>OKID01000241.1_pt1 | contig 11142 bp, 9 predicted proteins | sample 1610601 | NCBI WGS metagenome assembly OKID01 (sample SAMN04436667, study PRJEB24849) | human gut metagenome | biome: human gut; feature: NICU; material: stool | host: Homo sapiens | place: USA: Saint Louis, MO | collected 2010-06-09 | reverse complement strand
AGGTGGGGCGGTGTCGGAGTGCGGGGTGTCAGCCGCATGGATGCGGCTGCCAAGCTTACAGGGACGTACTTGCAGCGTCCCCGTACTCCGACACCGCCGCGCCATTCCACGGAGAGCGCGCTTTTGATTTTGCTGTTGAAGTTGCCGGCCAGCAGGTGCAGGGCTGCAAGCCCTGCCGAACCCCCCCCCCTAATCGTGACCGCTGTCGTCCAGGCTGATGATGCCGCGCCGCAGTGCCTGGGTTACCGCATGCGTGCGATCACCCACGCCGAGCTTGTCCATCAGGCTTTTCATGTGCGCCTTCACCGTCTGCTCGGAAATCTGCATGCGCTCGCCGATGCGCTTGTTCGACAGCCCTCCGGCCACGTGCCGCAGTACCTCGGTCTCGCGCGGCGACAAGCGATCTTCCACCACGTGCGCGGCGATGCTGGCTGCCACCGCCGGGGGAATCGGTGCGCGCCGGCCGCCGGCGACCATGCGGATGGTGTCGACCAGTTCATGGCGCAGCATGTCCTTCAGCAGGTACGCGCTGGCGCCGGCCTGCAGCGCCCGCACCGCACGTACGTCACCGCGGTAAGTGGTCAGCACGATGATGCGCGCGCGTGGGTCCAGCGCGCGGATCCGCACGATGGCTTCCACACCATCCAGGCGGGGCATCTGCAGGTCCATCAGCACGACGTCGGGCTGCAGCTGCTGGTAGCGTGCGATGGCTTCCTCGCCATCGGCGGCCTCGCCGAGCAGGCGCAGGTCGGCATGAGCGCCCAGCAGTGCCGCCAGTCCATCACGCAGCAGCGGGTGGTCGTCGACCACCAGCACGCCGATCGGGGCAGGGGACTCAGTCATGGTTTTCTCTACTCCAGGGCCAATGCCAACGCGATCGGCGGCGGTGATACAGCCGCCGGGCCGGGACTGCCAGCGCGACTTCGGTACCCAGCCCGGGGCGGGTCCACAGCCGCAGTTCCGCGCCGAGGCGCTGGGCGCGCTCACGCATGCCCTGCAGGCCCCAATGGCCATGGCCGGCGTTCTCGTCGGCAATGCCGGCACCGTCGTCGCGCACGTGCAGCAGAAAACAACGCGTGCCATAGGACAGTTCCACTTCAATGGCACTGGCATTGGCATGGCGCAACGCATTGCGGATGGCCTCGCGCCCGATCAGGAACACCTCTTCGGCCGCGTCGGCCTGCAGCGGTGGCGTCGCGCCTTCCACGGTCAGGCGCAGGGGATTGATGCCATGCCCGGCGTATTCGGCGTGCACGTCGGCCAGTGCCGAAGCGAGGTCGCGGCCCGCGAACGGCCCCTCGCGCAGCGCATTGACCCGCTCGCGACCCTCGGCCAGGTTGCGCTCGGCCAGCTGCATCGCTGACTCAAGCTGGCTGCGCACCGGCTCTGGTGTCTGCGCTGACTGGCTGATCGCGTGCAGGCGCAGGATCAGGCCCTGGCTACCCTGCAGCAGGGTGTCGTGCAGGTCGCGCGCGATGCGTTCGCGCTCGCCATTGCGTTCCTGCAGGCGCGCGCGGAACAGTGCGGCCAGCTGCCCGCTGCGGATGCGCACCGCCAGCACCAGCAGTGCAAGCACGCCGGCGGTGCACAGCAGCTTGAACCACACGGTCTGCACGAAGGTGGGAGCGATGCGGAAGCTGCGGCTGGCCGGTGCGGTGCTCCAGATGCCGTCCTCGTTGGCGGCTTCCACCTCGAACCGGTAGCCGCCGGGCGCGAGGTTGGTGTAATACGCACGTGTGCTGCTGCCCGCGTCCTGCCAACCATCATCCACGCCCGACAGGCGGTAGCGGTATCGGTTGCGCTCCGGACGTGCCAACGACAGCGCCACGTAATCGATCTGCAGCTGGCTGGTGCCTGCCGGGAGGCGCAGGCCATCGCGTAGCGGCGCGTGCTCGCTGCCATACAGCACCTCGCCGATACGCACGCTGGGAGCCATCGTATTGACGTGCGAGCGGGTGGTGTCCAGCCAGGCCAGGCCCTGGTTGGTGGCCAGCCACAGCAGGCCGTCGTCGGCCAGGGCGGCGGTGGAGATCGGTCCGCTCTGCAGGGCGATGCCGGGCATGCCGTCGATGGCATCGAACAGGCGTGGCGTCACTGGCAGGCCGGAGCGCAGGGCACGGCGCAGCAACCCGCTTTCCATCCGTACCAGGCCACGGCTGCCGTTGAGCCACAGGTGTCCATTGGCATCGGCGACCATGCCGGTGATGCCTTCCAGTACGCCGGCCATGTCGGTGCGCACCGGAACGAACCGGCCGTTGCCCAGCCGTGCCGCCAGCCCCGCTTCGCCGGCGACCAGCAGAAGGTCCCGGTGGTGCAGCATCGCAGTGATCGGCCCTACCGACAGGCCGTCCCCGGCGCCGAAGCTCTCGGTGCCATTTGCACCCAGGCGGCGCAGGCGGCCATCGGCATAGCCGAGCAGCAGCTGGCCATCGGCATCCAGCGCCAGCGATGAGCAGGCCTGCTCTGGCAGGCGGATTTCACGTTGCCACTGGTCATGCTGGTAGTGCAGCACCCCGCGTTCTCCGGCGCAGACCCAGGCCTGTCCGTCATCGGGGAATAACAGGGCATGCAGCGGCTGCCCGGTGAACGGCGCCGGCAGCGGGATCAATGTGGTGCGGCCGGCGACCGTGCGCGCGAGGTTGACCCAGTCGAACTGCCAGATCGACGTGGGTGCTTGGCGCGCGGCGGCCTGCAGCTGCGTGGCGCTGCCATCCAGCAGGGGGCGCCGCAGGTCGTAGGGCTTGAGGTCTTCGCCATAGCCATACACGCGCCCATCGCTGGCCCGTACCAGCGAGCGGTAGGGATCGCTCGGGCCGACCACCAGGGCGTGCACGCTGCGTGCGCGGAAGCGGTTGAGGCCGAGATTGGTGCCGACCCAGAGATTGCCTTCGCGATCGACGATGATCGGCACTGCCGATGTGGCGGTCAGTCCTTGCGGCGAATCGAAGCGTTCCATGCGCGCGGCCCGGGTGCCGTCGAAGGTGATGCGGGCGACGCCGCCGTGCGGGCTCATCGTGGCCCACAGCGCGCCATCGGCAGTGAACTGCAGGCGCGCAGCAACCAGTTCCGGCAACCGCCGCGCCTCACGTTCGCCGGCCGCCAGCAGACCCTGCGCGTTGGCCAGCGGCGAGGTGCCGCGCACCCGATCGGCCAGCCACACTTCACCCTGCGGGCTTTCGGCCAGCGTCGCCATCTGCGAGACCGCGATGCCGGTGTCCTCGAACGCGGTCTGGCCCGCCGCACGCATCCAGATCTTCAGGTCGGCCAGCACCCAGAACCTGCCCCGGCTGTCGTGCAGCACCCACTGCACACGGCGCTCTGGCAGGCCGGCAGCGGCCGGCAGTGGCTGCCAGCGATGTCCGTCAAAGCGGCGCAGCCCGCCATTGATCGCCGCCCAGAGCTGGCCCTGGCGATCCTGGCTGAAGCGTGGGACCACGCCGACCGGCACCCCCTGCTCGCGGCCGTAGCTGCGCAGCTGCCCATGCGTGAACTGGCTGATGCCGGCCTGGAAGTAGCCGATCCACAGCGCACCGCCGGCGGCATGCGCCAGCGTGACCATGTTGGTGGACGGGAACTGGCTGCCGGCGGGACGGCCATCGAAGCGGTACAGGCCCGAGCCGGTAGCCAGCCACAACAGGCCCTCACGGTCCTGGGCAATGTCCCAGATATCGCCCGGCGCGCCCTGGCCGACACGCCAGGCGGTGTGTTCGTAATCGGGCAGCCCGCCGCTCACCGGCGGGCGCTGCACGGCAAAGGCGGGCAGGGAGGTCAACAGCAGCAGGCACGTCAGCAGCGTCGGCAGGCGACGCACGGACGGGAAGGGGCGGCCACGCATGGCGCGCATTCTGGCAGGTGTGGGGCAGTCCGGGGTGACCCGAACGGGGTAGGCGGCGTGCGCCGGCGTCGGCTATCACGCCGGCATGCCCTCCGGAGCCCCGCCATGCAGCGCCTGTTCGTGATGTTCCCCGACCGCGGTCCGGGCATCGGCCTGCTGTGGTTGCGGTTGTGCCTGTCCGCTGCGCTGTTGACGCCCGGCATGCAGGCGGGCGGGTGGTCGGCGTTGTGCCTGCTGGCAGTGCTGATGCTCGTGCTGGGTGCGTTGACGCCGCTGGCGGCGCTGATGGCGGCCGTGGGCATGTTCGCGCAGCAGGCGCCGTGGCCGCAGGCGGTGCTGCCATTGGCGCTGTTGCTGCTGGGCCCTGGCGCCTATTCATTGGATGCGCGGTTGTTCGGGCGCCGCCTGCTCGGCCGTCGGCCTCCCCCATTCGGGTAGGTGCTGGCCTCGACCGACGGGGGTAGGGCATCACGCAGGGGTCACGCACCATGGGGTACCCCTTCGCGGCGTCCCGCATGGCCACCCTCTTCCCGCCTGATCCGCCCGCCGCTTCACTGGCACCGCAACAGGCCGCCGCGTTGCAGCGCGCCCTGCGCTATGTCGATGAGCATCTGTCGCAGCCGCTGCGGGTGACCGAGCTGGCGGCGGCCGCCTGCGTCAGCCGCTTCCATCTGGTACGCCTGTTCCGCGCCGGTACCGGCGCCAGCCCGCTGCGCTATGTCCGCCGCCGTCGCATCGAGCGCGCGCGCGAGCTGCTGCCGGGCGCGCAGCTGCCGATGGCCTGCCTGGCCCAGCAGCTGGGCTTCTTCGACCAGAGCCATTTCGTCCGCAGCTTCCGCGCGGAGACCGGCTGCAGCCCCGGCCAGTACGTTGCCGGCGATGCCGCCCTGTTGCATCCCCTTGATCGTGTTTCCAACGGAGTCCACCCATGAGCCTTGCCACCGCCACTCCCGCCCCGGCGCTGCTGTCGCCGACCGACCACGCCCTGGTGCTGATCGACTTCCAGTCGCAGATGGCGTTCGCCACCCACACCATCGACATCTCCGCGCTGCGCAACAACGTGTCGCTGATCGGCAAGGGCGCCAAGGGCTTCAATGTACCGGTCGTGCTGACCACAGTCGCCGAAGCGTCGTTCTCCGGGCCGATGTTCCCGGAACTGCCGCAGATCTTTCCGGGCCAGACGGTGTTCGATCGCACCTCGATGAACACCTGGGAAGACCAGCCTGTGATCGATGAGATCAACCGCATCGGCAAGCGCCGTCTGGTCATCGCCGGCCTGTGGACCAGCGTCTGCATCGTCGGCCCGGCACTGTCGGCGCTGGCGCAGGGCTTCGAGGTGTATGTGATCACCGATGCCTGTGGCGATGTCAGCGAGGAAGCGCACGAGCGTGCGATTACCCGCATGGTGCAGGCCGGCGCGGTGCCGATGACCAGCGTGCAGTACCTGCTCGAACTGCAGCGCGACTGGGTACGGGGTGAAACCTACGACCTGACCACCGGCATTGCGCGCGACCACGCCGGCGGCTACGGCATCGGCATCCAGTACGCCAAGCGGATGTTCGGTGCGCAGGAAGGCGGGCACTGAGCATGGTTGCCGGCCATGGCCTCGACCTGGCCCTGCTGATGCTGCGCGTGGCGGCAGGAGGCTTCCTGCTGCCGCACGCGCTGGGCAAGCTGTTCGGCTGGTTCGGGGGGCTGGGGCTTTCCGGCTTCACCACCGAGCTGCGCGGTTTCGGGCTGCCGGCAGTGGCACCGTTGCCATTGCTGTTGGCCTTGCTGCAGGTGTTGTCCGGGCTGGCCGTGCTGCTGGGGTGGCAGACTCGCATCGCTGCGCTTGCAGCGGCTGCCTTCATCGGCTTCACCGTGCTGTTGGCCCTGCCCAAGGGCTGGTTCTGGATGCGCGGCGGCAGTGAGTACCCGTTGATGTGGACCACGGTGCTGCTGGCCCTCGCGCTGGCCGGCCCCGGCGCCTGGGCGCTGGACGGCCAACGCTTTCCGGGAGAATTCGCATGAGTCACGATCCCCTCGATCATGGCCGCCGCAACGTGGTGCTGGCCAGCGGCGCCGCTGTTGCGCTCGGCCTGGCAGGTCGCGCCGGTGCCGCAATCGATTCCACTTCCAAGGAGCGTCGCATGAGCACGCTGGTCATCCGCAATGCCCGCATTACCACCCTCGACCCGCAGCAGCCGCATGCGCAGGCGCTGGCTGTACAGGAAGGCCGCATCGTGGCCGTCGGCAGCGACGAGGAGATCATGCGCGGCTGGGGCAATGAAGCGACCTTGATCGACGCCCAGGGCCGGCGCCTGCTGCCCGGCCTCAACGACAGCCACACCCACCTGATCCGTGGTGGCCTGAACTACAACCTGGAGCTGCGCTGGGACGGCCTGCGTTCGCTGGGCGACGCCCTGGACATGCTGAAGGCCCAGGTAGACCGTACTCCCGCGCCGCAGTGGGTCCGCGTGGTCGGTGGCTTCACCGCCGCGCAGTTCAACGAGAAGCGCCTGCCGACGCTGCAGGAGCTCAACGACATCGCACCGGATACGCCGGTGTTCCTGCTGCACCTGTATGACCGCGCACTGCTCAACCGCGCCGCGCTGCGCGCCTGCGGCTACAGCAAGGACACACCGAATCCGCCGGGTGGCCAGATCGTGCGCGATTCGCTGGGCAACCCGACCGGGCTGCTGCTGGCCAAGCCCAATGCGCTGATCCTGTACGCCACGCTGGCCAAGGGCCCGCGCCTGCCGATCGAATACCAGGCCAACTCGACGCGCCATTTCATGCGCGAACTGAACCGGCTTGGCATCACTTCGGTGATCGACGCCGGCGGTGGCTTCCAGAACTACCCCGAGGACTACCAGGTCATCGAGCAGCTGCATCGCGATGATCAGCTGACGGTGCGCATCGCCTACAACCTGTTCACCCAGAACAAGGGCAGGGAAGTGGATGACTTCCGTGGCTGGAGCGAGATCCTGCAGCCGCGCCAGGGCGATGACCTGCTGCGCCACAACGGCGCGGGCGAGATGCTGGTGTTCTCTGCCGCCGACTTCGAACTGTTCAACGAGCCGCGCCCGGAACTGCCGCCGGAGCTGGAGCCCGAACTGCACGACGTGGTGAAGCTGCTGGTCGAGAAGCGCTGGCCGTTCCGCATCCATGCCACCTACGACGAGAGCATCACCCGCATCCTGGATGTATACGAACAGGTCAACCGGGAGGTGCCGTTCGATGGCCTGCACTGGTTCATCGACCACGCCGAGACCATCACTCCGCGCAACATCGAGCGCATCCGCGCGCTGGGTGGGGGTATCGCCGTGCAGCACCGCATGGCTTACCAGGGCGAAGCCTTCGTCGAGCGCTACGGTGTGCAGGCGGCACGGCACACGCCGCCGGTCAGGCGCATGTTGGCCGAGGGCGTGCCGGTGGGCGCAGGCACCGACGCCACCCGCGTGGCCAGCTACAACCCGTGGGTGGCGTTGTCCTGGCTGGTGACCGGGCGCACCGTGGGCGGGTTGGCCCTGTATGGCGAGGAAAACCTGCTCGAACGCGAGCAGGCGCTGCGCCTGTGGACCCAGGGCAGCGCCTGGTTCTCCGGCGACGAAGCAGTGAAGGGGACATTGAAGGTTGGTCAGCTGGCCGACTTCATCCTGCTCTCGGCCGATTTCTTCCGCGTCGACGACGCGCAGATCGCCGACATCACCAGCATGCTGACCGTGGTCGGCGGGCGCATCGTGCACGCCGACGGCGATTATGCTGGGCTGGCGCCGCAGCTGCCGCCGGCGATGCCGGACTGGTCGCCGGTCAACCGGTTCGGTGGTTACCATGTCGGCGGTGCTGCCACCGGGTTGGCAGCTGCCCATCGCCACCATCACGGTGTGGCCTGCAGTACGCATGGTGCTCACGGGCATGCCGCGCAGCATGCGGCGCCCACCGATGACCTGACCGCCTTCTGGGGCGCGATGGGATGCTCGTGCTTCGCGTTCTGAGCCTGGCGCTGCTGTCCGTGCCCTCGCTGGCGCTGGCCTGCGAAGGCGGCCGCTGCAGCGACGCGGGCAACGGCGAGCTGCAGCTGGACGCATCGCTGCGCCTGCGTGGCCTGTACTACGACCTGACCCGGTTCGGTATCGGCGGCGGCGAAGATGGCTATGGCCTGCTGCGTGCACTGGCTTCGGCCACCTATGTGGAGGACACCTGGCAGGCAAAACTGCAGCTGGGCGTGCATGCCGAGAATGGCAAGGCAGGCGGCCCGGGCCGCACCGACCGTGGTGCCTTGGACGTGCAGCAGGCGTACTGGCGCTGGCAGCGCGGTGGCTTCCATGTGCAGCTCGGCCGGCAGGAAGCCGGCTATGGCAGCTCGCGGCTGTTGTCGGTGCGCGATGGGCCGAACATCCGCCTGGCCTTCGACGGTGCGCGCCTGGGCTGGAAGGGGCGGCTCGGCACGCTTGACCTGATGGCCCTGCGGCCGGTCGAGAACCGGCCGGGTGCCTTTGATGATCGCAGCGAACACGGTGCGCACCTGTGGGGTGCCTATGCCACCGCGGCACGCGGGCAGGGCGTGGGACAGTGGGATCTGTACCTGCTGGACTACCGCCGCGACGGTGCGCGCTTTGCGGCGGGCTCCGGAACCGAGCGCCGGCAGACCCTCGGTGCACGCTGGTTCGGCCAGGTTGGTGCACTGGACTGGAACAGCGAGCTGGTGGCGCAGGGCGGTGAGCTGCGTGCCGCCACCGGCACCCTCGACATCCGTGCATGGACGCTGGCGACCGACACCGGCTGGCGCTGGAGGGATGTGCCGCTGCAACCGCGCGTGGGCCTGAAGGCCGACGTCGCCAGTGGCGATGGCAACCTGCACGACCGGCGATTGGGCACCTTCAATGCACTGTTCCCGAAATCGGCCTACTTCAGCGAGGCCAGCCTGCTGGCCCCGGCCAATCTGATGGACCTGCAGCCGACCCTGGCCCTGCGCCTGCACGATGCGGTGACGACGGAACTGGGCGTACAGATGGCCTGGAAGCATCGTCGTGCCGATGCGGTCTACACCACGCCGGCGCCGCTGGTGGCGTTGCCGGGCAGCGCCGGTGGCGCGCGCCGCATCGGCACCCAGTACAAATCCGAAACCCGCTGGCAGGCCAGCGAACACTGGCAATGGCAGCTGCAGCTGGCCTGGGTCGACGCCGGTCCTGCACTGAAGCAGGCTGGAGGCCAGGACACGCTGTTCGCCTCGATCGTTGGAGCATGGCAATGGTGAACGCAACCGCGTCGCAACCCCCCGTACAGGCCGCAGGGGCCTGGTCCCCGCTGAAGATCCAGATGTTCCGTTCGATCTGGCTGGCGATCCTGGCCAGCAACATCGGCACCTGGGTCAATGATGTGGCCGCCGCCTGGGTGATGGCCGAGCGCACCGGTTCGCCGTTGATGGTGGCCCTGGTGCAGTCGGCCACCACAGTGCCGATCGTGCTGCTGGCGCTCGCTGCCGGCACCCTGGCCGACATTGTCGATCGTCGGAAGTACCTGTTGGCGACCCAGGGCTGGATGCTGCTGGTGGCCGCAGCGATGGCTGCGTTGACCGCGATGGACCTGCTGACCCCGCAGTTGCTGGTGCTGCTGACCTTCTGCATGGGCTGCGGTGCGGCGATGGCAATGCCCGCGCAGGCCGCCATCGTCCCCGAACTGGTGCCGCAGCCGATGCTGGCCTCGGCGGTGGCGCTGAACTCGATCGGCATCAATATCGCCCGTTCGATCGGCCCGGCCATCGGCGGCGTGATCGTCGCCCAGCTGGGTGCGGTCTGGGCGTTCGGCTTCAATGCCATCACCTTCGCCGCAATGCTGTTCGTGGTGTGGGGCTGGAAGCGCGACCCAAAGCAGTCGAGCTTGCCGCCGGAAGGCTTCGGTGCCGGATTGAAAGCGGGCCTGCGCTACGCCAGCCGTGCCGGACGGCTGCAGGCGGTGCTGATCAAGTCGGTCGGCTTCTTCTTCTTCGCCGCGGCAATGAACGCGCTGTTGCCGGTGGTGGTGCGTGGGCAGATGCAGGGTGGGGCGGGGCAGTACGGCATGCTGCTGGGCTGCATCGGCATCGGTGCAGTGGGCGGTGCGTTGCTGCTGCCGAAGCTGCGCGCACAGCTGGATCGCGACCTGCTGGTACTGCTGGCGACGTTGTCGCTGGCCCTGAGCCTGGTCGGGCTGGCGCTGACCCGCAGCTGGTACGTGCTTCCGGCGGTGATGCTGGTCAATGGTTTTGCGTGGATCACCGTGCTGTCGTCGCTGCAGATCGCTGCGCAGACTGCGGTTCCGGCATGGGTACGTGCGCGTGCGCTGGCGCTGTACATCATGGTGTTCTCTGCCGGCATGGCCGCCGGCGGCCTGAGCTGGGGCGCGCTCGCTCAGCGCACCTCGCCCGAACTGGCGTTGCTGGTGGCAGCGGCCGGTGCGGTGATCGGCGGATTGCTGGTGTGGCGCGTGCGCATCGCCGGCACCGAGGACCTGAACCTGCGCCCGGCCGGGCACTGGCCGGCACCCGAGCTGTCGGTGCCGGTGTCGAACGATCGAGGCCCGGTGTTGGTCACCATCGAGTACCGCATCGATGATGCTGATCGTGCCGCGTTCCAGGCGCAGATACGCGCGATGGGATCCATCCGTCGTCGCGACGGTGCGGTGGTCTGGGGCGTAGTCGAAGACGTGGCAACACCGGGAATCCACCTGGAGTATTTCGTGACCCCGTCATGGCTGGAGCACCTTCGCCAGCACGAGCGCATCACCGCCGACGACAAGGCGATCCAGGAAGAACTACGCGGATTGCATCGGGGAGAGCGCGCGCCGGTGGTGCGCCACTTCGTGGGTGGCCATGATCCGCTGCCCGCCTCCGTGCCACATCACCATGCCGACATCTGAGCCGTCGCGGGTAGAGCCGGCCGCTGGCCGGCTGTGCAGGATCGCGAAGGATTGATCGGGGTGCCGGCCAGCGGCCGGCGCTACCGAAGCGGAGGCGGTTGACCTGCCGGTGGTAGAGCCGGTCGCTGGCCGGCTGTGCAGGATCGCGACGGGTTGATCGGGTTGCCGGCCAGCGGTAGAGCCGGCCGCTGGCCGGCTGCGCAGGATCGCGATGGATTGATCGGGTTGCCGGCCAGTGGCCGGCACTACCGAAGTGGCGGCGGCACCGTTGCGGCGCCGCCGCGATACCTCACTTGCGTGCGAATGCCAGCAGGTCGGCGTTGAACTGGTCGGCGTGGGTGATGGTCAGGCCATGCGGCGCACCGGCGTACAGGCAGCGAGATCGGAAGAGCGGTTCAGCAGGAATGCCGAGACCGATCTCGTAT
>OKID01000238.1_pt1 | contig 11353 bp, 10 predicted proteins | sample 1610601 | NCBI WGS metagenome assembly OKID01 (sample SAMN04436667, study PRJEB24849) | human gut metagenome | biome: human gut; feature: NICU; material: stool | host: Homo sapiens | place: USA: Saint Louis, MO | collected 2010-06-09 | reverse complement strand
CGAACCCGACACTGCCTGCAGACGCGCCGGCGACGGCCACCACAACCCCAGTGGCGGCTGACGCCAAACCGGCGGCGGCCAGTGCGGACGATGCGGCGCTGCCACTGCCGGAGATGATCCTGCCCGGCAAGCGCAGCGAGCGCGGCGAGCGCGGCGAAGGCAGTGACGTGGCCGCCGTTGGCGACCGCGCCAGCACATCCCTGCTGCACGCCCCGGCAGCAGCCGCCGTACAGGACCTCAAGGCGGCGCTCGCCGCCGGCAATGCGATCTTCAATGGCGAGCCGACGCCGAAACCCGTGCTGGGTGACGATGGCTTCGACCAGGCCATCGGCGCACGCCTGGGTTGGCTGGCCGACCAGAAGATCGGCCACGCCCACATCCGCCTGAGCCCGGACGACATGGGCCCGGTCGACGTGCGCCTGCAGTTGAACGGCGACAAGGTGCATGCCAGCTTCAGCAGCCCGCACGTGGACGTGCGGCAAGCGCTGGAAAGCAGCCTGCCGCGCCTGCGCGAGCTGCTGGGCGAACAGGGCTTCCAGCTGGCCCACGCCGATGTCGGCCACCAGTCACCGGGTGATGACGGCAATGCGCCGGGCCAGCCCGGTGGCAGCGGCATCATCGGCGACGGAGAACCGACGCCGGGCGAGGCCAGCATGTCGTCGGCGCAGTTGATCCGCCAGCGCGGACTGCTGGACGCCTACGCCTGACAGCCGTGCCGACCAGGGTCGGCACCCACCAGCGCAGAGCGGTCGGCGCCCACCAGGGCAGCCGGGCAATAGAGCCGCACCCACCCGTATCGCGTTGGTGGGTGCGGAGCTTGCTCCGCTCGGCCCCACCCAAACCCTGACGGAATTCCGTCGCATCCCGCTGCCCGGCCTTCGGCACGCCCCTTGCATATCCCGGTGAAGCAACCCTCAGGAGCTTCACCCGTGGCCGCAGCCGCTGACAAAACCAAGAAGACCGCAGAGAAGGACAAGGCCGCCAAGCCGCGTAGTCCGATCCTGATCACCGCGCTGGTGGCCGTACTGGCCGCCGCTGCCGCCGGTGGCGGCGTGTGGTTCTTCACCCAGTCCAAGCACGAAGAGAAGACCGCGCAGGCGCCGAAGAAGAGCGCGACCCCAGCCCCGGCACAGTACTTCGCGCTGGACCCGGCCTTCGTGGTCAACCTCAATGGCCCGGTCGACGGCCCGCGTTACCTGCAGCTGGAGGTCCAGCTGATGACCCGCGACCCGGCCGCGCTGGAAGCGATCAAGACCCACGCCCCGGCCATCCGTGCGCGCCTGCTGATGCTGTTCTCGCAGGTCAGCCCGGACCAGATCGCCGATGTCGCCGGCAAGCAGAAGCTGCAGGCCGCCTCATTGGCCGAGGTGCAGAAGGTGCTCAAGGCCGAGACCGGCAGCAACGGCGCCGACGATCTGCTGTTCACCAGCTTCGTGACCCAGTAAGGGCCCACCGATGAATGATCTGCTGTCCCAGGACGAGATCGATGCCCTGCTCCACGGCGTGGACAGTGGCGCGGTCGAGACCGATGCGGAACCCCCGTCAGGCGAAGCGCGCTCGTACGACTTCGCCAGCCAGGACCGCATCATCCGTGGTCGCATGCCGACCCTGGAAATGGTCCATGAGCGCTTCGCGCGCCTGTGGCGGATCGGCCTGTTCAACCTGATCCGCCGCTCGGCCGAACTGTCGGTGCGCGGCATCGAGCTGATCAAGTTCAACGACTACATGCACTCGCTGTATGTACCGACCAACCTGAACCTGATCCGCTTCAAGCCGCTGCGCGGCACCGGCCTGATCGTGTTCGAGCCGACCCTGGTGTTCGCCATCGTCGACAATTTCTTCGGTGGCGACGGGCGCTACCCCACCCGCATCGAGGGCCGCGAGTTCACAGCTACGGAAATGCGGGTGATCCACCTGCTGCTGAAGCAGACCTTCGCCGATCTGCGCGAAGCGTGGGCACCGGTGATGGATGTCGACTTCGAGTACATCAACTCGGAGATCAACCCGCATTTCGCCAACATCGTGACCCCGCGCGAGTACGTGGTGGTGTGCCGCCTGCACGTCGAGCTCGACGGTGGCGGCGGCGACATCCACGTCACCCTGCCCTACTCGATGCTGGAACCGATCCGCGAACTGCTCGACGCCGGCATCCAGAGCGACCGCAACGACCGCGACGAGAGCTGGGGCAAGACCCTGCGTGAGCAGCTCAACGTCGCCGAAGTCACCCTGTCCAGCGTACTGGCCAGCAAGCGCATGACCCTGCGCGACCTGACCCAGTTGAAGGTCGGCGACATCCTGCCGATCGAGCTGAGCCCGCAGGTGCCGCTGTGCGTGGAGAACATCCCCGTGTTCACCGGCGAGTTCGGCATCGCCAACGGCATGAACGCCGTGAAGATCACCGCTACCCATCCGCCGGGCACCCGCCCGCGCGTACCCGTCATCCAGGAAGACCCGCAATGAACGATATCGACGCCCTCGAACCGACCCCGGCCCAGTTCAGCAGCCTGCAGGCCGACGAGGCGAATGGTCCGGACCTGAACCTGGACGTGATCCTCGATGTGCCGGTGACCCTGTCGCTGGAAGTCGGTCGTGCCCGCCTGCCGATCCGCAACCTGCTGCAGCTCAACCAGGGGTCGGTGGTGGAACTGGAGCGCGGTGCTGGCGAGTCGCTGGACGTGTTCGTCAACGGCACCCTGATCGCCCACGGCGAAGTAGTAGTGATCAATGACCGCTTCGGCGTGCGCCTGACCGACGTGGTCAGCCCCAGCGAGCGTATCCGGAGACTGCGTTGAGCCTGCTGGCCTCCACCCTGCTGGCGGTCGGCAAGGCCGCCGCGCCGATCGGTCCGCAGGTCGGCCAGCATGCGGCCGCCGCACCCAGCCTGTTCGGTGCGGTGCTGGCGCTGCTGGCGGTGCTGGCGCTGGTGATCGGCCTGGGCTGGCTGCTCAAGCGCATGCCTGGCAGTGGCTTCCGCCCGGCCGAAGGCATGAAGCTGGTAGCCAGCCTCAGTGTCGGCGCCAAGGAGCGCGTGGTGGTGGTCGAGGTCAATGGCCAGCAACTGCTGCTGGGCGTCACCGCCGGCGGCATCAACACCCTGCATACCCTGCCCGAGCCGCTGCCGCCCCCTGCACCGGTGCGCGTGCCGGACTTCAAGAACCTGCCGAATTTCGCCCAGCTGCTGCAGCAGCGGCTGCGCAAGGATCCCTGACATGCGTGTCCCCCGTACCCGTCTCGCCACCCTGACGCCGTGGCTGCTGTTGCTTGCCCTGTGCCTGTTGCCGGCGCTGGCGTTCGGCGCACCCGGCGCTCCGGCCACCCCTCTGCCGGACGTCAACGTCGGCAAGATCGGCGGCCAGCCGGTCAGCCTGCCGCTGCAGACCCTGCTGCTGATGACCGCGATCACCCTGATCCCGTCGATGCTGCTGGTGCTGACCTCGTTCACCCGCATCATCATCGTGCTGGGCCTGCTGCGCCAGGCGCTGGGCACCGGCCAGACGCCGTCCAACCAGGTGCTGCTGGGCCTGGCCCTGTTCCTCACCGCAATGGTGATGATGCCGACCTGGGACAAGGCGTGGAGCGCGGGCATGGCGCCCTACCTCAACGGCGACATCGACTTCCAGACCGCATGGACGCTGACCACGCAGCCACTGCGCGGCTTCATGCTGGCGCAGATCCGCGAGACCGACCTGATGACCTTTGCCGGCATCGCCGGGCATGGCACCTACGCCAGCCCCGACGCGATCCCGTTCCCGGTGCTGGTCGCTTCGTTCGTCACCAGTGAATTGAAGACCGCCTTCGAGATCGGATTCCTGATCTTCATCCCGTTCGTGATCATCGACCTGGTCGTTGCCAGCGTGCTGATGTCGATGGGCATGATGATGCTGTCGCCGATGCTGGTATCGGCGCCCTTCAAGATCCTGCTGTTCGTGCTGGTCGATGGCTGGGTGCTGACCGTGGGTACGTTGGCGGCGAGCTTCAATCCGGCCTGATATCCCCCGTAACGCGCAGTCGAGCAGGGCTCGACTCTACATGAGCAGATGGAATCCGAATGTCTCCCGAACTTGCCCTGACTGAACTGCGTGGCGGCCTGATCACCGTGTTGTGGGTGGCCGGCCCGCTGCTGCTCACCGTACTGGTGGTGGGCGTGGTGGTTGGTGTCGTGCAGGCCGCGACCCAGCTCAATGAACCGACCATCGCCTTCGTCGCCAAAGCTGCAGCGCTGACCGCGGTGCTGTTCGCACTGGGCAGCCTGCTGATCGGCCACCTGGTTGAATTCACCACGCTGCTGTTCCAGCGAATTCCGCACCTGATCGGCTAGGACACGCGCTTCGATGGACGCCGCCACCCAGATGGCTGCCGACGGCCTTCAGGCCTTCGGCATGATCGGCACCGTACTGTGGACCATGCTGCGCATCGGCGCTGTGGCCATGGCCATGCCCATGGTCGGGACCCGCGCCGTCCCGTCACGGGTGCGCGTGGTGCTGGCTGGCACCCTGGCCATCGCACTGGCCCCGCTGCTGCCCCCGGTGCCGGACTGGACCGGCTTCGACGCCGCCACGGTGCTGACCATCGCGCGCGAGCTGGCCATTGGCGTATCCATCGGCTTCCTGCTGCGGCTGGTGTTCGAAGCCGGTGCGATGGCGGGCGAACTGATCGCGCAGGGCACCGGCCTGGCCTTTGCGCAGATGAGCGACCCGCTGCGCGGTGGTACCTCCGGCGTGATCGGACAGTGGTTCTATCTGCTGTTCGGGCTGCTGTTCTTCACCGCCAACGGCCACCTGGCGCTGATCTCGCTGCTGGTGGACAGCTATCGCGCGCTGCCGATTGGCGCCCCGCTGCCTGATCCCCATGCCTTCTTCAGCATCGCTCCGACCTTCCTGCTGACCGTGCTGCGCGGTGCGCTGACCCTGGCCATCCCGCTGACCGTGGCGATGCTGGCGGTGAACCTGGCCTTCGGTGTCCTGGCGCGTGCCGCCCCTGCGCTGAACCCGATCCAGCTGGGCCTGCCGGTTTCGCTGCTGCTGGGCCTGTTCCTCCTGGCGCTGCTGGCCGGGGAAATGGGGCCGCCGGTACAGCGCCTGTTCGACGTCGCCTTCCAGGCCGCGGACGCGGTCACACGCTGACCCGGTCATCACGTTCTATTGCTTGCCATGCATTTGTTTCTGTAGAGCCGAGCCCATGCTCGGCTGCCTTCGGCAGGAGTGGCAGCCGAGCATGGGCTCGGCTCTACAGGGGCGCAATTTCACGGATTGCCGCTTGAAGTCCCCCCCGGTCTGCGCGTTAGAGTGAATGCGCGGCAACCGGGGGGATGCCGCACCCGGCCGACGCCCGTTCGCGTTGGCCTGCCTCATGCATGCCCCACCGTGGTTTCCGTCGACAGGCAGGTCCGGGAGACTGACGAATGCTGGTAGGCACGTACAACCCGTGGCTGGTGGCGATCTCACTGCTGGTCGCCGTGATGGCGTCGTACACAGCGCTGGCCATGGCCGGGCGCACGGTCACCGCCCCGGGCCGGGCAGCCGCCTGGTGGTGGCGCCTGGGGGGCGGATTCGCCATGGGCCTGGGTGTCTGGTCGATGCACTTCATCGGCATGCTGGCCTTCGATCTGCCCATTGCACTGGGCTACGACCTGCCCATCACCCTGCTCTCGCTGGCCCTGGCGATCGCCTCGTCGGTGTTCGCACTGTGGCTGGTCTCACTGCGTACCCTGCCCCATCCTCGATTGGCCGGTGGTGCCCTGCTGATGGGCACCGGCATTGCCGGCATGCACTACGTCGGCATGGCAGCGATGCGCATGCAGCCCGGGATCGACTACGACCCGGGCTGGCTGCTGCTCTCCCTGGTGGTGGCGGTGGCCGCTTCGTGGACCGCGCTGTACGTGGCGTTCCGCCTGCGCGCGCAGCGCACCTGCGTCGGTGACCGGTTGGCGGCCGCCGGCCTGCTTGGCCTGGCCATCGTCGGCATGCACTACACCGGCATGGCCGCCGCGCGTTTCCCGGAAGGCAGCATCTGCGGCGCCGCGGTCGGTGATGGCCTGCAGAGCGAGTGGCTGGCGATGCTGGTGGTGGTGTTGACGGTTGCGATCCTGGCGGTGGTGCTGGTGGTCTCGTGGCTGGACCAGCGTGTGGAGGCGCAGCTGCTGCGGCTTCGCAACTCGATGCTGAGCACCTCGTTGACCGATGCCCAGCAGGAATTGACCCAGGCCGCGCTGCACGACCCGCTGACCCGCCTGCCGAACCGCCTGCTGCTGCAGCGGCGCATCGTGCAGGCGCTGGCCGAAGCCGAACAGGGCGGCAGCCGTTTCGCGGTGATGTTCATGGACCTGGACGGATTCAAGCAGGTCAATGATGCCTACGGCCATCAGGCCGGCGACGCACTGCTGGTGGCGGTGGCCGAGCGTACCCGGCAGCTGCTCCGGCCCAACGATATGCTGGCCCGTCTGGGCGGCGACGAATTCGTGCTGGTGGTGCGCATCGAGCACGACGAGGACCTGCCCACCCTCGCCCGGCGCATCCTGCAGGCGGTGGGCAGCGGCCCGTTGCTGCCGGACAACGAACTTCAAGTGACCGCCAGCATCGGCGTGGCGATCTGCCCCGACCACGCTGCCAGCGAGCGCCAGTTGATGGCCTTCGCCGACGCGGCGATGTACCAGGCCAAGGAATCCGGACGCAACGCCTTCGTGCTGTTCGCCGACTGGATGAACGACAGTGCCGAGCAGCAGTTCCGGCTGCTGGCCGACCTGCGCCGTGCGATCGGCAGCGAGCAGCTGTTCCTGCACTATCAGCCGAAGATCCGCGTGGCCACCCAGAAGGTGGCCGGTGCCGAAGCGCTGATCCGCTGGAAACACGCGGAGCACGGACTGATCCCACCGGACCGCTTCATCCGCCTGGCCGAACGCAGCGGCGCGATCAACGAGATCGGTCGCTGGGCACTGGACCAGGCCTGCCAGCAGCTGCGGCGCTGGCGCGACGCCGGGCATGAAGGCTGGTCGATGTCGGTGAACCTGTCGCCGGTGCAGTTCAGTTCGCCACACCTGCTGCAGGATGTGCGTGAAGTGATCGAACGCTATGGCATTGCCCCGCGCCACCTGGTGCTGGAGATCACCGAAAGCACGGTCATGCGCGATACCGATGCCAGCCTTCGCCTGCTGCAGGCGCTGTCGGCGCTGGGCGTGGGCATCTCCATCGACGATTTCGGAACCGGCTATTCCAGCCTGCTGTACCTGAAGCGGCTGCCCGCCACGGAGATCAAGATCGACCACGCGTTCGTGCGTGACCTGGAACACAGTGCGGAGGACGTGGTGATCGTCTCGGCGATCGTGGCGCTGGGCCATGCACTGGACATGGACATCGTCGCCGAGGGCGTGGAAACCGCCGCGCAGCGCGCCTACCTGGAGCGCCTGGGCTGCGACTTCCTGCAGGGGTACCTGCTCGGCCGCCCGGTCGACGCGGCGCGCTTCATGCAGCTGCACGACCTGCCGCGGCCGCGGGTGGAGCTGGCGCAGAGCCCGCCGCAACAACACCCGCCCGGATAGCGCCGGGCAGCGCGACCACCTGCCATCACGGAACGATTCCTGCGGCACCCTCCTGTAGAGCCGAGCCCACGCTCGGCTGCGCTTCGCGCCTGGACCCAACCGCAGCCGAGCGTGGGCCCGGCTCTACAAAAGGGTCGTCGGTTGATCCACGCCATGCGTGGAACAGTTCTTGCACGCCCTCCGGCAACCCCTGCCGCAGTACCCGTGATGTCCGAGAACGAATCCGCCGGCGAAAAGACCGAACAACCGACCGAAAAACGCCTGCGCGACGCCCGTGAACAGGGCAACCTGCCGCGCTCGCGCGAACTGGGCACCGCCGCCGTGTTCGGCGCCGGCGTGCTGGCGGTAATGGCCATGAGCGGCTCGATCGGACGCGGCGCCAGCGCCTGGATGAAGCAGGCGCTCAGCCCCGAGCAGAGCCTGCGGCAGAACCCGAAGGAACTGTTCGGCCACTTCGGTGATCTGCTGCTGCAGTTCATGCTGGTGATCGCACCGCTGGTGCTGGTCTGCCTGCTGGCCAGCTTCGTCGCCCCGCTGGTGATGGGCGGCCTGCGCTGGTCGCAGAAGGCGTTGCTGCCAGACATCAACCGCATGAACCCGATGAGCGGGTTCAAGCGCCTGTATGGCCCGGAAGCCATCGCCGAGTTCACCAAATCGCTGCTGCGCGTGGCCTTCGTCGGTGTCGCTGCCGGGATGGTGGTGTGGTCCGGCTTCGACACCCTGCGCGGGCTGATCCACCACCCGCTGGAGACCGCCATCACCGACGGCCTCGGCTTCACCCTGCGCCTGCTGCTGGCCACCGCCGGCGCAATGCTGGTGCTGGCCGCGATCGATGCGCCGTACCAGCGCTGGAACTGGATGCGCAAGCTGAAGATGACCCGTGAAGAGCTGCGCCGGGAAATGAAGGAAAGCGAGGGCAGCCCCGAGGTGAAGGGCCGTATCCGCCAGCTGCAGCAGCAGATGGCCAACCGCCGGATGATGGAAGCGGTGCCCACGGCGGACGTGGTGGTGGTCAACCCCACCCACTACGCGGTGGCCCTGAAGTACGAGGGCGGCGCCATGAACGCCCCCACCGTGGTCGCGCTGGGCGTGGACGAGACCGCCCTGCGCATCCGTGAAGTGGCCGACGGCAACAAGGTCGCGATCGTCTCTGCCCCGCCTTTGGCACGCGCCTTGTATCGGGAAGGCCAACTCGGAAAGGAAATCCCCGTGAGACTGTATTCGGCCGTCGCCCAGGTTCTGTCCTACGTCTACCAGCTGCGCGCCTGGCGCACTGGCCCGATGCCGGACGCCCCGCACATCCAGGTGGATGAATTCGGCAAGGGAGGCCGCCCGTGAGCGCCCAGCCCGCCACCGGATTCAACACCCGCCGTGCCCTGGAAATGATCCGCCAGGGCCTTGGCGCGCCGCTGATCGTGCTGGCCCTGCTGGCCATGGTCGTGGTGCCGCTGGCCGCGCCAGTCCTTGATGCGCTGTTCACCTTCAACATCGCCATCTCGCTGATGGTGCTGCTGGCGGTGGTCTACGTGAAGCGCCCGCTGGATTTCACCATCTTCCCGATCGTGCTGTTGATCACGACCATGCTGCGGCTGGCGCTGAACGTGGCCTCCACCCGCGTGATCCTGCTCAACGGCCAGAACGGCCACGACGCTGCGGGCAAGGTCATCGCCGCCTTCGGTGAATTCGTGATCGGCGGCAACTATGCGGTCGGCATCGTGGTGTTCGCGATCCTGACCATCATCAATTTCGTGGTCATCACCAAGGGCGCCGGCCGCGTCTCGGAAGTGACCGCGCGCTTCATCCTGGACGCGATGCCCGGCAAGCAGATGGCGATCGACGCCGACCTCAACGCCGGTTTGCTGACGCGCGAGGAAGCCAAGCTGCGCCGCGAGGAAGTCCGCGAGGAAGCCGACTTCTACGGTGCAATGGACGGTGCCAGCAAGTTCATCCGCGGCGACGCCATCGCCGGCATCCTGATCCTGTTCATCAACATGCTCGGCGGCCTGGCCGTGGGCGTGCTGCAGCATGGCATGCCGTTCGGCGACGCCGCTGCCACCTACACCCTGCTCTCCATCGGTGACGGCCTGGTGGCGCAGCTGCCGGCACTGCTGGTGTCCAGCGCGGTGGCGATGCTGGTCACCCGCGCCTCGCGCTCGCAGGACATGGCCCAGGCCATGACCGGGCAGGTGTTCGGCCAGTACCGCGCGCTGGCGATCACCGCCGGCATCATCGGCGTCGTTGGCCTGGTGCCGGGCATGCCCAACGTCGCTTTCCTGACGCTGGCCGCGATCCTTGGCTTCATCGCCTGGAAGCTGTATCGCAAGACCAAGGCACCGGCTGCCGATGCAACAGGCAGTGGCACCGATGCTGCCGCGCTCACTGCGCTCGGGCGCCCGGCCGTCGCGGCCCCCACTGCCGAACTGAGCTGGGACGAACTGCGCCCGGTCGATCCGCTGGGCCTGGAGGTCGGCTACCGGCTGATTCCACTGGTGGACAGCAACCAGGGCGGCGAACTGATGGCGCGCATCAAGGGCGTGCGCCGCAAGCTGACCCAGGATGTCGGCTTCCTGATTCCCTCGGTGCACATCCGCGACAACCTGGAACTGCCGGCCAACGGCTACCGCGTGCTGGTGCATGGCGTGCCGGTGGCCACCGCCGAGATCCACCCCGACCGCGAGCTGGCCCTGGATCCGGGCAGCGCGCTGGGCGCACTGGAGGGCATTGCCGGCAAGGATCCCGCGTTCGGCCTGGATGCCACCTGGATCCAGCCGCACCAGCGCGCCCAGGCCGAAACGCTGGGCTACACGGTGGTCGACCCGGCCACCGTGGTCGCCACCCATCTGTCGCACCTGATCCGCGAACACGCACCCGAGCTGCTCGGCCATGAGGAAGTGCAGCACCTGCTGGCCAACCTGGCCAAGAGCGCACCCAAGCTCGTCGAAGATCTGACGCCGAAGGCGCTGCCGCTGTCGGCGGTGGTGCGCGTGCTGCAGAACCTGCTGGTCGAGCGCATTCCGATCCGCCAGCTGCGCAAGATCGCCGAGGCACTGGTCGAACATGCGCCCAGCAGCCAGGACCCGGCCGTGCTGACCGCCGCGGTGCGCACCGCACTGGGCCGCTTCATCGTGCAGGAGATCGCCGGAATGTCGGCGGAGCTGCCGGTGTTCACCCTCAACCCGCAATTGGAACGTGTCTTGCAGGAGTCCACGCAGGGCAACGGCGCCGCGCTGGAACCCGGACTCGCTGAGCGACTGCACCAGAGCCTGGCCGAATGTGTCAGCAAGCAGGAAGCCCGCAACGAGCCCGCGGTCGTGCTGGTACCTGGCCCGGTGCGCGCCGCGCTGGCCCGCCTGGTCCGCCACAGCGTTCCTTCGCTGTCGGTCCTGGCCTACAGCGAGGTGCCGGAGGACAAGCGCCTGAAGCTGGTCGGAACGATCAGCTGACGCCGCCCGCCGATGCGCCAGAAAACAGACACCACTTTCGAACCAACGCAACAGACAGACACCAAGGGGAACCCGCACCGTGCAGACCACCGACCACCCGAGTTCCCCGACCGCCACCCCGCCGTCTTCGCCTCGTGACCACAGCATGAAAATCAAACGATTCGTCGCCGCCGACATGCGCTCGGCCATGAACCTGGTGCGCAAGGAGCATGGTCCTGACGCCGTGATCCTGTCCAACCGCCGGATCGAGGAAGGCATCGAGATCGTCGCCGCCGCCAACTACGACGAGAGCGCGGTGCAGCGTGCGCTGGAAGCCTCGCGCCGCGACGTCGCACCGCCGCCGGCACCCAAGCCGCGCACCGCCGCCGACGCGGTG
>OKID01000237.1_pt1 | contig 11377 bp, 7 predicted proteins | sample 1610601 | NCBI WGS metagenome assembly OKID01 (sample SAMN04436667, study PRJEB24849) | human gut metagenome | biome: human gut; feature: NICU; material: stool | host: Homo sapiens | place: USA: Saint Louis, MO | collected 2010-06-09 | reverse complement strand
GACGTACTTGCAGCGTCCCCCTCAACCGGACCCACCCCGCCAACCCACGGAATGCCAGCTTCTGCCGTTGCCGTTGCCGTTGCCTCGGCTTGGCTTGAAGCCTCTGCGGGTGCAGGGCGCAGCCCTGCCGATAACCCCATTCACACAGGTAAGTGCGGGTCACAGGATAAGCAGACGCCTTGTTGCCTCCGCCAATCGGGTCCACATTCCTGTGCAGAAGACGGGCCGCTGCCCGTTGCCGAGACAACAGGAGCCCTGCATGTCCGCTGCCCCCACCACCGCCATTTCCCGCGATCCGGCCACCGGCCAGCAGATCGCCAGCCATCCCTTCGCCACCGATGCCGAGCTGGAAACAATCCTCGATCGCGGCCAGGTCGGCTTTGCGGCCTGGAGCGTCAAGAGCCTCGAACAGCGCGCAGACGTACTGCGTGCGATGGCCGCCGTACTGCGGCGTGACCGCGAAAAGCTGGCCGCGCTGGCTACCGCCGAGATGGGCAAAGTACAGGCCGAATCGCTGGCCGAGATCGAGAAGTGTGCCGTGCTGTGCGACTGGTACGCTGACCACGGCGCGCAGTTCCTGCGCGACGAACCGACCCAGGTGCCCGACGACAAGGCCTACGTGTCCTACCTGCCGCTGGGCGTGGTGCTGGGCATCATGCCGTGGAACTTCCCGTACTGGCAGGTGATGCGTGCGGCGGTGCCGATCCTGATGGGCGGCAACGGCTTCCTGCTGAAGCCGGCCGAGAACATCGTCGGTACCGCGCAGCTGCTCGACGCGGCCTGGCGCGATGCCGGGCTGCCGGAAGGCACCTTCATCGCCGCCAACATCAGCCGCGAGGGCACCAGCCGCGCGATCGCCGATGATCGCATCGCCGCAGTGACCCTGACCGGCAGCGTGGCCGCAGGCCGCAGCATCGCCGCCCAGGCCGGGCAGGCGCTGAAGAAGGTGGTGCTGGAGCTGGGGGGCTCGGATCCGTTCATCGTGCTGGCCGACGCCGATCTGGACGCCGCCGTTGATGCGGCGGTAGCCTCGCGCTTCCAGAACACCGGGCAGGTCTGCATCGCCGGAAAGCGCATCATCGTCGAAGACGCGGTCTACGATCGTTTCGTGGCGCAGTTCTGCCAGAAGGTGCAGGCACTGACCATCGGCGATGGCCGCGACCCGGCCAACCGCATCGGGCCGATGGCACGCCAGGACCTGCTGGAACAGTTGGACGTGCAGGTGCGCGCCTCGGTGGACGCAGGCGCGAAGCTGCTCGTCGGTGGCCATCAGCTCGATCGCCCGGGCGCGTTCTATGCGCCCACCGTGTTGGCGGACGTGGAGCCGGGCATGCAGGCCTTCGATACCGAGACCTTCGGGCCGGTGGCCTCGATCAGTCGCGCCCGCGACGCCGACCATGCGGTGGAACTGGCCAACCAGAGCGAATTCGGCCTGAGCGGCAACCTGTGGACCGGCGACCGCGCGCGGGCCATGCAGCTGGCGCGCCGGCTGCAGACCGGCGGCGTGTTCGTCAACGGCTTCTCCGCTTCAGACCCGCGCGTGCCGATCGGCGGCGTGAAAAAGAGTGGCTTCGGTCGTGAGCTCTCGCACTTCGGCATCCGCGAATTCGTCAACGCGCAGACGGTGTGGTTCGACAAGCGTTGACGCGCAGCTTCCCTCCTTCCTGCAACGATCCACCATCAGTCCAGCGAAAAGGACGGCATTCCAATGTCCAAGGGTTCAGATCTGCTTGTCGCCGCGCTTGAGAACGAAGGCGTCGAGCGCATTTTCGGTATCCCCGGCGAGGAAAACCTCGACGTGGTCGAGTCGCTTCGTCATTCCAGCATCGAGCTGGTCATCACCCGCCACGAGCAGGCAGCGGTGTTCATGGCCGCCACCTATGGCCGCCTGACCGGCAAGCCCGGCGTGTGCCTGGCCACGCTCGGTCCGGGCGCGCTCAACTTCACCACCGGCGCCGCCTATGCGCTGCTCGGTGCGTGGCCGGTGATCATGATCACTGGCCAGAAGGGCATCGTCGCCAGCAAGCAGGCGCGCTTCCAGATCGTCGACATCGTCGGCACGATGAAGCCGTTGACCAAGCAGGCACGGCAGATCGTCTCGGCGCGCACGATCCCGACCATCGTCCGCGAGGCGTTCCGTGTCGCCCAGGAAGAGCGCCCGGGCCCAGTGCTGCTGGAGCTGCCCGAAGACATCGCGGCCGATGAGGTGGAGGGCGTGGCGCTGGTTCCGCCGCACGCGGTGGATCGTTCCATCGCCAGTCCGGAAGCGTTGGATCGGGCGGCAGAGACCATCCGCAGTGCAAAGCGACCGCTGCTGATGATCGCTTCGGCGGCGTCGCGGCCGCAGTCCAGCGAGGCGCTGTCGGCGTTCGTGCTGCGCGCCGGCATTCCGTTCTTCACCACGCAGATGGGCAAGGGCGCGGTGGCCGGCGGCTCGGGCCTGTACATGGGCACCGCAGCGCTCACCGAGCGCGATTACGTCCACATGGCGATCGACCAGGCCGACGTGATCGTGACCATCGGCCACGAGGTCACCGAGAAGCCGCCGTTCGTGATGCGCCCGGGCGGGCCGACCGTGATCCATATCGGCTACTCGCAGGCGGCGGTGGAACAGGTGTACTTCCCGCAGGTGGAGGTGATCGGCGACATCGGCCGTTCGCTGACCCAGCTGGCCGACCGCATCGAAGGCGCGGTGCCGAATGCCGCCGCGCTGCTGCCGCTGCGCGCGACCATCCTCGAGCATCTGGCCGACCGTGCCGAGGAGGCCCGTTTCACCCCGCAGCGGCTGGTGCACGACGTGCGCCAGGTGATGCCGCCGGACGGCATCGTGGCGCTGGACAACGGCATGTACAAGATCTGGTTCGCTCGCAACTACCGTACCCAGGTGGCCAACACATTGCTGCTGGACAACGCGCTGGCGACCATGGGCGCGGGCCTGCCATCGGCGATCATGGCCTCGATCCTGTATCCACAGCGGCGGGTGCTGGCGGTGTGTGGCGATGGTGGTTTCATGATGAACAGCCAGGAGCTGGAGACGGCGCGCCGGCTGGGGCTCAACCTGGTGGTGCTGATCCTCAACGACGGCGCCTACGGCATGATCCGCTGGAAGCAGGCGGTGGATGGCTTCACCGACTACGGCATGACCTTCAGCAACCCGGATTTCGTGAAGTACGCCGAGGCCTATGGCTGCAAGGGGCATGAGGTGACCGCCATCGAGCAGTTCATCCCGACCCTGCAGGCGGCATTCAACGAGGGCGGGGTGCACCTGGTGTCGGTACCGGTCGACTACTCGGAGAACCAGCGGGTGCTGGTGGATGAGCTGCGGCAGGCGTTCCCCGGGAACGCGTAGGCGCCGATCCGCTGATGGGGTCAGATCCCTTTGCAGCGCAAAGGGATCTGACCCCTCTCCAGGCCGGGGCAGGGCGGTTTTGGTATGCTGTGGAGCCGGCCGCGCCGGGCGCAAGATCCCCCTCACTACACGATTCCCGCAGATCCATGAGCGAAGCTACCGATACCCCCCCCGTCGACGAGAACAAGTTGATCGCCGAGCGCCGTGAGAAACTCAAAGCGCTGCGTGGGCAGGGCATCGCGTACCCGAACGATTTCCGTCGTGAGGACTTCGCCGGCCGCCTGCAGGAAGAATTCGCCGATGCCGAGCAGTGGACCGCCGAGGCGCTGGAAGGCAACGGCCGCCAGGTGAAGATGGCCGGCCGCCTGATGGCCAAGCGCATCATGGGCAAGGCGAGCTTCGCGCAGATCCAGGACGAGTCCGGCCGCATCCAGCTGTTCCTGCAGGGGGCCGTGCTGGGCGATGCCTACACCGCGTTCAAGGGCTGGGACGTGGGCGACATCATCGCCGTCGAAGGCGGCCTGACCCGGACCAAGACCGGCGAGCTGTCGGTCAAGGCCGAGTCGATCCGCCTGCTGACCAAGTCGCTGCGTCCGTTGCCGGACAAGTGGCATGGCCTGGCCGACGTCGAGCAGCGTTACCGCCAGCGTTACGTCGACCTGATCGTCACCCCGGAGTCGCGCGCGGTCTTCATCAAGCGCTCGAAGATCATCCGCGCCATGCGTGCGTGGCTGGACAACCGCGACTTCCTGGAAGTCGAAACGCCGATGATGCACTACATCCCCGGCGGCGCGGCGGCCAAGCCGTTCACCACCCACCACAACGCGCTGGACCTGGACCTGTACCTGCGCGTGGCGCCGGAGCTGTACCTCAAGCGCCTGACCGTGGGCGGCCTGGAGCGCGTGTACGAGATCAACCGCAACTTCCGAAACGAAGGCGTCAGCACCCGCCACAATCCGGAATTCACCATGATGGAGCTGTACGAGGCCTATGCCACGTACAACGAGATCATGGACCTGACCGAAGGCGTGATCCGTGACGTGGCCAGGACGGTCAACGGCAGCACCGAGGTCGAGTGGGACGGGGCGAAGATCGACCTGGGCCCGGCGTTCCGCCGCTGGCGCATGGACGAAGCCGTGCGCCACCACAACCCGGAAATCTCGGTTGCCGACTGCACCGACCGTGACGCGCTGCTGCGCCATTGCGAGCGCTTGAACATCCGCGTCAAGCCGTCCTACGGCTGGGGCAAGCTGCTGCTTGAGATCTTCGAGGCCACCGTCGAGCACACCCTGATCCAGCCGACCTTCATCACCGACCATCCGGTGGAAGTCTCGCCGCTGGCCCGTGCCAACGACAATGATCCGGGCTACACCGACCGCTTCGAGCTGTTCGTCAACGGCAAGGAGCTGGCCAATGGCTTCTCCGAGTTGAACGACCCGGAAGACCAGGCCCAGCGCTTCCAGGCCCAGGTGGCCGCGAAGGAAGGTGGCGACGATGAGGCCATGCACTACGACGCCGACTACATCCGTGCGCTGGAGTACGGCATGGCCCCGACCGGCGGCCTCGGCATCGGCGTCGATCGTCTGGTGATGCTGCTGACCGGCAGCAGCTCGATCCGCGATGTGCTGCTGTTCCCGTACATGCGTCCGGAGCAGTAAGTCGCGTTTTTGACTCCCGATTGTGCGCGCCGTCCCGAAACGAGACGGCGCGATTGACGCGTCCCGCACTCGGCGTATCGTAATTGCACTACCTTGACGCCTGTTATGGCTTGATCGGCGTCAGGGGAGGGCACGGTGTGGGGAGTCCGCTTCACATTGTGATGACGATCATGAATCGGGACGCATGACACGGGAGTCAGGCCGATGCAGGGTGCGAGCGTTCGCAGCGGCAGAGTATCCTCGCCTGCTGATGATCCAGCGTGGTCGAAAAACCAGGCAGAGTACGCGTTGAATATCGTCATCGTTGATGACCAGACTTCCGCCCGGACGATGCTGCGTCACGTCATCGAAGACATCGCGCCGGAACTGAGCGTGTATGACTTCGGCGATCCGCTGACCGCATTGGCCTGGTGCGAAGCCCATCCGGTCGACCTGCTGCTGCTCGATTACCGTATGCCGGAGATGGATGGGCTGGAGTTCGCCCGTCGTTTCCGTCGCCTGCCCAAGCACCGCGACATTCCGGTGATCCTGATCACCGTGGTCGGTGACGAGCCGATCCGCCAGGCGGCACTGGAAGCCGGCGTCATCGACTTCCTGGTCAAGCCGATCCGCCCGCGCGAACTGCGTGCTCGCTGCTACAACCTGCTGCAGCTGCGCCAGCAGACCGAGAACGTGAAGCAACGGGCGCTGTCGCTGGAGCAGCGCCTGCTGGCCAGCATGCATGAGGTCGAAGAGCGGGAGCGCGAAACGCTGTCGCGGCTGGCGCGCGCGATCGAGTTCCGTGATGCCGGCACCAGCGCCTACCTGGAGCGCATGGCACGTGTGGCCGGCCTGATTGCCGAACAGCTCGGGCTGCCCGAGGAGGAGGTGCGCCTGATCGAAATGGCTGCGCCGCTGCATGACATGGGCAAGATCGCCATTCCCGATGCGGTGCTGCTCAAGCAGGGCAAGCTCAACGAGGAGGAGCTGGCGATCATGCGCCGGCACCCGCGGATTGGCCATGAACTGCTGAGCGGCAGCCAGAATCGTTTCATCCAGGTTGGCGCGTTGATCGCACTGCGTCATCATGAGCGCTACGACGGCAGCGGCTATCCTGATGGGCTGGTCGGCGATGCGATTCCGCTGGAAGCGCGCATCGTGGCTGTCGCCGATGTCTTCGACGCCCTGATTTCGCCCCGTCCGTACAAGGAAGCATGGACCATGGAAGCCACCCTGGCTTATCTCTACGCCCAGCGTGGCCGGCTGTTCGATCCCCGATGCGTGGACGCGCTGCTGCGCGGCCGCGAACAGCTGGACCAGATCTGCGCCGAGCATTCGATGGCGTCCGCGCGCCCGGGGCTGGGCGCGTGAAACGGCTGTTGTCGCAGCTGCGGCTGCGCCTGTCCCAGCGCCAGGACAGCGAACACGGCCAGCAGATCGTCCGTATTGTCCTGATCAGCTTGATCCTGGCCTACGTGCTGTTGCCGGCGCCGCGCCACGACCTGCCGCACACGCAGTACGTGGGCGTGCTGGCGATCGTATTGACCGGCCTGAGCCTGTCGCTGCTGTTGTTCGGCTGGCTGCTGTGGCGGCCGGCGCGTTCCGATCCCCGCCGCGTGCTGGGCATGCTCGCCGACTATGGCCTGATCGCTGCCGGCATGGTGCAGATGGGCGAGCCCCTGGCCTGGGTCTACATCGTGGTGATGTGGGTGACGGTCGGCAACGGCATGCGCTTCGGCAACCACTACCTGTACGTGGCGGTGGCGATGGCGATGGTGAGCTTCGGTTGCACGGTGCTGCTGACGCCTTACTGGCAACAGAATTTCCGTCTGGCCATCGGCCTCTGGCTCGGCTTGGCGGCGGTGCCGCTGTACTTCTCGACGCTGCTGCGGCAGCTGACCGAAGCGATGGCCGAGGCGCGCCGTGCCAGCGAGGCCAAGAGCCGTTTCCTGGCCAACATGAGCCACGAGTTCCGCACGCCGTTGAACGGCCTCAACGGCATGACCGAAGTACTGGCGACCACGCGCCTGGACGATGAGCAGCGCGAGTGCCTCAACACCATCCAGGCGTCTTCGCGCAGCCTGCTGGCGCTGGTGGAGGAAGTGCTGGACATCTCGGCCATCGAGGCCGGCAAGCTGCGCGTGGTGGCCGAAGACTTCGCCGTGGCCGACGTGATCCAGGCGATCGGGCTGATCCTGTTGCCGCAGGCCAAGGCCAAGCGCCTGGAGTACCGGGTGAAGGTGGCTGACGGTGTACCGCCACGCGTGCGCGGGGACGTCGGGCACCTGCGGCAGATCCTGCTGAACCTGGCCGGCAACGCGGTCAAGTTCACCGATCACGGCCGGGTCGAAATCCGTGTCAGCGTGGTGCAGGCCGATACCAGTGGCGCGGTGCGGCTGCGCTTCGACATCCTCGACACCGGCATCGGCGTGGCCCCGGCCATGCGTGCGCGGCTGTTCGATGCCTTCGAGCAGGCTGACGTCAGCATGGCGCGTCGCCACGAGGGCACCGGGCTGGGCACAACCATCGCCAAGGGCCTGGTCGAGGCGATGGACGGTGACATCGGCTATCTGGAAAACCCGCCGCGCGGCAGCCACTTCTGGGTCGAGTTGCCGTTCGCGCCGCCGCAGCCGCAGGTGCCGGGTGCGGTGCCGAGCCTGACCGGCGACGACGACGTGGGGCCGGGCGGCAACGTGATCGCATTTGCCGACCCGTTCCTGCGCCATCGCGCCCGCGTGCGCAGCATGCAGATCCTGGTGGCCGACGACCACGAGGCCAACCGCATGGTCCTGCAGCGCCTGCTGCAGAAGGCCGGGCATCGCGTGCTGTGCGTGGATGGCGGTGAGGCGGTGCTGGATGCGCTGGCCGACAGTGAGTTCGACGCGGTCATCGTCGACCTGCACATGCCGGGCATGAGCGGGCTGGACATGCTGAAGGAGTTGCGGGTGATGCAGGCCGGCGGCGGACCGCGCACGCCGGTGCTGGTGCTCAGCGCCGATGTCACGCCCGAGGCGATCCAGCGCTGTACCCAGGCTGGGGCGCATGCGTTCCTGGCCAAGCCCGTGGTGGCGGTGCGCCTGCTCGATACCCTGGCCGAGATCGCCAGCAACGCCCAGCTGAAGACCATGGCCGCACCGGTGGTGCGACCGATGGCGCTGCAGGATGGGGTGCTCGACAGCAGCGTGCTGGACGAGCTGGCCTCGCTGGGCATGGGCGAGGGCTTCGAACGTGAGTTCATCCGCCAATGCCTGGAGGACGTGGCGGGCTGCATGGGCAAGGCCGAGCAGGCCGGTGAGGCCACGCAGTGGGATGTGTTCCGCGAACAATCCCACGCGATCAAGGGCGTGGCCAGCAACCTTGGCCTGATGCGCGCGTCCAACCGTGCCGGCGAGCTGATGCGGATGGCCGACTGGCAGCTGAAGACCGAATGGCGCCAGCGCCTGGGCATCCTGCAGGAGGCGATCAAGGAAGGCCGGCGCGCGCTGGAGGCACGGGCCGAACGCCGGCTGCGCGGCGCTGCCGACGATGGCGAGGCGCGTTGAACCACGGCAGGGTGCATAAAAAAAGCCCGGTGGCCAACCGGGCTTGAACCCATCCTGGGGGAGGGATGAATCAGGCCGCGTCGAGGCTGGCGCGACGGGTCTGGGCCTTGATCAGGCGGTCCATGGTGCGCAGCGAACGGTCGCCGAGGGCCAGGGCGGAATCGACCCATACCTTGGTGATCTCCAGCAGTTCGTCGTAGCTGACCGGCTGGGCGATGGCGCGTGCGGCGTTCATCGCCAGATAGGACTGCGGTGTGCGCTGCTGCTGGCGGATCAGGTCTTCCACCGCCGCCCGGCCTTCGCCCTTCTTCACCAGCACGTCGACCACGCCCATCGCATGCATCTCCTCGGCGCTGTAGACCCGGCCGTCGAGGATGATCTTCTCGGCCAGGTGGGGGGACACGCGCCTGCACAGGAAGGAGTACGCACCCATGCCCGGGAACAGGCCGAACAGCACCTCCGGCAGGCCCAGTCCGCTGCCTTCCTCGGCGACGATGGTGTGGCAGGCCAGGGCCATTTCCAGGCCGCCGCCGAGGGCGTCACCCTGGATCAGCGCGATCGAACGGACGTCGCCGCCGAACCCGGTGTGCAGGTGGTGCACGCCCTCCACGCAGCGCTGGGCATAGTTCAGCAGGAGGTCGCGGTTGCCTTCGCGGATCAGGCGTGTGAACAGGTCCAGGTCGCCGCCCAGATTGTAGGCGACGGCATCGGAGGCCAGCACGAAATGCCGCAATGTTCCGCTGTGGCGTTCGGCAGGGCTGCGGGTGATGGCCGCCATGTAGCTCCACATCTCGTCGAGCATGTCCTTGCGGCAGCAGGGGCGGATCCCAGTGGCGGCATCGGCGTGCATGAACAGCCAGTGGGCAGCGCCGTCGGCGCTGTCTTCGGTGCGGATGGTGGCGAACGGTGAGCCGCTTGAAGGCAGCTTTTCGATGGTACTCATGGAAGGGTCCTCGGCATGCGGCCCGCAGTGTCAGGTGGGTGGCCGGCGGGCCGAACGGTCCACACACGCGGCGATGCTACACCGCCCCAGGGGCGTCGCATGCGAAAGGGCCCGGGACGTTTCCGCCCCGGGCCCTGCATCGTTCAAATTGCCGCAAACCCTTACTGGGCGGGCGTATCGCGGAGTTCGCGACGGAGGATCTTGCCGACATTGGTCTTCGGCAGCTCCTTTCGGAATTCAACGATTTTGGGGTGCTTGTAGCCGGTCAGGTTGGCCCGGGCATGCTCCTTGACCATTTCGGCGGTCAGGTTCGGGTCCTTCTTCACGATGACCACCTTGACCACTTCCCCGGACTTTTCGTCCGGCACGCCGACCGCGGCCACTTCCAGCACGCCCGGCATCATCGCGATCACGTCCTCGACTTCATTCGGGTACACGTTGAAGCCGGACACCAGGATCATGTCCTTCTTGCGGTCGACGATGTAGAAGAAGCCGTGTTCGTCCATCTTCGCCATGTCGCCGGTATGCAACCAGCCGTCGGCATCGATCGCCTTGGCGGTTTCCTCCGGGCGCTGCCAGTAGCCCTTCATCACCTGCGGGCCCTTGATGCAGAGCTCGCCGACCTCGCCCAGCGGCAGGATGGCGCTGTTGTCGTCCTTGATGCAGGCATCGGTGGACGGGATCGGCAGGCCGATCGAGCCGTTGTATTCGGTCAGGGTGAGCGGGTTGATGCAGGCCGCCGGCGAGGTCTCGGTCAGGCCATACGCCTCGACCAGGGTCACCCCGGTGACCTTCTTCCAACGCTCGGCCACGGCGCGTTGCACCGCCATGCCGCCGCCCAGGGTGACCTTCAGCGAGGAAAAGTCGACCGTGTCGAAGCCGGGGGTGTTGAGCAGGCCATTGAACAGCGTGTTGACGCCGGTGATGGCGGTGAAGCGCACCGACTTGAGCTCCTTGACGAAGCCCTTCATGTCACGCGGATTGGTGATCAGGTGGTTGCAGCCACCGAACTTCATGAAGACCAGCCCGTTCGCGGTCAGTGCGAAGATGTGGTACAGCGGCAGGGCGGTGATGATCCACTCCTTGCCCATCTCGATGCCCGACGCACTGATCCAGGCCGAGGCCTGCTGCATGTTGGCGATCAGGTTGCGGTTGGTCAGCATCGCGCCCTTGGCCACGCCGGTGGTGCCGCCGGTGTACTGCAGGAATGCAATGTCGTCGTGGTCGATCTCGACCTGGGGCAGGCTGTGGCGGCTGCCGATCTTCAGCGCCTGGCGGAAGCGCACCGCGCCCTTGAGATGGTAGTTGGGCACCATCTTCTTGATGTACTTCAGCACGAAGTTGACGATCACGCCCTTGGCGCCAAGCAGGTCGCCCAGGCCGGTGGTGATCACGTGCTTGACCGGCGTATCGGCGATGACCTGCTCGACGGTGTCGCCGAAGTTGTCGACCACCACCAGTGCGGTCACGCCGGCATCGATCAGCTGGTGCTTGAGCTCGCGCGCGGTGTACAACGGATTGACATTGACCACGGTCAGGCCGGCGCGCAGCACGCCGAAGGTGGCCACCGGGTACTGCAGGCAGTTGGGCATCATCAGGGCGACGCGGTCACCCTTCTTGAGCTTGAGCTCTCCCAGCAGGTAGGCCGCGAACTGATTGACCAGCGCGTCGGTCTCGCCATAGGTGAGGACCTTGCCGAAGCTGGAGTAGGCGGGACGGTCGCGGAATTTCGCGACGGAAGCGTCGAAGACCGAAGCTACCGAATGGAACTCGTTGACGTCGATCTCGGCGGGAACGCCTTTCGGATAGCTCTGCAGCCAGGGACGATCCAGACTCATATTCCCCCTCCAGGAATCGTGATGTATTAGGTTCCGGCCCTGAGCGTATCGACAACGGCCGGTCATTG
>OKID01000235.1_pt1 | contig 11518 bp, 9 predicted proteins | sample 1610601 | NCBI WGS metagenome assembly OKID01 (sample SAMN04436667, study PRJEB24849) | human gut metagenome | biome: human gut; feature: NICU; material: stool | host: Homo sapiens | place: USA: Saint Louis, MO | collected 2010-06-09 | reverse complement strand
TACGTCCATGTAAGCTCGGTCGCCGCATCCATGCGGCTCACGCCCCCGCAACCGGACCCACCCCGCCATCCCACGGATACCCAGCTGTTGCTGTTGCTGCTGATGTTGCCGGCCAGCGGCCGGCCCTACCTCGCGTGCAGGGCGCAGCCCTGCATCGACCACCTCACTTCTTCAGGAAGTTGTCCACCAGCAGATGCTTCACGTCGTCGAAGCGACCGTTCAACACCGCCTTGGCCGCATACAGCGCCGTGCCGGCGACCTGCTTGGCCTCGATCTGCGGCGGCATCACCAGCTCGGCGCGACTCGTGTGCACGTCCAGCAATGCCGGGCCGCGCTGCGACAGGAAATCCTGCACCGCTTCCTCCAGATCCTCGCTGCGGGTGACCGTGCGGCCATGGAAGCCGATCACTTCGGCCAAGCGGCCGAAGTCCGGGTTCTTCAGGTCGGTGTAGTTGTCCAGAAGGCCTTCCACCTTCTGCTCCAGCTCGACGAAGTTCAGCGAACCGTTGTTGAACACCACCACCTTGATCGGCAGGTTCTCCTGCGCCGCCGTCAACAGATCACCCAGCAGCATCGCCAGGCCACCATCGCCGGACAGCGAGATCACCTGCCGGCCGGGGAAGGCCTTCTGCAGCCCCAGCGCCTGCGGCATCGCGTTGGCCATCGTGCCGTGCAGCAGGCTGGTCAGCGTGCGGCGGCGACCGTTGACGCGGATATGGCGCAGCACCCACACCATCGGCGAGCCGCCGTCGGCGGTGAACAGTGCATCCTCGGTAGCGTGCTTCGAGAGCAGCGCGGTCAGGTGCTGCGGATGGATCAATTCGCCTTCGCCCGGCTGCTCTTCCTGTTCGCGCTTCTTCAGCGCCTTGTCGCGATGCTCGATGCACTCGTCCAGGAAACTGCTGTCCTCGCGCGGCGGCAGCATCGGCAGCAACGCATCCAGCGTCGGTGCGATATCGCCGACCACGCCGAGGTTCACCGGGTGGCGGCGGCCAAGGTGGCTGCCATCGCGGTCGACCTGGATGATGGTGGCCTTGTCCGGGTAGAACTGGCCCCAGGCGAAGTCGGCGCCGAGCAGCAGCAGCGTGTCGCACGCCATCAGCGTGTGGAAGCCGGACTCGATGCCGAAGATGCCTGTCATGCCCATGTTGTACGGGTTGTCCGGCTCGACGAAATCCTTCGCGCGCGAGGTATGCGCGATCGGGGCCTGCAAGCGCCGGGCCAGTTCCAACAGCTGTGCGTGCGCGCCCTGGCAACCGGCACCGGCGTAGATGCCGATGCGCTTGCCCTGCCCCAGCAGCTCGGCGATGCGCTGCAGTTCGGCGTCGGAGGGGCGCAGTACCGGCTGGGTGTAATGCACCGAGAACGGCACATCGTGCTTCACCTCGGCCTGGCTGATATCGGCCGGCAGGATCACCACCGCCACGCCACGGCGGCTGATCGCGGCCTGGCAGGCCAGGGCCACCACGCGTCGCGCCTGCTCCGGGCTGTGCACCTGCTCGCAGAACACCGTGCAGCTGCCATAGACCGACTTGAAATCCACTTCCTGCGGGAATTCCATGCCCAGCTCGCTGGTCACCACCTGGCTGGCGATCAGCACCATCGGCGCACGGTTGCGGTTGCTCTCGAACACGCCATTGATGAAGTGCAGGCCACCGGGACCACAGGAACCCGCGCAGGCGGTCAACTCGCCGCTCACCAGCGAATCGGCGCCAGCAGCGAACGCTGCCACTTCTTCATGGCGCACGTGCACCCAGGCGATCTCGCTGCCATGCATCGCATCAGTCACATGGTTGAGCGTATCGCCCACGATGCCGTAGCAACGGCGGACACCGGCCTGCTGCAGGGCGTCCACCACGATTTCGGCCACGCGCTTGCTCATCGGATACATCCTCGAACGGGGGAACTCCCGAGGCTAGACCCGATGAAGTGATGCCTCCGCAAAAAAAGGGACGGAGGGAACTAACTCGCTTGTGCCGCAAGCGACTTAATTCCCTCCGTCCCCTTTCTAGTCGTTGACGTTGATCCAGCCCAGCACGTCGCCGTGCTTCGGGCTGCGATAGCGCAGCTTCACCCAGCCGTTCTGTTCATCCAGCAGTTCCACCCGATCGCCCTGCACCAGGTAACGCTTGGTGCTGGACGCACCAGGCCGGTCGAACAGGAACAGCCGCGCGGATGCCACGGTGGCCTGCTGGCCGCGCAACGGTCCATCCGGCGGTGCGCCCAGGCCATCGGCAATGGCACTTTCCAACACACGGCCGGCGGGATCATAGGTGCGCCAGACCGCCAACGGCCCGTTCTCTTCGCGTTGTTCCCACTGCAGCGCGGCGTTCACCGTATCGCCCAGCATCAGCACGCTCTCGGCGCGGTACAGATAGAGTGTCGCACCTGCAAAGCGATACTGGTCGGTGTACCACATCGGGCCGCTGCGGCAGCTACTGGTCAGGGTGCGGCTCAGGTGGTCGACCATCAGGCCCATCAGCTCGCCGCAGCTCTCCCTGCCGTGGGTTTCAGCCCGCAGCGCGCGGAACCCGGCACTGGCGGGATCGAACCGGTACACCGCCACCGCTTCGTTGACCATGCCGACCGGGGCGCGTGCAACCAGCTCCGGGTAACCATCGAAATCGACATCTTCGAGCGACCAGCGCGAATGGCCGTCGGCATCCGCCGCGCCGGCCAGCGTCTGCCGCTTGCCCGACGGTGACAGCTGCACGGCAATGCTGCCGTCCTGCAGGGGATCGGCATGCGCCTGCACATGCGCGCCCACCTGGAAGCGTAGCGTTTCGCCCTCGTCCTCCGCCTGCGCCGTCGGTGCCAGCGCGCCGGCCAACACCAGGCCCAGCAGGCATTCCCTGTAGTTCATCGTTGCTCCCTGCGGCACCGCGGCGGCACCTTCAACTCAGAACGATACCTCGACCGGCTGCCGCGACCACAGCACCGACTGATGCCTGGTCTGCTGCTTCCACGCCAGGCGGATCGCTTCGATATCGGCGCGGCGCTGCGGGGTGTCCTCATGCAGCACTACCAGCACCTTGGTGCGCAGGCGGTTGGGCGCGGCATCGCCGCGGAACAGCCACTGGCCATAGGCATCGAACACTGTCAGGCCATCCGGGAAGCGCGGGGTCACTTCCTTGTCCAGGAACGCGCGCCACTGCGCCTCGCTGATGGTGTCGGCCTGCGGGCGGTTGCCGGCGCCCTGCTCCTCGCCCACGCCGAAGTACAGCTCGCTGCGCACCCAGCCGTGCGCGGAAGACGGGCGCGCGGCGTCGCCCTTCAGTTCGGCGGTAGTGGCCGTGGCATAGGCGCTGGGCGCCTGCGATGAGAGGCTGGCGCAGCCGCTGGTGGCCAACAGCACGGCGAAGACGAGGCCAAGGTGTTTCATCGGTACAGCTCCGGGGAAGGGGGACAAGGCGAGCCGGCAGCGTACCGCGCCACCGGCCCGGCGTGCTGATGCCAACCGGGCATCAGCTCATGCCGGACCGGCAGGGGCTTGCATCCGCACCGGTCATCACGCGAAGATAATATATCGCTTCATCCGGATGGATGTAAGTGAAACCATCTCCCCTTCCCCCGTCGTCGTTGTTGCTGGAGTCCCCATGTCCGCCCGCCTGCCCGCGTCGCCGCTCGGCCTCGCCATCGCCCTCGCGCTTTCCACCGCCGCCGCCCCGGCCCTGGCCCAGGACGCCACCAACCTGGATACGGTGATCGTCACCGGCACCCGTGCCGCCGACCGCACCGTGCTCGAATCCACCTCGCCGGTGGATGTGCTCACCGCCGAGGACATCCGCAAGGCCGGCGTGGTCAACGGTGAGCTGGGCAGCGCGCTGCAGGCGCTGCTGCCGTCGTTCAACTTCCCGCGCCAGTCCAACTCCGGTGGCGCCGACCATGTGCGCGCCGCGCAGCTGCGTGGCCTGTCGCCGGACCAGGTGCTGGTGCTGGTCAACGGCAAGCGCCGCCACCACACCGCGCTGGTCAACACCGACAGCAAGATCGGCAAGGGCACCACCCCGGTCGATTTCAATTCGATTCCGGTCAGTGCGATCAAGCGCATTGAAGTGCTGCGCGATGGCGCCGGTGCGCTGTACGGCTCGGACGCCGTGGCCGGCGTGATCAACGTGATCCTCGACAACGGCGGTGACGGCGGCGAGATCGAGGCGAGCTACGGTGCCAACCACACCGACCTCAAGCCGATCGGCCGCACCCTCACCGATGGCCAGACCGGCAACATCAGCGCCAAGGTCGGCACCTCGCTGGGCGAAGACGGTGGCTTCCTGCGCGTCGGCCTGGAATACAAGCACCGCAACGGCACCAACCGCGCCGGCTTCGACCAGATTCCGCCGTGGGACCAGACCCCGGGCAACCTGGCACTGCGGGGCAAGCGCAACTATGTCCTGGGTGATGGCAAGAGCAAGGACATCAACCTGTGGCTGAACACCGAGATTCCGGTGGGCCAGACCTCGACGTTCTACGCGTTCGGTACCTTCAACCAGCGTGACACCGAAGGCGCGAACTACTTCCGCTATCCCGATGGCGATGCCAACTGGAAGCAGGTCTATCCGAATGGCTACCGGCCGATCTCCGAAGGTGAGAACCGCGACGTGCAGGCCGTGGCCGGCGTGCGCGGGCAGTGGGGCGAATGGAGCTACGACGGCAGCCTGGACTACGGCCAGAATGACTTCACCTATCGCCTGCGTGATTCGCTCAACGCCTCGCTGGGCCCGACCAGCCCGACCCGCTTCAAGACCGCCGATTACGAATATGCGCAGACCGTGGGCAACCTCGATCTGAGTCGCGTGTTCACCCAGAACGACAGCATCAGCCACACCCTGGGCCTGGGCGTGGAAGCACGCCACGAGCGCTACCAGACCCGCCCTGGCGACCCGGCCAGCTATGCCGCCGGCCCGTACACCGACCGCCCGACCGGTTCGCAGGCCGGTGGCGGCCTGACCCCGCAGGATGCGGCGCGCCTGTCGCGCGATGTGGCCAGCGCCTATGCCAGCCTGTCCAGCCAGTTCGGCGAGAAGTTTTCCACTGATCTGGCCGCGCGCTACGAGCACAACGACGACTTCGGCGGCGAACTGACCGGCAAGCTCGGCCTGCGCTATGAGTTCACCCCGGCGTTCGCGCTGCGCGGCGCGATCTCCAACAACTTCCGCGCGCCGTCGCTGGCACAGATCGGCTACGAGTCCACCTCCACCGGCTACAACGCAGCTGGCCAGCTGGTGCAGGGCCGCCTGCTGTCGGTCAACAATCCGATCGCACGCGGCCTGGGGGCACAGAACCTGAAGCCAGAGAAGTCGCTGAACACCTCGCTCGGTTTCACCAGCCGCATCGGCGAGCATTTCGACCTGTCGCTGGACTTCTTCCAGATCGACATCGATGACCGCATCGCGCTGTCGGAGAGCATCACCGGCGATGCGCTGACCGACTACGTGGCCGCCAACTACGGCGTCAGCGGCCTGCAGAGTGCCAGCTTCTTCGTCAACGCCGCCGACACCCGCACCCGTGGCGCCGAGCTGGTGAGCAACTGGCGCCAGTCGCTGGGCGATGGCCAGCTGCTGCTGACCGGCACCTATGCATATACCAAGACCACGCTGAAGAACGTGCTGGCCACGCCGGCCCAGCTGCAGGCGCTGGACCCGGATTATGTGCTGTTCGGGATTGAAGAGACCAACACGCTGACCGATGCCACACCGCGAACACGTGGCAGTTTCTCGGCCGCATGGAGCAACGACCACTGGTCGCTGAGCACCCGCGTGAACCGTTATGGCAGCGCCACCCGTGTGTTCAACTTCGGAGACGGCTACATCCCGCGCCAGACCTACCAGGCCGAGTGGCAGCTGGATGCGGAAGTCGAATACCGCATCACCCCGCAGTGGAGCGTGGCCATCGGCGGGCAGAACCTGACCGACAACTATCCGGATCGATCCAACAGCGATATCCACTACTTCGGCAACCTGCCGTACGACGTGCTGTCGCCGATCGGCAGCAACGGTGCGTACTACTACGGCCGCGTCCGCTATACGTTCTGATTGCATTGGACCAATCACTCCCGGTGGGTGCGGACCGTTGGTCCGCACTGCCCGGGTTCCATGCAAGCCTCCCCTTCGTGCCGACCAACGGTCGGCACCCACCGGAGGTGATCGCTCTGGGTGGGTGCCGACCGTTGGCCGGCACTACCCCGATCCGTAGCCTGCCCTCGACCCCACGTACACGCCCACGCTGGCAAGCTGGGCTTCATGGCTGAACCGCTCCCCCTGCGTCCGCCGCCGCCATTGCTGGATGACGCCTGCGCGTTGTTCCTCGATGTCGACGGCACCCTGATCGAATTCGCTGCACGCCCGGATGCCGTGCAGCTGCTGCCGGATGTGCGCGAAGCCATCGGCCGCATCAGCGACCGCCTGGAAGGTGCCGTGGCACTGGTCAGTGGTCGCCCGCTCGAACAGCTGGATCAACTGTTCGCTCCGCTGCAACTGCCTGCTGCGGGCCTGCATGGCCATGAACTGCGTGGGCAGGATGGCCGCGTACTGCGCGACGAACACGACGACGACACCGCCGAATGGCTGCACGCACTGCACCAGCAGGCGATGCGCTTCGCCCACGGCCATCCCGGCGTGCTGGTGGAAGACAAGGGTGTCGGCCTGGCCCTGCACTGGCGCGGCGCGCCGCATGCAGCCAGGGACGTCCGCGCCTTCGCCGACCGCCACGTGCGGGGCCGTGCCAGCTACCGCCTGCAGCCCGGCGACCATGTGGTCGAGTTCGTGCCCGTCGGCACCGACAAGGGCCGTGCGGTGCTTCGGATGATGCAGTACCTGCCCTTCCGCGGTCGCCTGCCAGTGTTCCTCGGCGATGACCTGACCGATGAGTTCGGCTTCGATGCCGCCAACGGCCAGCATGGCTGGAGCGTGCTGGTGGGTGAACGTGAACCCAGCGCGGCGGTGTTCGCGCTGCCCGACATACGCAGCGTGCACGCCTGGCTGCGTGAGAATGCCTATTGACCCGGCCAACCCCCACGGCCGCAACCGAGATGTACCGCGTGATGACCCAACCCGATCTTGATCTGGGCGTGGTCGGCAACGGCAGCTTCGGCGCCCTGGTCGACAAACGTGCCCGCGTTGTCTGGAGCTGCCTGCCCACCTTCGACGGCGACCCTACCTTCTGTGCGCTGCTCGGCCCCAGCCAGCAGACCGGTGGCGACTTCGCCATCGAGCTGGAAGACTTCGCCAGCAGCGAGCAGGAATACCTGACCAACACGGCGATCCTGCGCACCGTGCTGCGCGACGCGCACGGCGGCGAACTGGAAATCCTCGACTTCGCCCCACGCTGGCGCCAGAACGACCGTTTCTACCGCCCGGTCAGCCTGATCCGCCAGGTGCGTCCGCTGGCTGGCAGCCCGCGCATCACCGTACGCGCACGCCCGCTGGCGGACTGGGGCGCGCGCGTTCCGGAATCCACCTGGGGCAGCAACCATGTGCGCTGGGTGCTGCCCGAACACGTGCTGCGGCTGACCACCGACGTGCCGGTGCGCTTCGTGCGCGACGGCCTGCCGTTCGTGCTCAACCATCCCATCCACCTGATCCTGGGCGTGGATGAATCGCTCAACCGTTCGATCAGCGGCTATGTGCAGGAGGCCTTCCAGCGTACCCGCGATTACTGGCGCGAATGGGTGCGCTACCTGTCCATTCCCCTGGAATGGCAGGACGCGGTGATCCGCAGTGCGATCACGCTGAAGCTGTGCCAGTACGAGGACAGCGGCGCGATCATCGCGGCGATGACCACCTCCATTCCTGAAGCCCCCGGCAGCGTGCGCAACTGGGATTACCGCTACTGCTGGCTGCGTGATGCCGCGTTCGTGGTGCGTGCATTGAACCGCCTCGGCGCCACGCGCACGATGGAACAGTTCCTCGGCTACATCTTCAACCTGGCCACCACCGACGGTACGCTGCAACCGCTGTACGGCATCGGCTTCGAAGCCAAGCTGGACGAGGATGAGGTCCCCAGCCTGTCCGGCTACCGCGGCATGGGCCCGGTACGACGCGGCAATCTGGCCTGGGTGCAGCGCCAGCACGATGTCTACGGCAGCGTCGTGCTGGCGTCCACGCAGCTGTTCTTCGACCGGCGCCTGCAGGACCCGGGTGATGCGCACACCTTCGCCCGCCTCGAACCCCTCGGCGAGCAGGCCTTCGCCCTGCACGACGTACCCGATGCCGGCCTGTGGGAGTTCCGCGGCCGCACCGAGGTACACACCTACACCAGCGCGATGTGCTGGGCCGCCTGCGACCGCCTGTGCAAGATCGCCGTGCGGCTGAAGCGCGACGACCGCGCCCACTACTGGCGCACACGTGCCGACACCATCCACGCGCGCATCATGGCCGAATCCTGGAGCGAAGAGCTGGGCCACTTCACCGATACCTTCGGTGGCCATCGCCTGGACGCCTCGCTGCTGCTGCTGGCCGACATCGGCTTCATCGACGCGATGGACGCCCGCTTCATCGCCACCGTCGAAGCCATCGGCCGTGACCTCAAGCATGGCAATTCGCTGTACCGCTATGTCGCTCCGGATGACTTCGGTGAACCGGAAACCAGCTTCACCATCTGCACGTTCTGGTACATCGATGCACTGGCGGCGATCGGGCGCCTGGACGAGGCGCGCGAGATGTTCGAACTGCTGCTGAGGCAGCGCAATCACCTGGGCCTGCTGTCGGAGGATCTGGCCTTCGACACCGGCGAGGCCTGGGGCAACTTCCCGCAGACCTATTCGCATGTCGGCCTGATCACCGCCGCGATGCGCCTGTCACGGTCCTGGCAGGAGGCATCGTGAGTCGTCTGGTCGTGGTATCAAATCGTGTGGCCGTGCCCGGCGAGAACCGCGCAGGCGGCCTGGCGGTCGGCCTGCTGGCCGCCCTGAAGGAGCGCGGCGGGCTGTGGTTCGGCTGGAGCGGCAAGACCGTGAAGGAAGGCAGCGGCACGCTGCACCGGCAGAAGGACGGTGACATCGACTACGTCACCATGGACCTGAGCAAGCGCGAAGTCGATGGCTACTACAATGGTTTCGCCAACCGCACGCTGTGGCCACTGCTGCACTTCCGGCTGGACCTGGTCGACTACGACCGCGGCACCCGCGAGACCTACCACAAGGTCAATGCGCTGTTCGCCGACAAGCTCGCGCCATTGCTGCGCGAGGACGACATCGTCTGGATCCACGACTACCACCTGATCCCGCTCGGCGCACTGCTGCGCGAGCGCGGCATCGGCTGCCGCATCGGTTTCTTCCTGCACATCCCGATGCCGTCGGCCGACCTGCTGCAGGCCATGCCCGATCATCTGCGGTTGTTCTCCGCGCTGTACGCCTACGACCTGGTCGGCTTCCAGACCCAGCGCGATGCCGATCGCTTCCAGACCTACCTGCGCCTGTTCGGTGGTGGCCGCGTGCTAGACAACGGTGAGCTGGAAGCGCCCGGTGGGCGCCGATTCCGCGCGGCGGCCTTCCCGATCGGCATCGACACCGAACTGATCGCGCGCCAGGCCGGCACCGCCGCGACCAAGACCGCAGTGAAGAACCTGCGCAGCAGCCTGCGGGACCGCCAGCTGGCGATCGGCGTGGATCGCCTGGACTACTCCAAGGGCCTGCCCGAACGCTTCCTCGGCTTCGAGCGCTACCTGCAGCGCCACCCCGACCAGCGCGGCTCGCTCACCTACCTGCAGATCGCGCCGGTCTCGCGCGGCGATGTCACCGAGTACCGGCAGCTGCGCAGCCAACTGGAACAGATCGCCGGCCACATCAACGGTGGCCACGCCGAGCCGGACTGGACGCCGCTGCGCTACGTCAACCAGAACTTCACCCATGCCACGCTCACCGGCTTCTACCGAGCGGCGGCGGTCGGCCTGGTCACGCCGCTGCGCGATGGCATGAACCTGGTGGCCAAGGAATACGTGGCCTCGCAGGACCCGGAGGATCCCGGCGTGCTGGTGCTGTCACTGTTGGCCGGCGCCGCCGACGAACTGAAGCAGGCACTGCTGGTGAACCCGCACGACCTCGACGGCGTGGCCGATGCGATCGCCACCGCAGCGACGATGTCGCTGAGCAGGCGCAAGGAACGCTGGCACGCGATGATGGAACATCTGCGCACCTACGACATCAACCACTGGCGCCGCAGCTACCTCGACGCACTCGAAGGCTGAAGAAAAAGGGGACGGAGGGGATTAAGTCGTTTGTGCACAAACGACTTAATTCCCTCCGTCCCCTCTTTCGTCAATCCAGGAACCGCGCGGCCTGTTCCGGTGCGGGTAGATGGCAGGTGTCATGCCGACCGAACCAGCGGTAGCGGTTGCGTGCCAGCGCGCGATACGCCGCATCACGCCAGCCGCGCGGCACGAGCCGCAGCACGCCGGCCAGGCGCCAGGCGCCGCCCAGCCCCGCAAGTACGCGCAGGATCGCATCGGTATCGGTCCAGGCACCCTGTGCGTCCAGCAGCAGGAACGACATCGGGTCCTGCGGATCCAGCCCGTGCGCGCGCAGCATCGCGCTGCCCTTCTGCCCCTGCATCGCTGCAAAGCGGTAGCGCCCCCTGCGGTCGAAACGCAGCAGGAACCGCACCCAGCGGTTGCACAGTGCGCACACGCCATCGAACACGATCACCGCGCTGCCAGCCTCGGCGGCAGCGTCACCGCGGTTCGAGCCAACCTTCATAGCGGATCAGGGCTCCGGCCCAGGGCAGCGTCACATCGACCAGGAAAGTGTAGCGCTCGCCCTGCCAGGCTTCACGGCAGCGCACACCGCCGAACCAACGCGTCGGCAGCGGCAGCAGCCCGAACGCCCAGACCCGGCGCACCGACCAGTCGATACCACCGTCGCGGGCCTGCAGCGCGAACTCGAAGCGCACCGCGCCCAGCTGCTCGCGCAGATGCCCGTCGTGCGCCCACAGCCGCGACACCATTGGCCAGCGCCCGAACCGCCGCGCCCACTGCTCGCCCTGCCGGTAGCGGTTGAACGCCACCTCGGTGGGCAGCGCGTCACCGTCCTGTGGCAACCGCGCCAACGCAGCCAGCAGCGGCACCAGCCAGTGCCGCCCCCTCACGATGCAGGCCTGCCCTGCGTAGCGGCACGGCAACGGCGCGGCATGCAGCGCCTGCACCGGTCCTGCCAGGGTGGCGAAGGCCGGCCCCAGCACACGCGCGAACAGCGGCGCAGTCAGGGCGCGATCCAGGCCAGGGTCGCCATGCGCCCGGTGCGACGATCGCGCCGATGCGAATACAGGTCCGGGTCGGCCATCGTCGACACCGTGCCCCCATACACCTGTGCCGGGTCCATCCCCACAGACTGCAGGCGCTGCCGCGCCAGCGCGAACAGGTCCACCTTCCAGTGTCCGGGACGGGTCACGACGAACGCCCGCTCAGCAGCGGGATCATGGCCGACGAAGGCGTGATAGACCTCCTCGCCGATCTCATAGTCGGACGGCCCGGCGGCCGGGCCCAGCCAGGCCCGCAGCTGCGCCGGCGGCGTCTGCAGGGCGGCCAC
>OKID01000234.1_pt1 | contig 11617 bp, 9 predicted proteins | sample 1610601 | NCBI WGS metagenome assembly OKID01 (sample SAMN04436667, study PRJEB24849) | human gut metagenome | biome: human gut; feature: NICU; material: stool | host: Homo sapiens | place: USA: Saint Louis, MO | collected 2010-06-09 | reverse complement strand
AGCCGGACGCGCCTTGACCACGCGAACACCGCGCGCCTTCATCCAGGCGTCGAACTCTTCGGCGGTCATGCGCTTGCCGTTCTGGCTCATGTCGAAGCGCCAGGGCGTGTTGTCGAATTCGGTCTGCGGCTTATAGGCCGCCGGATCGTTCGGCTTCACCGCCGGTGCGCTCGGAATGGCCTTGGCGATGTTCTGGCAGCCGTCGATGCGCAGGCGCTGCAGCACCTGGTCCAGCGACTGCGACGGGTCGTAGTTGCTGCTCAGCACACCGGCCGGCATGCCCAGCTGGTTGCCACGGATGTACAGCTCGTCGGCCACCGGCGCGATGGTCGTGGCCGGCAACGGCAGCGGCGAGGCGCTGGTGTTGACCGAGCAATCGACCGCAGCGTGGGCGGCGGGAACCAGGGCCAGCGCCAGGACGGCGGCCGATGCAGAGCGCAGCATGAGGGGCATCCACGGAAGGAAGTGACGCGGCGAGTTTAGCAATGCCGTGTCAGCTTTCAAGCGCCACTTTCAATGAATACGACAACTTATTGGTTTTACGGACAAAAAGACGACGAACGGTCGCCTTGCCGGGTCACAGGCGAGCTTCCTGGCCGCAGAAACAACAAGACCCGGCCGAAGCCGGGTCCTGCTGTGTCCTACGGGCAGAGCGTCAGAACTTAGTTCTGGACGTTCAGCTCGGTACGACGGTTCTTGGCGCGACCTTCCGGGTTGTCCGAACCATCCGGGTTGGTGTTCGGAGCAATCGGACGGCTCTCGCCGTAGCCGATCGGGCCGACCAGGCGACCGGCGTCAACGCCGTTCTTGGTCAGGTAGTTGTACACGGCGGTAGCACGACGCTCCGACAGCTTCTGGTTGTAAGCGTCGGTACCCTTCGAGTCGGTGTGACCGGCAACTTCAACGCGCAGATCCGGGTAACGCTTCAGGATCTCGGTGGCTTCGCTCAGGATCGCCACAGCGTCCGGACGCAGGTTCGACTTGTCGAAGTCGAAGTTGACGCCCTTCAGGTCGATGGAGACCGGAACCGGGCAACCGTCCGGACCGATGGTCTGACCCGGCTGCGAGTTCGGGCACTTGTCGTCGCAGTTGTTGACGCCGTCACCGTCGTCGTCCAGGTCGGCGCAGCTCGGGGCAACCGGAGCCGGAGCCGGAGCAGCCGCGACCGGAGCCGGGCCCAGCGGGATCACGACGCCGACCGAAGCCAGCACGTCGCCGAACCAGCTCTCGTCACGTGCGGCGATGCTCTGGTCGTCGAAGTCAGCGCGGTAGGCCACTTCGGCGCGGACAGCAACACGCTTCTCGAAGGTGGTCTGCAGGCCGACGCCCAGCTTGGCGGCAACATTGCCGTCCTTACGCTGGCGCGGGCCGTTGTTGTCGAGCGCAGCGTACTCTTCTTCCGACTTCTGGTAGCCCAGGCCACCGACGATGTACGGGTTCCAGCCGCGGCCTTCCTTGATGAAGTGGCGACGCAGGTCCAGCGAGACGCCGTACTGCGACCAGTTCAGGTCCTGGTTGCTGTCGAAGTTCGGGTTCTGGTAGTTCAGCTCACCGTCCAGCGACCAGTTCGGGCTGATGAACTTACCCAGGCCCAGAGTCACGAACGGAGCGTCATTGGTCAGACGGTCGCTGTCCTGGAAGTTGAAGCCGGCCGAACCGGTCAGGTACCAGCGGTCATCGAACTCCTGCGCCGAAGCTGCCTGGGCGAAAGCCAGGCCGCCCAGCAGCGCGGCAGTAAGGATCTTCTTGTTCATTGAGTACAGCTCCTATTTCGGGGGTATGAAACCGGTAGAGGCATGGGCCAGCACTAGTGCGTCGATGTTCGACAGCCGATTCAGCACGCCACCGCCGCGAACATTATGCTCAGGCGGGTGAAGGCCATGTTAACAGTCCCGTAACATGTGAAGTGTTGCGCCCGACCGTCCACCGGTCCGACGTTGAAACCCTATACAGGATGATGAAAATCCGCAAGACCCACACGCTGCAAGGGTTTGACGGGGTTTAGGCGCGAGAAGCGACATATTGCGCAACGTGCTGCATCACACGGTTCAGCGCGTCTGAGGAAACGTGAGGAACCTTATGATGGGATCACGAACCCAGCCGGAGCCGTGATGAAAGCCGTCGCCCTGAGTCGTGAATACGCGCCCGCCCTGCGTGATGTCCTGCTGCCGCCGCCGCTGCCTCCTCGCGGTCGCGATCTGCTGGTGCGGATCGAAGCGGTTTCGGTCAACCCCGTCGATGGCAAGCAGCGGGCCGCCACCGATCCGGCCACTCTTGAGGTTCCCCGGGTGCTCGGCTGGGACGCAGCCGGCGTGGTCGAAGCCATCGGTGACGAGGCCAGCCTGTTCGCCTCCGGTGACGAGGTCTACTTCGCCGGTGACGTTACCCGGCCGGGCTGCAACGCCCAGTACCAGTGGGTTGATGAGCGCCTGGTCGCGCGCAAGCCGACCACGCTCGATTTCGCTGAAGCGGCGGCGCTGCCGTTGACCACTCTCACAGCCTGGGAACTGCTGTTCCAGCGCATGCCGCTGCAGCTCGATGGCCGCCGCCACGTGGGCCAGCACCTGCTGGTGATCGGCGGCGCCGGCGGCGTCGGCTCGATGGCGATCCAGCTGGCACGCCATGCCGGTTTCGAGGTGATCGCCACCGCCTCGCGCGAGGCCTCAATCGAGTGGTGCCGGCAGATGGGGGCCACGCATGTGATCGACCATCGGCAGCCACTGCAGCCCCAGTTGCGGGCGCTGGGCATCGATGCGGTGCAGGTCGCGCTCAATCTGGCCGACACCGACCACTACTGGGATGAACTGGGCCAGCTGCTGGCACCGCAGGGCCACGTCGGCCTGATCGTCGAGCCGCGGGGTGCGCTGCGCATCGGCGATCCCTACAAGGCCAAATGCATCGGCATCCACTGGGAATTCATGTTCGCGCGTTCGCGCTTCGCCACCGCCGACTGTATCGAACAGCACCGCATCCTCAGCCGTGCGGCCAGCATGATCGATGCCGGCCAGCTGCGTGGCACGCTCAAGGAAACGCTGGGCACGATCAATGCGGCCAACCTGGACATCGCGCATCAGCGCCTGGCCAGCGGGCGCACGGTAGGCAAGCTGGCGCTGGTCGGCTGGGACGACTGACGCGGTGATGTAGAGCCGAGCCCACGCTCGGCTGCTGTGCCTGCCGCCACCCGCAGAGCACGGGCTCGGCCCTGCACAACCGCCCGCATGCAGGATCGACGCTACCTGTAGCGGCGGATTGGCCGGCATCTGTATCTATGGATGATGCAGAAACAGCGATACGGTGGAAACAGATCCCCCCCCCGGACCGCCATGCCCACCACCCTGCCCTTGCGCCTGCTGCAATTGATCACCGGCCTGTTCCTGTACGGCTTCGGCGCCTCGCTGATGATCCGTGCCGCCATCGGCGTGGCACCCTGGGATGTGCTGTCGCAGGGCATCGCTGCGCAGACGCCACTGTCATTCGGCCTGGCAACCAATGCCATCGGTGCATTGGTGCTGCTGCTGTGGTGGCCGCTGCGGCAGAAGCCGGGCGTCGGCACCGTGCTCAACGTGATGCTGATCGGCCCCTCCGCACAGTTCGGGCTGTGGCTGCTGCCGCCGGCCGTCGGCCTTGGCTGGCAGCTGGCGATGTTCTGTGGCGGCATGCTGCTGGTGGCGCTGGCCACCGGCCTGTACATCGGTGCCCGCCTTGGCCCGGGGCCACGCGATGGCCTGATGACCGGTCTGCATGCCCGTACCGGCTGGCCGATCTGGAAGGTGCGCAGCCTGATCGAAGGCAGCGTACTGCTGCTGGGCTGGTGCCTGGGCGGCAATGTCGGCCTCGGCACCCTCGCCTTCGCCCTGCTGATCGGGCCGCTGTGCGGAATGACGCTGGGCTGGTTCGGGATCGGTCGGCCCGCGCCGGTTGTGCCGGCCGCTGGCCGGCAACCGCAATCGCCCTGAGTTGACCGGAATGCCGGCCAGCGGCCGGCACTGCCAAACCGTCAGACAGCGGCCAGCCCTTCCAAAGAAGCGGGCCTTGCCCCGGCCGCCGTTTCGCGGCACGCTTCGCGCTTCCGTACGCAAGCGTATCGACCATGTCGCCAGCCAACGAAAGCGCCTATCCCCACCTGTTCGCCCCGCTGGACCTGGGCTTCACCCAGCTGCGCAATCGCGTCCTGATGGGTTCGATGCACACCGGCCTGGAAGATCGCGCCCGCGACTTCCCGCGGCTGGCGGCCTACTTCGCCGAGCGCGCCGAGGGCGGCGTCGGCCTGATCGTCACCGGCGGCTTCGCGCCCAATGTGGTCGGTTGGCTGAAGCCATTCGGTGGCAAGCTGTCCTGGCCCTGGGAAGTGCGGCCGCACCGCCAGCTCACCGCCGCCGCGCACCAGCACGGCGCGAAGATCTGCCTGCAGCTGCTGCATGCCGGCCGCTATGCCTACCACCCGTTGTCGGTGGCACCGACGAAGCTGAAGGCACCGATCAACCCGTTCACCCCGCGCGCATTGTCGGCCAGCGGCGTAGAGCGCCATATCGCCGACTACGCTCGCAGTGCCAAGCTGGCCCGCGAGGCCGGCTACGACGGCGTGGAAGTGATGGGCTCGGAGGGCTACCTCATCAACGAGTTCATCGCCCCGCGCACCAACAAGCGCGCCGATGCCTGGGGCGGCGACGCGCGCCAGCGCATGCGCTTCGCGGTCGAGATCGTGCGCCGCATCCGCGAGGCCTGCGGCCCGGACTTCATCATCATCTACCGCCTGTCACTGGTGGATCTGGTCGACGACGGCAGCGACTGGGACGAGATCGTTCAGCAGGCGCAGGCGATCGAGGCGGCTGGCGCAACGATCATCAATTCCGGCATCGGCTGGCACGAAGCGCGCATTCCGACCATCGCCACCTCGGTGCCGCGCGCGGCCTTTGCCGGCGTCACCGCCAAGCTCAAGCCGCATGTGAAGGTACCGCTGGTGGCGACCAACCGCATCAACATGCCCGACGTTGCCGAACGCATCCTGGCCGGTGGCGGCGCCGACATGGTGTCGCTGGCACGCCCGCTGCTGGCCGACCCGCAGTGGCCGAACAAGGCCCGTGCCGGCCGCGCGGAGGCGATCAACACCTGCATCGCCTGCAACCAGGCCTGCCTGGACCACGTGTTCGAGAACAAGCTGGCCAGCTGCCTGGTCAATCCGCGCGCCGCCCACGAGACCGAGCTGGTCTATCGTCCCACGGCTACGCCGAAGAAGGTCGCGGTGGTCGGTGCCGGCCCCGCCGGCCTGGCCTGCGCCACTGTCGCTGCCCAGCGTGGCCACCAGGTCACCCTGTTCGATGCCAATGATGAGATCGGCGGCCAGTTCAACGTGGCCAAGCGCATCCCCGGCAAGGAAGAGTTCCACGAGACCCTGCGCTACTTCCGCCACGCGCTGCAGGAGACCGGCGTACAGCTGCGCCTGGGTACCCGCGTCGACGCTTCCCAACTGGCTGGCTTCGACGAGGTGGTGCTGGCCACCGGCATCACCCCGCGCAAGGTCGATTTCCCCGGTGCCGATCACGCCAAGGTGGTGAGCTACCTGGACGTGCTGCTGGGACGGGTCGAAGTGGGCGCCAATGCGGCGATCATCGGCGCCGGCGGCATCGGCTTCGATGTCGGCGAATTCCTCAGCCACGCCGGTGAATCCCCCTCGCTGGATCCGCAGCGCTGGATGGCCGAATGGGGCGTGGATGCCAGCTTCGAGGCACGCGGCTCGCTGGGCCGGCCCGAGGTCGAGCCGTCACCGCGGCGCTTGTGGCTGCTGCAGCGCAGCCCAGGCAAGCCGGGCGCGCGGCTGGGCAAGACCACCGGCTGGATCCATCGCGCCACGCTGAAGGCCAAGGGCGTGCGCATGCTCGGTGGCGTCGAGTACCTGGGGGTGGACGACGAGGGCCTGCGCATCCGCGTGGACGGCAGCGAACAGCTGCTGCCGGTCGACCATGTGGTGATCTGCGCCGGGCAGGAACCGAACCGCACGCTGCGGGCCGAACTGCAGGCGGCCGGCATCAACGCGCAGCTGATCGGTGGTGCCGACGTGGCCGCCGAACTCGATGCGAAACGCGCCATCGACCAGGGCAGCCGGGTCGCCGCCGCGCTCTGATGAGCGCCTGAATGGGGGACGGAATGTGATTTCCGTCACCCCGGTTGAACCTGAATGTCAAGCCGAGCGGTTCATGATGCGTTCGGCTATGCCCCCCTACCTTGCGCCATCTTTCCGCTCACCAGCCAGTTTCCGGTGAGCCGGCGCAGTCCCCACGATCGGTACTGATCGTTTCTTTTGGGGCTGCCCACGGGGCGGCCCCGATGGCCGCCTCCCCATGACGCCAAGCCGTCCCCCGCCTCCTGCCGCCCCGCGGCCGGAACCGGAGGGTGCGGCCCATACGGAGCAAGGAGTTGGTTATATGAAACTGGCCTGGATTCTCTGGCTGTCGCAGTTGTTGCCTCAGCCGGCCGCTGATTCACTGTGTTTGAGCACCACCGTCTACCTGGAAGCCCGCGACCAGACCCTGCGCGGCCAGCAGGCTGTTGCCGAGGTCGCCCTGCGCCGTCTCGACAGTGGCCTGTGGGGCGACTCGATGTGCCAGGTGGTCACCGCACGCAAGCAGTTCGCACCGACCATCGTCTCCCCCGGCACCCAGCTGGGCAATGACGCGGCGTGGAGCGAAGCGATGAACGTGGCCTTCGACGCCGAGCGCAACTGGGCGCTGCCGGCCGGCGAACGCCGCGAGATCGTCCCTGGTGCCAGCCACTTCGCCGCGCTGTCCATCGCCAGCCCGAACTGGCGCAACGCCTACCAGGTGGCGACCATCGGCGATCACACCTTCTACAAGGTGCAGAACCTCAAGCCGCGGCAGTCGTAACGATCCGTGCTGGCGGCAGCGTTGCCGGCCGCCGCCGGGCTCTGGGATAGTGGGCGTTTCCCGCCCGCATCACCTGGAGTTCCCATGAAGCTGTACAGCAAGCCCGGTGCCTGTTCCACCGCCGACCACATCGCCCTGCAGTGGACCGGCCAGCCGTTCGAGGTTGAACTGCTGAACAAGGACACCCTGAAGGGTCCGGAATTCCTCAAGATCAATCCGGCCGGTGCCGTTCCCGCACTGGTCGACGGCGACTTCGTGCTGCTGCAGAACGCCGCGATCATGGGCTACATCGCCGACCGCTTCCCGCAGGCCGGCCTTGGCGGTGACGGCAGTCCGCGCCAGCGCGCCGAAGCCACCCGCTGGCTGGCCTTCGTCAATTCCGACGTGCACCCGGCCTTCTCGCCGCTGTTCGCGCCGGGCAAGTTCATCGCCGACGAGAGCCAGTACGACGCGATCCGCGCCGCCGCGCACAAGCGCCTGCGTAGCCTGTTCGAGACCGCTGACAGGCAGCTGGCCGACAAGCCCTGGCTGGCCGGCTTCCGCAGCTTCGCCGACCCGTACTTCTACATCACCCTGCGCTGGGCCGCCGGTACCAAGGTTGATCTGTCCGGCCTGGACAACCTGGCCGCCTACAAGGCACGCATGGACGCCGATGCCGGCGTGCAGGCCGCGCTGAAGGCCGAAGGCCTGGCCTGACGCCACCGGCTACCAAGCGGGGTCGGATCCGTCTGCGCAGCAGGCGGCTCTGACCCCTCGGCTCCAACGGGGTGATCAGCCGATCTGGCGGATCACTTCGCCCTTGGCATCGCGCAGATAGGTCGGCACCACGTCGATGCGCAGCGCCTCCGTCAACGGGTAGATGCCACGTTCGGCACGCACGCCGGCCAGGGCCCGCAGCCCCGCCTCGCTCAGCGCCCAGCGCGCGCTGTCCGCCGACAGTTCGCCCACGTCGCCATGCCCGGCTGGAATGAACGCCCATTGCCGCTCGCGACCGACCAGTTCCAGCGACTTTCCGTGGCGCAGGCGCAGCGGTAGCAGTTCGCACACGCTGGCGACCTGGCCCGCGCCGAGCACCAGCGTGGTGACGCCCGCCTCCTGCCGCCAGTCCAACGTCTCGACGAACAGCATGCCGGTGCTGGAGCCCTCGCGCTCGCTGCCGGCCCTCACCCGTTCGGCCAATGCCGGATCTTCCAGCAGGTTGCCGCGATGCAGGTCGCTGACCCACAGCGGCATTGCCGGCTGCAGTGCCTGCAGCACGCCACGTGTCGACCAGCGCTTGACCGCCTCCATCTCCTCATCGGTCAGCCCGACCAGCTGCAGGAACTGCAGGTGGCCATTGGCGGTGTCGCGTGCCGGCAACTGCGGGTCGGCAATGAAGGCCAAGTGGCACAACCGCGTGTCGGTCTCCAGTGCGATCGGGCCGTTCGCATTCAGATGGTGGCCATCCTCGAACACGTTGCCGCTGCCGAACACATAGCGCGCCAGGTTCTGCAGCAGGTTCATCGGCCACACCGGCGGCGTGCTGTCGGCGTTCTCAGCGGCTTCGGCAGCAAGACGGAACGTCAGCTCGAAACCATAGCCGCTGGCGGCAGCATCACTGCTCTCCTTGGCATACAGCTCGGAGAAACCGTAGGTGATGTAGTGCCAATGCGGAACCGGCGCATCCGCCCAGTACACGCTGATGCCATCCAGCGGATCCTGGCCGCCGAGCGTGTAGGGAAGCGCGGTGCCGTAGTGTCGCGGCTCCTGCCCGGCATACAGCGGCGCCAGCGCCGCATTGATCGCGTCCCAGCCGGGGGTGTCGGTGTCATCGTGGTCGTCCTGCACGCGGGACTCCTTGTGGGAAAGTGAACCGATCACTTTACGCGGTGGCTCAGGCCTGCACGACCTCTTTGCCAGCGTTTACTACGGCGGACTGGGTTTCCTGCCACCAGCGCTGGGCCAGCGCCGGGCTGCGCGCCTTGCCCACCGCCGCCAGCAGTTCCGGGCACAGGCGTTCCAGCGCCAGCGCATCGGTGCAGCGTTCGATCTTCAACTGCATGAAGTAGCCCTTCAGCCCCAGATGGCGCCGCACCGCCTCGCTCATCGCGTCGTACAACTGCTGGTACAGCGCCGGGTCCTGTTCGCGGCCGGTGCTGATGCCACGCGCCGGAGCGGCCTCTACGCTCCCGCCGATCACCTCGATCAGTCCCTGTGCGGCCAGCTGCTCCAGTGCATCCGGAGGTGCGCGCAGGCCATCGAACAGGCCGCGCAGTTCGGTGTCATCGCGATGGCCATCGACCATCAGCAGGATTGAACGCAGTGCCGCCGGCAGGCGCCGGCCACGGTCTTCGATTTCCTGACGGCCAGCAGCCGTCTTGGCGTGCAGCAATGCCATTGCCTCCCCCTCCCTTGATGCGCCATGCCAGCGTGCCGTGTGCGGGCACGCCCCCCTTATTGCCATCCCCGGGCGGCGCGCGCGTTCCCCGGCGCGCACCGCGTGTTGCAGGTCGATGACAGGCCGAGCTTAGCGCAAGTGCCGCGGGTAGTGCCGTCCGCTGGCCGGCAACCTCGGGATTGACGGGGGGGGGCCGGCCAGCGGCCGGCGCTACCGGATCAACGGCCCAGCGCGCGGCGGATCTCCTCCAGCGCGCTGGGGTCGTCCAGCGTCGACAGGTCGCCCGGGTCGCGCTGCTCGGCCAACGCCTGCAACGAGCGCCGCAGCAGCTTGCCCGAACGGGTCTTGGGCAGCGCATTGACCACGTGCACATGCGCCGGGCGCGCGACCGCACCAAGCGAAGTCGTCACCGTCGCCATCATCTCGGCCACCACCGGCGCCGGATCCTCGCCCTCAAGCCCCTGCTTGAGGGTGACGAACACCAGCGGCACCTGCCCCTTCAGCTCGTCCTTGACCCCGATCACGGCAGCCTCGGCCACGCGCGGGTGGCTGGAGATGGCCTCCTCGATCTCGCGCGTACCCAGACGATGCCCGGCCACGTTGATCACATCGTCGGTACGGCCGAGGATGAAGGTATAGCCATCGTCATCGCGGATCGCCCAGTCCAGCGAGCTGTACAGCAGTTCCTTGAAGTGGCTGAAGTAGCTCTGCAGGAATCGGTTGTCGTCGTTCCACACCGTGCTCATGCAACCCGGCGGCAAGGGCGGCGACACCACCAGCACGCCCTTCTGCCCCGGCGCCACTTCCTCGCCGGTGTTCTCGTCGATCACCTTCATCCGATAGCCGAGATTGGGGAAGCCCGGTGAACCGAAGCGCACCGGCTTCATCTCCAGGCCCGGCAGCAGGGTCAGTGCCGGCCAGCCGGTTTCGGTCTGCCAGTAGTTGTCGATGATCGGCTTGCCCAGCGCTTCGCTGATCCAGTGCGCGGTGGGTTCGTCCAGCGGCTCGCCGGCCAGGAACAGGTACTTCAGGGCGCGCAGATCGTGGCGATGGATGAAGTCCGCGTCGTGCTTCTTCAGCACGCGGATGGCGGTGGGTGAGGAGAACATGGTGCGCACGTTGTACTGTTCGCACAGCGCCCACCAGATGCCCGGGTCCGGATTCGTCGGCAGCCCCTCGTACAGCAACGAGGTGCAGCCACCGATCAGCGGGCCGTACACGTTGTACGAGTGGCCCACCGCCCAGCCGACGTCGGAAGTGGAGAACATCACCTGGCCCGGCTTGCAGTCGAACACGGTCTCCATCGACTGCGCCATCGCCACCGCGTAACCACCGACATCGCGCTGCACGCCCTTCGGCTTGCCGGTGGTGCCGGAGGTGTACAGCAGGTAGCTCGGCTCGCTCGCTTCAAGCCACTGCACCGGCACATCGACTTCACCAACCTGTGCACGCAGCGCGGCGTAGTCCACGTCGCGACCCGACACGCGGGGTTCGGCGGCATCCAGCCCACGCGAGACGATCAGCACGTGTGGCGGAGGCGACGCCGCTTCGGCGCAGGCCGCGTCGACCATCGGCTTGTACGGAATCAGCTTGCCACCGCGCATGCCGGCATCCGCTGCGATCAGCAACTTCGGCTTCGCATCGTCGATGCGCAGCGCCAGGTTGTGCGCGGCGAAGCCACCGAACACCACCGAGTGCACCGCACCGATGCGCGCGCAGGCCAGCATCGCGAACACGGCTTCGGCCATGTTCGGCATGTAGATCACCACGCGGTCACCGTGGCCGACGCCGAGATGCTTGAGCACGGCGGCGAAGTCGTTCACTTCGCGATACAGCTGGCGATAGGTGATCTCGCGGGTGCTGTTGGTTTCGGTGGAAATCGCAACCAGCGCGAGCTGGTCGGCGCGCGTTGCCAGGTGGCGGTCGACGGCGTTGTAGCAGAGATTGGTTTCACCACCGACGAACCAGCGCCGGAACGGCGGGTTGCTGTAATCGAGCACCTGCTGCGGCGGTTTGTGCCAATGGATGCGCTTGGCTTCCTCGCCCCAGAACGCCTCCGGCTCGTCGATCGAGCGACGGTAGGTTTCCTCGTAGTTCATGACGCAGCCCTCCCAGACAAAGTCATGGGTTCGAGGATAGTCCGGCGCTGGCGCGCGGGCCGCCCTACCTTGGTAGGGGGGTGGGTTTTTCATGCAGGGCTGCGCCCTGCACCTGCAGAGGCCGAAGCCGAAGCAACAGCAGAAGCTGGCTTACTTGGGGATGGCGGGGTGGGTCCGGTGGCGGGAGACGCCGTAAACCCGTCCGTGAAGTGACCCCCGGGAGTTGGACATCAGATCCGACCCCGAGGGATACATGAACA
>OKID01000231.1_pt1 | contig 11729 bp, 11 predicted proteins | sample 1610601 | NCBI WGS metagenome assembly OKID01 (sample SAMN04436667, study PRJEB24849) | human gut metagenome | biome: human gut; feature: NICU; material: stool | host: Homo sapiens | place: USA: Saint Louis, MO | collected 2010-06-09 | reverse complement strand
AGTAGAGCGCCCTGTCCGGGACACGCCGTAAACCCATCCATGGGGGCTCGATCGCGGCATCCATGCCGCTCACGGTCCCGGCCAGGGCGCTCTACTGCCCTTGGACAATTCCCGGCGCGTCATTTGCGCTGCGGCCACTGAATCAAGAAGAGCAAAGGCAAGGGCAAAAGCATGGGTATCGAACAACATCAGGTGAAGGCGGCGGAGCTGTTGCATGCGGCGGGCATCCTGCCGGTGGTGACGATTCATACGCTGGACCAGGCACGGGCGGTCAGTGCGGCGCTGCTGGAAGGTGGTCTGCCGGCGATCGAGCTGACGCTGCGCACGCCGGTGGCGATGGAAGCGCTGGCGATGCTCAAGCGCGAGCTGCCCGATGTGGTGGTGGGTGCAGGCACGGTGCTGACCGTGGAGCAGATGCAGCAGTCGATCGATGCGGGTGCGGACTTCCTGGTGACGCCGGGTACGCCGCCGGCGCTGGCTGATGCGCTTGCCGCTGCGCCGCTGCCGGTGGTGCCAGGTGCGGCGACGCCGACCGAGCTGCTGTCGCTCTACGCCCGCGGCTTCCGCGTGTGCAAGCTGTTCCCGGCCACGGCCGTGGGCGGGCTGGCGATGATCAAGGGACTGGCCGGCCCGGTGGCGGACCTGAAGCTGTGCCCGACCGGCGGCATCACCGAGAACACCGCCGCCGAGTACCTTGAACAGAAGAACGTGGTCTGCATCGGCGGTTCGTGGATGGTGCCGGGCAACTGGATCGCCGACGGCGAATGGGACAAGGTGCGCGCCAGCGCCGCCGACGCGGCGAAGATCATCAAGCGCGTGCGCGGCCACTGAGCCCGAAGCAGGTGTAGAGCCGAGCCATGCTCGGCTCCACATTGCCTCGATCGGCAGTGACGGCCCACGGAATCTGTCCGTGGCCCTGCGGAAGGCTCAGCCGGTGGCCGAAACCCTTACAACGGCCGCGCCGGATCCACCAGCCCGTACTGGCTGGCCATGCGCGCCAGCGCGATGTTGTCGTGGATCCCCATCTTCTCGAACAACCGCGCCTTGTGCGTGTTCACCGTCTTCGCACTCAGGCTCAGGCGCCGCGCGATGTCTTCCTGGCGCAGGCCCTGGGTCAGCAGCAAGGCTACTTCCAGTTCGCGCGGCGACAGGCTGTCGAACGGCGATCCATTGCCCTCCACCGTCGACAGGGCCAGGTTCTGCGCGATGCTGGTGCCCAGGTAGCGACGGCCCATGGCCACATCGCGCACCGCGCGCAGCAGCTCCTGTGCATCGCAGCCCTTGCCGATGTAGCCCGCGGCCCCCGCCTCCAGCAAGCGCTTCGGCAGCGGCCCGTCTTCCAGCACCGATACGATCACCACGCGGGTGTTGCGGTGGCTGCGGACGATGCGCTCGGTCACTTCCATGCCACTCACACCGGGCAGGTGCAGGTCGCAGAGCACCACGTCCGGCAGCAGCTGGCGGACGTCGCGCAGCGCGTCTTCACCGGTCTCGGCTTCGCCCACCACCTCGATGTCGGTCTCCCCCGACAGGATCATCTTCATCCCGGTGCGGACCAGCGCATGGTCATCCACCAGGTAGACTCGAATCGTCATTCACGTACCTCTTCGAATGCGGCCATTGCAGGTCAAGCTAGGCAGGACGCCGATACCCCTGCAAGCGCGTCCGGGACGCGATCCGGGCGTTCTGCCTTGCGCATCACAGTAACGCGCGTTGTGCTTGCCCCCTGTCTTGCAGAACCTGCTGCAACGAAACAACTGATCTATTACGTAGACGCCCCGGAAGGGTCATCCACGTCACCCCCCTGTGATGATGCTTCGCTGGCCGTCGCTGGCGGCGAATCCCGGCGTCGCCAAGGATGCCGGCGACTGAACATGACCAGATAGCACCCTACCACCCAAACCAGCGCGGCACACCATCCGGCCAGGATGTCCGAGGGATAATGCACGCCTAGATAGACCCGTGAGACGCTCACCAGCAGGCTGAACGGGGGCGCCAGCAGCAGTACCGGCCAGCGCCAGCGGGTATTCCAGGCCAGCAGCACCAGGGTCGCGGCAAGGGTCATCGAGCCCATGGCGTGCCCGCTGGGGAAGCTGAACGTCGATTCCGGCGCAATCGACTCCCACAGGCTGGGGCGCTGGCGCTGGAAGAAGTGCTTGCTGCCCATGTTCAGCAACGCCGATCCCACGAAACTGACCGCGACGAAGGTCGCCTCGCGCCAGCGCCGGTAGCCCAGCAGCGCACCGATGATCAGCACGTCAGCAGGGATCAGGAACCACTCGTAGCCCAGTTTCGAGATGAGCACGAAGAAGCGGTCCAGCCATGGCGAATGCAGGCCATGCATCTGCCACAGCAGCGGCGCATCGAAATGGAACGATTCAAATTCGTGCACTTCGTCCGCCAGGGCGACGAAGCCCGCCAACGGCAGCAGTACGCCACCGAACAGCAGGACCAGGCGCCAGGCGTTGCGCGCCATCCAGTGGCGGAAACCGGAGGCCGACTCCGGAGCGGCGAGGATCGCAGGCTTATCCGGCGCTTCGGACATATTTGTGTTCGACGTAATCGTCGATCAGGGCGACGAACTCCTGGGCGATGTTGTCGCCACGCAGGGTCACCTTCTTCTCGCCATCGACGAATACCGGTGCTGCCGGCGTCTCGCCCGTGCCCGGCAGGGAGATGCCGATGTTGGCATGGCGCGACTCACCCGGCCCATTGACGATGCAGCCCATCACCGCCAGGGTCATGTTCTCCGCCCCCGGGTGGTGGATCTTCCACAGCGGCATCTTCTCGCGCACATGGTTCTGCACCACTTTGGCCAGTTCCTGGAAGAACTCGGAGGTGGTGCGGCCGCAGCCCGGGCAGGCCGTGACCAGCGGCGTGAAGGCGCGCTGGCCGGTGGTCTGCAGCAGTTCCTGGGCGACGATCACTTCCTGCGTGCGCGACTGGCCCGGTTCCGGGGTCAGCGAGATGCGGATGGTGTCACCGATGCCTTCCTGCAGCAGCACGCTCAGCGCTGCCGACGAGGCGACGATGCCCTTGCTGCCGATACCGGCTTCGGTCAAGCCCAGGTGCAGGGCGAAGTCCGAGCGCTGGGCCAGGTCGCGGTACACCGCGATCAGTTCCTGCACGCCACTGACCTTGGCCGACAGCACGATCCGATCGCGCGGCAGGCCCAGTTCCACGGCCTGCTCGGCCGAATCCAGCGCCGAACGGATCAGCGCCTCACGCAGCACGCGGCCGGCGTCCCAGGGCTGCTCGCGCAGGCTGTTCTCGTCCATCAGCCTGGCCGCCAGGGCCTGGTCCAGCGAGCCCCAGTTGGCACCGATGCGCACCGGCTTGTTGTAGCGGATCGCGAACTCGATCAACTGGGCGAACTGCAGGTCCTTCTTCTTGCCGAAGCCGACATTGCCCGGGTTGATGCGGTACTTGGCCAACGCTTCCGCACATGCCGGCTCGGCGGTGAGCAGCTGGTGGCCGTTGTAGTGGAAGTCACCGATCAGCGGTACATCGATACCCATCATCGCCAGCTTGTCGACGATGCGCGGAATGGCCGCAGCGGCTTCCACGGTGTTGACGGTCAACCGCACCATCTCCGAACCGGCACGCCACAACTCGGCCACCTGCTTCACACTGGAGGCCACATCGGAGGTATCGGTGTTGGTCATCGACTGCACCACCACCGGCTTGCCTCCGCCTACGGTGACCCCGCCGATCTGGACGGCATGGGTCTGGCGACGGGGCCAGGCGGTGGCATCGGAGGGGGGAGTCGGGCGGGTGACGGCGTCGTGCATGGGCGCATTCTACCGCCCACTCCCGCATTCGGGGTGACTCGCATTCAGCCTGCGGCACGGCTGCGGCCGATTGTCGCAGGCATGTACACGCATGAACGCATACGATGAGCGTGAATGACCGGTCCCGACGCCCCGTTTCTCCGTACCCTGTGCAGCCTGCGCTGGCTTGCCGTAGGCGGCCAGGCCGCCACCATCCTGGTCGCGACCTGGGTGCTGGGCCTGCCGTTGCCGCAGCTGCCGTTGTGGGCCGGCGTGGCGGTGCTGGCCCTGTTCAACGTCTACACCCAGCTGCGCCCGGAAGCGGCCGACACTGCGCCGCTGACCGCATTCGGCCATATCCTGGTGGACGTGATCATCCTGACCTGGATGGTGGGCTGGAGCGGCGGCATGGCCAACCCGTTCAGTTCACTGTTCCTGATCCTGATCGCGCTGGCCGCCTTCGCCCTGCCCCTGCGCTGGGCACTGGCGGTCGCGCTGGCCTGCCTGCTCGGCTACGCCGCCAGCGGCATCTTCGGGCAGGCGCTGCCGGACGGCTACTTCCGCGCACAGGACCTCAATCGCTGGGGCGTGGTCGCCAACTTCCTGATTTCCGCCACAGTGGTGCTGGCCTTCTCCACCCGCCTGGCACTGGCCCTGCGGGAGCGCGAACTGGAACTGTCGGCGCTGCGTGAGCGCTTCGCCCGCAACGAGGGCATCGTCGCGCTGGCCACCCATGCCGCCTCGGTGGCACATGAACTGAACACGCCGCTGGCGACCATGACCCTGCTCGCCGACGATGTCGCCGAGCGCAGCGAAGAGCCGGAAGTGCGCGAAGACATGGAGACCCTGCGCGAGCTGCTGGTGCAGTGCCGTGAGCGCGTGCTGGCACTGGCCGCCCCGGCCTCGGCCGACGCGCCGGGCCGCAGCCATTCCAGCGCCCAGCAGGTGCTGGAGCAATGGCGCCTGGTGCGACCGACCATCGACCTGCATCGCAACGACGATGCGCCGCTGCGGCTGCCGCTCGACCCGGGCGTAGGCCACCTGCTGATGGTCCTGCTCAACAATGCCGCCGATGCCGGCGAGAAGGCCGGCCGGCCGCGCGTGGACCTGGACCTGCGCATCGAGGGCGACGACCTGATCGGCGAAGTACGCGACTACGGCCATGGTTTCGACGCCCGTGCCGCCGTGCTGCCGGGCAAGCTGTTCGGCAGCAGCAAGAGCGAGGGCATGGGCGTCGGCCTGGCCCTGTCCCATGCCACCATCGAACGCCTCGACGGCGAGATGTGGATGCGCCCGGCCCAGGGGGCCGGCAGCCGCGTCGGCTTCCGCCTGCCGCTGGCCCCACGTGAGGAAACCCCATGAGCGCCTCAACCCTTGGTCTGCTGGTCGACGACGACGAGCTGTACCTGCGTACCCTGCAGCGCAGCCTGGCCCGCAAGGGCCTGGAAACACAGACCGCACAGGATGCCGCCAGTGCCCTGGCACTGGCCCGCCAGCATCTGCCGGCGTTCGCGCTGATCGACCTGAAGCTGGGCAGCGATTCCGGCCTGGCGCTGATCCAGCCGCTGCGCGCACTGCGCGCGGACATGCGCATCCTGCTGGTGACCGGCTATGCCAGCATCGCCACCGCAGTGGAGGCGATCAAGCTGGGCGCGGATGATTACCTGCCGAAGCCGGCCACGGTGCCGATGATCCTGCGCGCGCTTGGCGAGGAGGACGACGGCCCGGCCGACGACGGCGAAATGGAAGTGCCCGATGCGATGACGCCGATCAGCCGCCTGCAGTGGGAACATATCCAGCAGGCGATGCACGAGACCGGCGGCAACGTGTCAGCGGCCGCACGCCTGCTCGGCATGCACCGGCGCTCGCTGCAGCGCAAGCTGGCCAAGCGGCCCAGCCCGGAACGCGATCCGACCCGGTGAGACGCCACGTCGTGCACCGGTAGTGCCGGCCGCTGGCCGGCAACCTCGTGAACGATTGAAGCATCGCCTGGATGCCGGCCAGCGGCCGGCACTACCCGGGCATCAGCCCTTCAACTGCGCCAGGATCTCGCGGGTCATCGGATCGGCAACCGCCACATCCTCGCCCTGCAGCGCCGGCAGCAGGCCACTGGCCAGCTGCTTGCCCAGCTCGACACCGAACTGGTCGAAGGCGTTGATGTTCCAGATCACCGACTGCACGTATACAGCGTGCTCGTACATGGCGATCAGTGCACCCAGCGCCTGCGGGGTCAGCGCGTCGAGCAGGATCAGCGTACTCGGCCGGCCTCCCGGGTAGTCGCGGTGCGGATCTTCGCTGCCCTGGCCATTGGCCAGCGCTTCGGTCTGCGCCAGCAGGTTGGCCAGCAGGGCCTGGTGATTGATCGTGTAGGGATCATCGTTGTGCACGCAGCCGATGAAATCGGCCGGAACGATGCTGGTGCCCTGGTGCAGCGCCTGGAAGAAGCTGTGCTGCACGTCGGTCCCTGCCCCGCCCCACCACACCGGGACGGTGTCGACGGTGACCGGCTGGCCGTCGCGCTGCACGCGCTTGCCCAGGCTTTCCATCACCAGCTGCTGCAGGTAGGCCGGCAGCAGCGCCAGGCGCTGGTCGTAGGTCATCACCGCGTGCGTGGCATGGCCCAGCAGGTTACGGTTCCAGATGTCGGTGAGGCCGTGCAGCACCGGCAGGTTGCGCTCCAGCGGTGCATCCAGCGCATGCGCATCCATCTGCGCGGCGCCTTCCAGCAGCTGCTCGAAACGCTCGAAGCCGATCGCCAGTGCGATCGGGAAACCCACCGCCGACCACAGCGAATAACGGCCACCGACCCAGTCCCACATCGGCAGCACGCGATCGGCGGCGATCGCGAAGGCCTTGGCGGCGCGCTCCGGATTGGCGCTGACCGCATACAGGCGCTCGCTGCCACCCAGCCAGTCGTGCAGGATCTGGCCGTTGAGCAGGGTTTCCTGGGTACCGAAGGTCTTGGAGATCAGGATGCCGGCGGTCTTCGCCGGATCCAGCGTGGCCAGCGTGCGCTGCATGGCGGCGCCGTCCACGTTCGACACGAAATGCACGCGCAGGCGCGCACCGCTGACCGGGCGCAGCGCATCGGCGACCAGGCGCGGCCCGAGGTCGGATCCCCCGATGCCGACACTGACCACATCGGTCACGCCGCTGTCTTCCAGCGCGCGCACCAGCACGCCCATGCGCTGGCGGATGCCGCGCGCGGTGGCATAGGCCTCGGCCGCCACCGGCGCATCGACCACGTCGCCACGCAGCGCGGTATGCAGCGCGGCGCGGCCTTCGGTCAGATTGACCTGCTCGCCGCGGAACAGGCGGGTGATGGCGCCGCCGACATCACGCTCGGCAGCCAGCGCCAGCAACGCCTGCAGCGCCGCGGCATCGTACTTCTGACGGGCGAAGTTGACGTACAACGGACCGACCCGCAGCGCCAGGTCCTGCACGCGGCCGGGTTCGGCGGCGAGCAGGCTGGGAATGCTTGCGCCCTTCAGGCGCTGGGCGTGGGAATGCAGCGAGTCGAATCCGTTGTTCGTTGTCATGCGGCCTGGGTCGGGATCGTGTCGTTGGTGTGGGTGATCTGGTTGTTGCCATCAACGTACACCAGCTTCGGCTTGAAGCTGTCAGCTTCCTGCTCGGTCATGCTGGCGAACGCGGCGATGATGATGATGTCACCGACCTGCACGTGGCGCGCGGCGCCACCGTTGAGCGAGACAACGCCGCTGCCGGCTTCGGCGCGGATGGCATAGGTCGAGAAGCGCGCACCGTTGGTCACGTCCCAGATGTGCACCTGTTCGAACTCGCGGATGCCAGTGGCAGCCAGCAGGTTGTCATCGATGGCGATCGAGCCTTCGTAGTTCAGCTCGGAATGGGTGACGGTGGCGCGGTGGATCTTGGTCTTGAGCAGGGACAGGTGCATGGGGGGCGCTGCAACGGCAAAGGAAAGAGCGGATTCTAGCACCCGCACAGCGCCGGGCATTACGGCCGGCAACCTGTTCAGGTAGGCGGTGAAACCGGGGTCGGATCCCTTTTCCCTGGGAAAGGGATCTGACCCCATGCATCGCGCGGCACCGCCGGAACTCAGAACTCCAGGTTGTCGATCAGCCGGGTGGTACCCAGCCGTGCGGCGATCAGCGCCACCCGGCCGCCGCCGTCGAAGGTCGGCTCGGCCAGCTCCGGAGTGCGCAGCACCGCGTAGTCAACCTGGAAACCGGCCGCCTGCAATGCGGCAGTGGCCTCGGCCTCGATGCGTTCACGTGCCTGCCCGGCCACGTAGCCTTCGCGCATGCCCAGCAGGGTCCGGTGGATGGTGGTCGCGACCGGACGCTGTTCAGCGCTCAGGTACTGGTTGCGCGAGCTCTTGGCCAGGCCATCCTCGTCGCGCACGATCTCGGCGCCGACGATCTGGACCGGGAACGACAGCTCGGCCACCATCTGCTTGATCACGGCCAACTGCTGGTAGTCCTTGCGACCGAACACGGCCACGTCCGGCTGCACCTGCAGGAACAGGCGTGCCACCACCGTGCAGACGCCATCGAAGTGCCCCGGACGGCTGGCACCTTCCAGCACTTCACTCACGCCCGGCGCGTGCATGCGCGTGGTCTTGTCCACGCCCAGCGGGTACATCGCCTCGACGCTGGGCAGCCACACCGCATCACAGCCAGCCTGCTCCAGCCCGGCCACGTCGGCCTCGGGCGTGCGCGGGTAGCGGCTGAAGTCCTCGTTCGGCCCGAACTGGGTCGGGTTGACGAAGATGCTCGCCACCACCTTGTCGGCGTACTGGCGGGCCAGGGCCACCAGCGAATGGTGGCCCCCATGCAGGTTGCCCATGGTCGGCACCAGCGCCACGCGCAGGCCCTCGCGCTTCCACTGGGCGATCTGCCCGCGCAGCGCGCCTAGCTCGTTGAAGGTCTGGATCATTGGGCGTAGGCGTGCTGTTCGTCGGGGAAGCTGCCGTCGCGCACGGCGTCGGCAAACGCGCGGGTGGCACCGGCCACCGAGCCGCCTTCGGCAAGGAAATCCTTGACGAACTTGGGGCGGCGATGGCCACTGTCCAGGCCGAGGAAATCGTGCAGCACCAGCACCTGGCCATCGCACTGCGGGCCAGCACCGATACCGATGGTCGGCACGTCCACCGCAGCGGTCACTTCGGCGGCGACGGGGGTCGGCACGCATTCAAGCACCATGATGCTGGCGCCTGCGGCGGCCACGGCCCTGGCATCCTCCACCAGCTGGCGCGCAGCATCGCCGCGGCCCTGGATCTTGAAGCCGCCCAGGCGCAGCACCGATTGCGGGGTCAGGCCCAGGTGCGCGCAGACCGGAATCTCGCGCTCGACCAGGTAGCGGATGATGTCGACCTTGAAGCCGGCACCTTCGATCTTGACCATCTCGGCACCGGCCTGCAGCAGCTGCAGCGAGGCATCCAGCGCGCGTTCCGGGGTGGCATCGGCACCGAACGGCAGGTCGGCCACCAGCAGCGCACGCTGCAGCACGCGGGCCACGGCGCGGGTGTGGTAGACCATGTCGGCCACGGTCACCGGCAGGGTCGAATCATGACCCTGCACGACCATGCCCAGCGAATCGCCGATCAGGATCAGATCGACGCCGTTGGCATCGAAGGTGCGGGCGAAGCCGGCGTCGTAGGCGGTCAACATGACCAGCTTCTGGCCATTGCGCTTGGCCTCGGCCAGGGCGGGAACGGTCCAGGGCTTGCTGTCTGCGTGGGTGCTCATGTGCTGATAACCGGGGGAGATAACCCGGTCATTATCACCCTATCGGCGCAATCCCGCAGGCATCCACCCGCACCACTGCATCCCGCACGCTGCCATGACCGGGAATGGCCAGATCAGGCGCGATTTCGGCCAGCGGCACCAACACGAAGGCGCGCTCGTGCAGGTAGGGATGGGGTACCTGCAGACCAGGCTGATCGAGGACCTGCGTGCCATACAGCAGCAGGTCCAGGTCCAGCGCGCGCGGCCCCCAGTGCACCGCCGGATCGCGCACGCGGCCAAAGCCCCGCTCCAGCGCCAGCATGGCATGCAGCAACTCATCGGCCGCCAAGGTGGTTTCGACCGCAGCCACGGCATTGACGAACGGCGGCTGGTCTTCATTGCCCCAGGCCGGGGTTGCATAGAGCCGCGAGGCCTGTCGCAGGCGCGTTCCCGGCAGGCCGTCCAGCGCGGCAATCGCCGCGCCCACGTTCGCGGCCGCGTCGCCAAGGTTGGCGCCGAGGCCGATCCAGGCGAGGGTCATCGCTTACTCGCCCGCCGCAGCAGCACCGGGACGTCGACGGCGACGGCGGCGCTTGCGCGGTGCCCCGCTCTCGTCATCGCCGTCTTCACTGTGCATCGCATCTAGCGACGACTCCAGCTCGCGACCGGACTGCGCCTGTGCTTCGCGCCAGAACTCGACATCCACTGCATGCTCGGACGAAGCGACCTGGCGCAGGCTGAGGAAATCGAACGCGGCGCGGAAGCGCGGGTGGGTCAGGGTACGGAACACGCGCTTGCGCTGGCGCGAGCTGAAGCGCGACTGCAGCAGCCAGATCTCCTGCATCGGCAGCGAGAAGCGGCGCGGCAGCGCGATGGTGCTGAGCTGCTGCACGGTGACCCGGTCGGCGGCGCGGCGCTGCGCCTCTTCCGGTGCCACCCCCTGCTTGAGTAGGGTCGCCTGTGCGCGGCAGAACGCCGGCCACAGCAGCAACGCGAACAGGAACGCCGGCGAGACCGGCTCGTCGTTGGCCACGCGGGCATCGGTGTTGGCCAGGCCTTCGACCAGCATGCGGCGCAGCGCGCCGGTGCGGTTGGACTTCAGCGCCTTGGCGCTCTCCGGGAACAGCACGTCGAGCAGGCCGTAACGCTCAAGGCCTTCGAAGCTGGCCACGCCGTGCCCGGACAGGAACAGCTTGAGCACTTCCTCGAACAGGCGCGCCGGCGCGGCTTCATTGAGCAGGCCGGCCAGGTGCGGGATGGGCGCAGCGGTCCCCTCTTCGATCTGGAAGCCGAGCTTGGCCGCCAGGCGCACCGCACGCAGCATGCGCACCGGGTCTTCCCGATAACGCTGCTCGGGATCGCCGATCAGCTTCATCAGGCGCGCCTGGACGTCTTCGAAGCCGCCGGTGTAGTCGCGCACCGAGAAGTCCTCGATGGCGTAGTACAGGGCGTTGCAGGTGAAGTCTCGGCGGACCGCGTCGTCTTCGATGGTGCCGTACACGTTGTCGCGCACGAGCATGCCGTTTTCCATCTCGCGGTCGCCGCTGCCGTCATCGCTGTTGGCACGGAAGGTGGCGACTTCGATGATTTCGCGGCCGAACACTACGTGGGCGAGGCGGAACCGACGACCGATCAGGCGGCAGTTGCGGAACAGCTGCTTGACCTGTTCGGGCGTGGCATCGGTGGCCACGTCGAAATCCTTGGGTTGGCCATTGACCAGCAGGTCGCGCACCGCGCCGCCGACAAGGTAGGCGCCGAAGCCGGCATCGCGCAGGCGATAAAGCACGCGCAGGGCGTTCGGGCTGATGTCCTTGCGGGAGATCGTGTGCTGGTCGCGCGGGATGACGCGCAGGCTGAACGGTGATGTAGCAGGGGAAATGATGTTGGCGCTTCCGGTTGAAGTTTCGGGATTGCCCAATGGCATCGAGGTGCATATACTAGCGCTCCTGCCTCGGCAGCGACACAGTTACGCTCCCTTCGTCTAGTGGTTAGGACGTGGCCCTCTCAAGGCTAAAACAGGGGTTCGAGTCCCCTAGGGAGCGCCAGTCGCCGCAGCAGGAACCGGAAAAAGCCCGCCTTGTGCGGGCTTTTCTGTTTTCCGGGATTTGCATTGGCATCGATCGGTTTGGTCGCAGTAGCGCCCCCCCTGTTCCTGCGTGGGAGGGGGCGGGCCACCCTTTTCTGGACACGCAAGAGCCCATCCATGGTGCTCAATGGCGCCATCCATGGCGCCAACGGTCCAGAAAAGGGT
>OKID01000230.1_pt1 | contig 11753 bp, 12 predicted proteins | sample 1610601 | NCBI WGS metagenome assembly OKID01 (sample SAMN04436667, study PRJEB24849) | human gut metagenome | biome: human gut; feature: NICU; material: stool | host: Homo sapiens | place: USA: Saint Louis, MO | collected 2010-06-09 | reverse complement strand
GGTGCGTGCGTTCTGCCCCGCCGATGCCCCCAGCGTGCCCGAGGACCCGGTCACTGGCAGCGCCAATGCGCTGATCGGCGCCTGGCTGCGGCAGCGCGATGCCCTGCCCGGCGGCGAAGGCCGCTACGTGGCCAGCCAGGGCCGCGAAGTGGGCCGCGATGGCCGCGTGCAGGTGCAGGTCGACGCGCAGGGCACGGTGTGGATCGGCGGCCAGGTGCAGCCGGTCATCGACGGCCAGATCCGTTGGCTGTAGAGCCGAGCCCACGCTCGGCTGCTTCTTCTCACACCCCGACACAGCCGAGCATGGGCTCGGCTCTACAACCGCGCGTTAAGCTGCGCGCCACCCGATCCTGGAGTTTCGCCCCGATGACCACCCGCCGTTTCCTGCAGCTGGATGTGTTTTCCCCGCGCGCCGGCGCTGGCAACCCGCTGGCCGTGGTACTCGATGCCGACGGCCTGGACGATGCCAGCATGCAGGCCATCGCGCGCTGGACGCGCCTGCCCGAGACCACCTTCGTGTTTCCGCCCCAGGCCGACGGTGCCAGCTACCGGCTGCGCATGTTCAGCCCGCAGAAGGAAGTGCCGTTCGCCGGTCACCCCAGCGTCGGCACGGCGCATGCGGTGCTGCAGGCAGGCCTGGCCACACCGGTCGACGGCGTGCTGGTGCAGGACGGCATTGCCGGTGCCCTGCCGCTGCGCGTCAGCGGTGAGGGCGCGCAGCAGCGCATCGCCATCCGCACACCGCGCGCGCAGTTGGCGGAGATCGCTGAAGCCACCGATCCGCGCCTGCTGGCAGCACTGAAGGACTGGCCACTGGGCTCGCTGCCGCTGGCGCGCATGCAGGGCGGACGCAGCTGGTGGGTGGTGCAGGTGGCCGATGAAGCCGCATTGCGCGCCCTGCATCCGGACTGGGACGCTGTGGCTGCGCTGGCCGAGTCCACCGACAGCATGGGCGTGTTCGCCTATGCCTTCAGCGATGGCAGTGAGGGATTCGATCTGGCCGTGCGCGCTTTCGTCGGCAATGGTCGGCGCTTCGAGGACGCCGCCTCCGGGGCCGCCAATGCAGTGCTGGCCGCGTGGCTGGACCTGCGCGACGCGCTGCCACGTGGCCGTGCACCGTTCGAAGTCAGCCAGGGCCGCGAAGTCGGCCACGATGCGCGTCTGACCCTGCGGGTCGATGAGGACGGCGAGGTCTGGTCCGGGGGACAGGTGCAGACCGTCATCACCGGCACCCTTGATTGGTAAAGGGGTACTGTAGAGCCGAGCCCACGCTCGGCTGCTCCTCGGCCAGATCACGGGACCTGCAGAAGCCGAGCATGGGCTCGGCTCTACAGATGCGCCGGCTCAGCCCAGCTCGGCTTCCAGGCTGATCGGCACCGCGCTCAGCGCCTTGGATACCGGGCAGTTCTGCTTGGCATCATCGGCAATGGCACGGAACTGCGTCGCATCGATGCCGGGCACCACCGCCCTGACCTTCAGGCGGATCTGCGACAACTGCGGACCGCCTTCCAGCGACAGGTCGACCTTGGCTTCGGTGTCCAGCGAGGTCGGGGTGAAGCCTGCTTCGCCGAGCTTGGCTGACAACGCCATGGTGAAACAACCCGCGTGCGCGGCGGCAATCAGCTCTTCCGGATTGGTGCCCTTTTCGTCGCCGAAGCGGCTGTTGAAACCGTAGCGGGTCTTGTCCAGCAGCCCACTCTGCGGCGTGCTCAACTGCCCCTTGCCCGTCTTCAGATCGCCTTCCCAGTGCGCGGTGGCGTGTCGCGAGATTCCCATTGTGCTGCTCCTGCGTGGCGGTGATGAACGGCTACCCTCGCACGCCACGCGTTAGCCCTGCGTCGCTCCGCCGCACGCCGGACGTCGCCCCCGAGTCCGGCGCGTGGACACTTCCTCGCCAGCCCGGAACGCATTTTCCTCTTGTTTTCAGTGGTTTCGCGCACCCCACCGATCGGCGGGCGCCGGCGATCGAACACGCTGGCGTGCCCCCATCCCCCACCGCCGACCATGTACTGAATCGGCCTGGATATGAAAAAACATGCACTTTCCGCGCTTCGGGCTATTGGCGGCGCCCAAGAGTTGCCCTACATTGCGCTTGCCGACGGGGTTCGGCGCCGACCAAACAACCAACCGTTCACGGAACAGGAAACCATGGCAAAGACCGCTAAGAAGGCTGCCCCGAAGAAGGCAGCGAAGAAAGTCGCGACGAAGGCAGCCGCCAAGCCGGCCGCTCCGAAGCCGATCAAGGAAGTGCTGACCAAGTCCGGCCTGGTTGCACACATCGCTGAAGCCTCCGGCGTCGTCGCCAAGGACGTCCGCGCTGTGCTGGCCTCGCTGGAAAGCGCCGTCGCCTCCTCGGTGCACAAGAAGGGCGCTGGCTCCTTCACCCTGCCGGGCCTGCTGAAGATCACCACCGTCAATGTGCCGGCCAAGCCGAAGCGCAAGGGCATCAACCCGTTCACCAAGGAAGAGCAGTGGTTCGCCGCCAAGCCGGCCACCACCAAGCTGAAGGTGCGTCCGCTGAAGAAGCTGAAGGACGCCGCGCTGTAAGCGCGCGCCCCAACGTGGATTCCGACGGGACGGCTCTGGCCGTCCCGTTTTTTTTGCGTGCCCGGCGGTAGATCCACGCCATGCGTGGATGCGTCGCGCTGTGGCAATCCGCAACACAGCGTTGCCGCCTCCCCGGGAATGCCCGTACAGGCCCGTCGCCACTGGCCGAGCGCGGCCTGGGCAGGTGCTGGAACGTACCGGGTGGAACACTGCGTGCAGCGCCGGCCGTCGCCTCAGGCCGTGGCCTTGCCTATGGTGGGCACATCCTCCACAGCTACGGCGAGCACACCCTCATGGCCAGCCCCTCCACCCGCTACCGGATCTCGGTGACCCCCATCGAAAAGGACGGGCTGCAGTGCACAGGGCGCTGCACCATCGAACTGGAGCATCGCGCCAGCCGCGACCTGATGCGCCTGCTGGAGGCGGCCCCGCGTACCGCCGGGATCAGCGGCGACGAGCGTGCGACCCTGGTGATCGCCACCCAGCTGCTGCGCGATATCGTGCAGCGCCATGCCGAGACCGGCGGCCACGCATTGGCGGCCATCGCCGGTCAGGTCCTGCCAGCGCTGGACGCTCTGGATCAGCTGCCCTCCTCCCGCTGATCCCGGCGCAATCGCTACACTGCCGCCCTCCAGGTTGCCTCGGGGAGGAGGCAGACATGCGCAGGATCCCGTTGCTGATCGCACCCTTGGTGCTGCTGGGCTGTTCACGCCCGGCAGCACAGACGACCGGCGACATCGCGGCAGCGTCCGCTCCCGTCGCTGCCACCGCACCCGCGAACACTCGCACCGGCCCCGATCCCGCAGCAGTGCAGGCAAGTGAAATGTCGGTGCTGTCTGCTGTCGCCGACGGTGCCGAGCCGCCATCGACGATGCTCAACCGCTACGTAGCGGCGTTGCTCAACCGCGACCGCGCCGCCAGCGATGCCGCCTGGACGATCCCGCCCAGCGACCCGCGGCATGCGGACGACGCCGCGCTGCGGCAGCTGCAGGACCTGCGCACCCTGCGCCTGCACAGCGATCCCCCGCTCGCCCGCGACGATCGGCAGCCACCGCAGCTGCTTGAAGTGCCGGTGCAGATCCGCGCGGTCACCGCCAACGGTACGTTCCGCTTCGGTGGCTGGTACCGCGTGCAACCCAGCAGCGATGGCAGCGCCTGGCAGATCCAGTCGGCGCAACTGCGTCCGATGCTGGACTGAACCGTTACAGCCGCATGCACGCGCGATTCAGCCTGCACGGCTACTCTTTGATCCATCCATTCCCTGCCATCGGTCACCGCCATGCGCCTGCGTTCCCTGATGACCCGCCTCGCTGCCTCCACCGTACTGATCGCCGCTGCGATCGGCGCGCAGGCGGCTCCCTCCATTTCCGGCCGCGAACTGTCGGTGGGTGCCAGCGACGTCCAGCAGTACCTCGATGGCAGCTTCCCGCGCACCCAGGACGCCCTTGGCGGCCTGATCTCCCTGACCATGAGCCATCCTCAGCTGAGCCTTCCGGCCGGCGAGCGCTTGAACCTTGGCATGGACGTGGCACTGGCCACCGCCGGCGGCAACCCGGCCAAACTGGGTACGGTGAAGCTCAGCAGCGGCCTGCGCTACGACGCGCAGACCCAGGGCTTCCACCTGCAGCAGCCCAGTGTGGACGACTTCACCCCGGCCAACCAGGGCGGCCGCCTCGACTCACGCACCCGTGGCCTGCTCAATGCCTGGCTGAGCGACTACGCCCAGCGCGAACCGATCTACAAGCTGGACCCGGCGGTGGCCGGGGTGCTCGGCGCGCTGCAGGTGCAGGCGGCACAGGTCAAAAACGGCAAGCTGGTGGTCACCTTCAACCAGAACCTGGGCAACCTGGTGCCGGCAGGCCTGCTGGGCAAATAAGGTAGTGCCGGCCGGCGGCCGACACTACCGGCAAGGCATCACGCGGCAAGTGCCTTGACCACCGCCTCGCTGAAAGCAGGAATGTCATCCGGCTTGCGGCTGGTGATCACGTTGCCGTCTACCACGACCTCGGCGTCGCGCCAGTTCGCACCGGCGTTGGCCAGATCCTGCTGAAGGGAGGGCCAGGAAGTCAGCTCGCGGCCATCGGCCAGCCCGCTGTTGATCAGCAGCCACGGGCCATGACAGATCGCGGCGACGGGCTTGCCGGCTTCATCCACTGAGCGGATGAAGCTGAGCACCGCGTCGTCGGTGCGCAGTGTGTCCGGATTGATCACACCTCCCGGCAGCACCAGGGCATCAAAGCCCGCCGGATCCGCCTCATCCAGCGGGATGTCGACCGCGACGGCGTCGCCCCAGTTCTTCTCTTTCCAGCCCTTGATGGTCGCCTCCTTTGCGGGCGACACCACGCTGACCCGCGCACCTTCCGCTTCCAGCAGCCGTTTGGGCTCGGTCAATTCGGACTGTTCAAAGCCGTGGGTCGCGAGGATTGCGATCTGTTTTCCCTTCAATCGCTCTGCCATGGGTGCACTCCAGTTGGGGGAGTGCACAGCGTGGACGAACGGCCCTTGCACGGCGGTGACCCTGCCGTGCACGGCAGGTGGAGAGCCTCCCGCAAGTGCCGGCAGCTGGCCGGCTCCTGCATCGCGCCATGCCGGCCAGCGGCCGGCCCTACCCGGTACCGGTCAGCGCTTGGGCTGCAGCATGGTGCCGGTGCACTTGGGCGAGCCGCAGCGGCATTCCCAGATCTTCTTCAACTTGGCGGTGTGGCGCTCGGCCAGGGTGATGCCGTAGTTATAGGTCAGCTCTTCGCCAGCCTTGATATCGCGCAGCGCCTCGATGAACACCTTGTCGCCACGGCTGTCGCCGTCCTCATCTTCCTCGATCACCGCCTCGCAGTTCGGGTCGCAGCTGTGGTTGATCCAGCGCGCGTCGTTGCCCTTGTAGTTGGCATCGATCACCCAGTCGTCATTGAGGGTGAACAGGAAGGTATGGCCGCTTTCGACGTCGCCGCTGTCATCGGCATCAACGTCGCCATGGCTGCGCAGCAGGCCCTTGTACTGGATCACGCGCTCGCCCTGCTTGATCGGGGCGACGGCGAACACGCCGTTGCCATGGATGGCGGACTTGCGGGCTTGGATCTTCTTCGGCATCGGCACGGGCTGTTTGCAGCGGATGGAACAGGGATTCTCGCCCATTCCGGGTGATTGCGAAAATCACCCGGTTGGCGCAGCATGGCGCCCCCGGCAGCGCCCGCTGGCAGAGCCTCCCGGCCCGGCCCCAGCGCCGGCTGAATGCCCGGGTTGGATGGTGGCGAATAAAAGCGTACAATTTCAGTCCGCTTTAAGAACCACTCGCATCCCCATGTTGCGCGTCACCAAGCTCACCGATTACGCCACCGTCGTGCTGACCGTGCTCGCCGCCCGTCCGGGCGAGGTGCTCAGTGCCACCGAACTGGCCGAATTCACCGGCCTGGAGCCGCCCACCGTCAGCAAGGTACTCAAGCCGCTGGCCCAGGCCGGCCTGGTCGAAGGCCTGCGCGGCGTCCGTGGCGGCTACCGGCTGACCCGCCCGGCCATCGAGATCTCGCTGTTCGAAGTGGTCGAAGCGATGGAAGGGCCGCTGGCCCTGACCGAATGCAGCCACGACCACCACCAGTGCGGCATGGCACCCAAGTGCGGCGCGCGCAGCAGCTGGCGGTTGATCAACGACGTGGTCTCCGAGGCCCTGCGCGACGTCAGTCTTGCGCAGATCCTGCCCCCCCTTCCCCTCGCCGATGACGAACAGCGCCGCACCATCGCTGTTGACGTCGTCTCCTGATCCACAGGCAGCCCCCCATGGCCACCGAAACCATCGAAAACGTCGCCCACGACGACACCCCCAACCGCGAGATCCACGAGCAGCTCGGCCGCAAGTATTCGGCTGGCTTCATCACCGAGATCGAGTCGGACTCCCTGCCGCCGGGCCTGGACGAGGACACCATCCGTGCCCTGTCGGCCAAGAAGGACGAGCCGGAGTGGATGACGCAGTGGCGCCTGGACGCCTACCGCCACTTCCTGACCATGCCGATGCCGGACTGGGCCAAGCTGGAGATCGCCCCGATCGATCTGCAGGCGCTCAGCTACTACTCGGCGCCGAAGGGCCCGAAGTACGCCTCGCTGGACGACGTGCCGAAGGAACTGCTCGACACCTACGACAAGCTGGGCGTTCCGCTGCACGAGCGCGCCAAGCTGGCCGGCGTGGCGGTGGACGCGGTGTTCGACTCGGTCTCCGTCGGTACCACCTTCCGCAAGGAACTGGCTGAGAAGGGCATCATCTTCTGCTCGATGTCCGAGGCCATCAAGGAACACCCGGAGCTGGTGCGCCAGTACCTGGGCACCGTGGTGCCGGTGGGTGACAACTACTTCGCCGCGCTCAACTCGGCGGTGTTCTCCGATGGCAGCTTCGTGTTCATTCCCAAAGGCGTGCGCTGCCCGATGGAACTGAGCACCTACTTCCGCATCAACGCCGGCCACACCGGCCAGTTCGAGCGTACCCTGATCGTGTGCGAGGACAAGGCCTACGTCTCCTACCTGGAAGGCTGCACCGCGCCGATGCGCGATGAGAACCAGCTGCACGCTGCGGTGGTCGAACTGGTGGCACTGGAAGACGCGGAGATCAAGTACTCCACGGTGCAGAACTGGTACCCGGGCGACGAGAACGGCGTCGGTGGCATCTACAACTTCGTCACCAAGCGTGCCGAATGCCGCGGCGCGCGCAGCAAGGTCACCTGGACCCAGGTCGAGACCGGCTCGGCGATCACCTGGAAGTACCCCTCGTGCGTGCTGCTGGGCGACGACTCGGTCGGTGAGTTCCACTCGGTCGCGCTGACTCATCACCGCCAGCAGGCCGACACCGGCACCAAGATGATCCACGTCGGCAAGCGCACCAAGAGCAAGATCGTCAGCAAGGGCATCAGCGCCGGCCGCGGCCAGAACACCTACCGCGGCCTGGTCAAGGTCGACCGCAATGCTGATGGCGCGCGCAACTACACCCAGTGCGATTCGCTGCTGATCGGCAAGCAGTGCGGCGCCCACACCTTCCCCTACATCGAGGTGAAGAACCCGGGCGCCACCGTCGAGCACGAGGCCACCACCTCGAAGATTTCCGACGACCAGCTGTTCTACTGCCGCGCCCGTGGCATCAGCCAGGAAGACGCGGTGTCGATGATCGTCGACGGCTTCTGCAAGCAGGTGTTCCGCGAACTGCCGATGGAGTTCGCGGTGGAAGCCAAGAAGCTGCTGGAAGTCTCGCTGGAAGGTTCGGTGGGCTGACCGCCCGCCCCTGCCCCTCGCAAACGCATTCTCTTTACCGGCGGGCCCAGGCCCGCCCCACGGAAACCCCCACCATGCTGAAGATCGAAAATCTCCACGCCCGCATCGGCGACAAGGAAATCCTCAAGGGCCTGTCGCTGGATGTGAAGCCCGGCCAGGTGCACGCCATCATGGGCCCGAACGGCGCCGGCAAGTCCACCCTGGGCAATGTCCTGGCCGGCCGCGACGGCTACGAAGTGACCGAAGGCAGCGTGCAGTTCGACGGTGTCGACCTGCTGGAGCAGGACCCGGAAGCGCGTGCCGCTGCCGGCCTGTTCCTGGCATTCCAGTACCCGGTGGAGATCCCGGGCGTGAACAACACCTACTTCCTGCGCGCGGCGCTGAACGCCCAGCGCAAGGCACGCGGCGAGGACGAACTCGACTCCATGCAGTTCCTCAAGCTGGTGCGGCAGAAGCTGGCCGTGCTGCACCTGAAGGACGAGCTGCTCCATCGTGGCGTCAACGAAGGCTTCTCCGGCGGCGAGAAGAAGCGCAACGAGATCTTCCAGCTGGCCGTGCTGGAACCGAAGCTGGCGATCCTCGACGAGACCGACTCGGGCCTGGACATCGACGCGCTGAAGAGCGTGGCCGACGGCGTCAATGCGCTGCGCGCCGCCGACCGTTCGTTCCTGGTCATCACCCATTACCAGCGCCTGCTGGACTACATCAAGCCGGACGTGGTGCACGTGCTGGCCGATGGCCGCATCGTCAAGAGCGGCGGTCCCGAACTGGCGCTGGAACTGGAAGCGCACGGCTATGATTTCCTGAAGGACCGGGTCGTGCCCGAGGCGGCGGTCTGATGAGCGCCCTGCTCGACTCGATGGCCCAGGCCTTCTGCGGCAGCGATGCGCGCCGCGAAGTGCTGGATGCGGCCCTGCGCGACGGCCTGCCGGCCGCACGCAATGAAGCCTGGAAGTACACCTCGCTGCGCCAGCTGGAACGCCGTGCGTTTGCTGCGGCACCGCTGCAGGGCCCGGCGCTGGACGCCGCGCTGCTGGACGACATCCCGGCGCCGCGCCTGGTGTTCGTCAACGGCCGCCTGGATGCCGCGCTGAGCAACGTGCAGGCCCTGCCGGCCGGCGTGCAGCTGCAGCCGCTGTCGGCCGCACTGGCCTCCGGCGAAGACGCCGTGCGTTTCCTTGGCCGCCGCTACGAGCGCAGCGAGGAGATCTTCGCCCGCCTCAACGCCGCACTGGCCGATGAAGGCGTGGTGCTGCGCGTGGATGAAGGCGTGCAGGTCGACGTGCCGCTGCAGCTGGTGTTCGCCAGCGTCGCCGGTGACACCGACCTGGCCTGGCATCACCGCCACCTGATCGAACTGCGTGCCGGCGCCAGCTTGGGCGTAGTCGAGCATCGCTTCAGCGTGGGCGACTCCGCCCACCTGGACAATACCGTGCTGCATGCCCATGTCGCCCGCGATGCCGTGCTCAAGCACGCCCGCGTGCAGGCCGGCAGCGCGCGCCAGACCAGCTTCCTGCGCACCGACGCGGTGCTGGCCCGCGGCGCGCAGTACCACCGCGTGGACCTGGAACTGGGCGCCGCGCTCAGCCGCCATGAACTGAACGTGCGCCTGGAAGGCGACAATGCCCAGCTGACCGCCAACGGCGTGCTGCTTGGCAATGGCCGCCGCCACGTCGAAACCCGCCTGGGTATCGACCACATCGCCCGCGATACCGCCTGCGAACTGCTGTGGCGCGGCGTCGCCGCCAACCGCAGCCGCGTGGTGTTCCATGGTGGCATCCAGATCCGCGAAGGCGCCGATGGCACCGACGCGAACCTGTCCAACAAGAACCTGCTGCTGTCGGCCGATGCCGAGATCGACACCCAGCCGACGCTGGTGATCGACGCCGATGAAGTGAAGGCCGCGCACGGCGCGACCGTCGGCCAGCTCGACGCCAACGCGTTGTTCTACCTGCGCTCGCGCGGCCTGCCGCAGGCCCAGGCGCAGGCACTGCTGAGCGCCGCGTTCTGCCACGAGCCGCTGAAGATCCTGCCCGACGCGCTGCGTGCGCAGCTGGCACGTCGCCTGGACAAGGCACTGGCCGAGGCGGGGGTGGCATGAACCTGTCCACGCCGCGCCCGATCGAAGAACGCACCGGCGCCCCCGACTGGGACCGCGTCCGCCTCGACTTCCCGCTGCTGATGCGTGAAGTGCACGGCAAGCCGCTGGTCTATTTCGACAATGCCAACACCGGCCAGAAGCCGGTGCAGGTGATCGGCGCGGTGGACGAGTTCTACCGCCGTTACAACGCCAACGTCAGCCGCGCGGTGCATGCACTGGGCAGCGAAGCCACCGATGCCTACGAAGGTGCGCGCAACACGCTGGCGCGCTTCCTCAACGTGCGCCCCAGCGAGCTGGTGCTGTGCAGCGGCACCACCTTCGCCATCAACCTGGTGGCGTATTCGTGGGCGCTGCCGCGGCTGAAGGCCGGCGACGTGATCCTGGTGTCGCGCATGGAGCACCATGCCAACATCGTGCCGTGGCAGCTGGTCGCGCAGCGTACCGGTGCCACCATCCGCGTGGCCGAGATCACTCCCGATGGTGCGCTGGACCTGGATGCGCTGCGCGCGGCGATGACCCCGGAGGTCAAGCTGCTGGCGGTCACCCATGTCTCCAACGTGCTGGGCACGGTCAACCCGGTGCGCGAGATCTGCCGCGAAGCGCGCAAGCGCGGCATCATCACCGTGGTCGATGGCTCGCAGGCCGTGCCACACCGCAAGGTCGACGTCGCCGCGATCGGCTGCGATTTCTACGCCATCACCGGCCACAAGATGTGCGGTCCAACCGGTACCGGCGCGCTGTGGGCGCGTCGCGAGCACCTGGACGCGATGCCACCGTTCCTCGGCGGCGGCGAGATGATCAAGGAAGTCAGCTTCGACGGCACCGTGTTCAACGATGCCCCGCACAAGTTCGAAGCCGGCACCCCGAACATCGCCGGTTTCATCGGCCTGGGCGTGGCCGCCGACTACCTGCAGCAGCTTGGCCAGGACAACGTGGAGGCGCGCGAAGCCGAACTGCTGGCGCACTTCACCGAAGAGCTGCGCCGCGTCGATGGCCTGCGCATCATCGGCCAGGCACCGGAGAAGGCCGCCGTGGTCTCGTTCCTGATCGATGGCGCGCATGCCCACGACCTGGCCACCCTGCTCGACCTGGAAGGCGTGGCCGTGCGCTCGGGCCAGCACTGCGCACACCCGCTGCTGCAGTACTTCGGCGTCGCCGCCACCTGCCGTGCCTCGCTGGCGTTCTACAACACGCACGCCGAGATCGAGCGGTTCATGACCGCGCTGACCAAGGTACGCAAGCTGCTGGGGTAAGACTCACAGCGCAGCCGGAAGCAACGAGAACGCCGCGGGAAACCGCGGCGTTTTTCAAGGCGCCGCCAAGGGCAGGATCGAAGACACGCAGAGCTCCGCAGGCCATTGCCCAAGGTGCCCCTTGCCGTAAGGGAACGCGGGTTGGCCCGCCGATACGATTCCGGTGAGTTCAACCGCCTGCTCCGACGGCAGCGCCGTGACGGGAATTCCATTCACCCACACGCCGTCGGCCGCCCATGGATCCTGCACCGGTGGCCCCGGGTGCAGCGCAGACATTTCGAAGCTCTCAACGTAGGCACCCCGTACGCGCACCAGTCTGCCGTGATAACGCATGGGATCGGCACGCAGCGCCTCCACCGTCACTGGCAACGCACGGGACGCACTGAAACGCGGGCACCCCAGGCCGTTGGGCGCGATGCCGCCACTCTCCTCGTGCGCCGGCAGGCAAGCCAGAAGAGCCACAAGCAGGACAGTTGCGGCCAGCGCGATTCCCTTCGGTATGCCCACCCCTGCACTCCGCCTGGCATTTGAAGAATGCACGAGCATAGCGTGTAACGGCGCGCGATAAATCGCCCGCCACACGTGAGATAAACGGTGGGGCGCCC
>OKID01000229.1_pt1 | contig 11825 bp, 10 predicted proteins | sample 1610601 | NCBI WGS metagenome assembly OKID01 (sample SAMN04436667, study PRJEB24849) | human gut metagenome | biome: human gut; feature: NICU; material: stool | host: Homo sapiens | place: USA: Saint Louis, MO | collected 2010-06-09 | reverse complement strand
GGTGCGGTCGGCTTCGTGCTGCTGCAGCTGCTGCGCGGCCTGCAGCACCGCCTGCATGGCAACTGGCGGCTGGGCCTGGCCGCGCTGACCCGGCGCCGCCTGCTCGCGGTGATGCAGCTGGTCGGGCTGTCGCTGTCGCTGTGCGCGTTGCTGCTGCTGGCAGTGACCGGCCCCGGCCTGCTGCAGCAATGGCGCGAGCGACTGCCTGCGGATACGCCGAATTACTTCCTGATCAACATCCAGCCCGAGCAGCGCGACAGTGTGCTGGCCGCATTGCGTGGACTGGGCGCCGGCGACGCCAGCATCGAACCGATGGCGACCGGCCGCCTGATCGCGATCAACGGCAAGCCGCCGCTGCGCGTAGACCGCGAGCCAGGACAGGACGGGCAACCGGCCCAAGGCGGCCAGCGCGATGACGATGACGAGAACCGGCCACTGAATTTCAGCTGGCGCAGCACCTTCCCGCCGGCCAATACGCTGGTCAATGGCACGTTCTGGAAAGCCGACAGCACCGCGCCGGAAGCTTCGGTGGAAATCGGCTGGGCCAAGCGTTACGGCGTGTACCCGGGCGATCGCATCACCATTGCAGTGGGCGAGCAGGAACGCGAGTTCGCCGTCACCAGCGTGCGCAAGGCGGACTGGAACACCTTCCGGCCGAACTTCTTCGTGTTGCTGAACCCGAATGCGGTGGGCGACACCCCGCACAACCTGCTGTCGGCCTTCCATCTGCCGGCCGGCAAGGCGGCGGGCCTGGGCGAACTGGTACGCGCGCAGCCGAACCTGTCGCTACTGGACGTGGATGCGGTGATCTCGCAGGTGCGCGATGTGATGGAGCGGGTGGCGCAGGCGGTGCAGCTGGTGATGGTGTTCAGCCTGCTGGCTGGTGTGCTGGTGCTGCTGGCCGCGCTGCAGGCCACCGCCGGCGAGCGTCGCTACGACAGCGCGGTGCTGCGCACGCTGGGCGCGACCCGGCGCCAGCTGCGCGGCGCGGTACTGGTGGAGTTCGGCGCGCTGGGCACGCTGGCGGCGATGCTGGCAGTGGGCGCGGCCGCTGCGATCGGCGTGGCGGTCTCGCAGAAGGTGTTCGAGCTTCCATTGCTGCCGCCGTGGCCGGGGCTGCTGATCGGCGGCGTAGTCGGCATCGGCTTGAGCCTGTTGGCGGGTTGGTGGGGTACGCGGGCGATCCTGCATACGCCGCCGGCACTGGCGTTGCGTGAGGCCTGAGGCGGTTGCGCCTCCGGATGGCGTGCCGAGCAAGCCCGGCCCCACCGGCAGCCGGTGGATGCGGTGCCGGGTACGCCCGGCACCCATCTCCATCGCGGCGATCAGCCTTCCTTGGGCGCCTTTTCCACGTACTTGGCGAAGACCTCGTCGATCTGCGTGTCCTTCACCTGCTTGCCGGACTGGATCGCTTCGGCTTGGGTGAACAGCGGAATGATCATCGCCATGCCATCGAGCTTGGTCTTCAGGTGCACGCCCGGGGCCTGACCGAGGAAGCCGTCCCAGCGCTGGCGCACCTTGGCCCAGTAGCCTGCAGTGGCTTTCCAATAGGCGCGGGCAGGGGTGAAGTCGACCTCGGTTGTCTTGACGTAGTCGTTGAAGCCGAACTCGCGGGCGATCTCCACCTGGCTGCCGTCGGCGTTGCGCTGCACCTTGGTGTTGAACTGCTCGTGGGTCCAGCCATTGGGCGTGAGCGTGTGGCGGTTGACCACGGCCAGCGCGTTGTAGTCGCTGCGCTTGGTGTACTCACGACGCGGCAACGGGCGCCAGCTCAGGTCGCTGGTCCAGCTCGGCACGTTGTTGGTGTACGTCCATTTGCCGGTGCCACAGTAGCGCGGTGCATCGCTCACTTCATACACGCACTGGGTCCAGGCGCCCTGGTTCACCGCTGCGGGAATGCGGCGTACCTGCCAGGTCTGATCGGCGCTGAACTCGAAACGGCTGGGCGCTTCGTAGACCCAGTCCTGGCGCCAGTGCTTGGTGATGTGGCCGCTCTTCTCATCGAGCAACAGGTGCTGCAGCACGATGCGCTGCGGGGTGTCCTCGACCACGATGACCACTTCGCTGCCGCCGCTGCGCATCGCCGGCGCACGCTCGTAGCCGGGCTTGAGCAGCACGGTCTCGTCGAACGCGAAGTCGACGGTGTACTCGCCCTGCATGGCCAGGATGCTGTCGTGGTCGCGGGCGATGTCGGAGGGCTGCGCGCTGGCCACGCCGCTGGCAGCGAGCAGCAGCATGACGCTGGCTGTCTGGAACTTCATCGGGTCTTCCTTCGGGGTTGCAGGTTCGTTGAGAGGCCGTCCAGGGCCGTCGGGCGTTCCATCAGGAAAGGATCACAGGCGGATCAGCGGCAGGTCGCCGGGGATACGCGGTGCCGGCCGGCGCGCGGCGTCGGCGCAGCAGCAATCGTCGATCGCCAGCTCGCCTTCGGCTCCTTCCAATCGCGCGATGCGACGCGCGGTGGCCGCGCCCAGCGAGGACAGGGTCGACAGGCTGGCCGCCAGGGTGCGGCCCTCGTCCGCGGCATGCAGGCGCAGCGTGCACAGGCGCCAGCGCTGGCCACCGAGGTGCCCGGCCAGGCGACGCCACAGGCGTTCGCTCACACTGCCATCGCGGTCGTGCTGCGGGCCCGGCGGCAACGCCGCGACCAACCGGTCCCAGGCCAGGAAATCGCTGTCGGGCAGCAGGTACAGGCGCCACACGCAGCGGCCGCGGGCATCAAGGAAACACAGGCTTTCGCGTATGCCCTCGCTGTCCACGCCCTGGCAGGCGTGCACGCGCACCGCCTGGCGCCAGCCCCCCAGCTCGTTGCCGTCGGCGTGGTACAGGCACAACACAGTGCCGAGCGTGGCCAGCTGTGCCGGGGTCGGCCAGGCCGCGCTGCCCTGCACGGCGATGGCGTCATTCCTGCGTGCGGACAAGGCTCGGCTCATGGGGTCACCAGGAAACGGCAAGGCTGGCGGAAAGAGTGCGGCCCGGGCTGGTGTAGCGATCCAGCACGCGGCTGGTCGGCGACAGCGTCGAACCCACATTGGACCAATCGATGTAGCGCTTGTCGCCCAGGTTGAACACGCCGACGTTGAAGGTCGCGCCCGGGGCGAAGTTCCAGTGCGCCATCAGGTCGGCCACGCCGTAGCCGGCCGGGCGATACACCGTCGCTGCAGTGACGCGGTCCTTGCGCTTGACGAAGGTACCGGCCAGTTCGACGCCCCAGGCGTCGGTGTCGTACATCAGGCCGACGGTGCTGCGCAGCGGGTCGACCGAATCCAGCGGCGTGTCCTCGGTCTTGTTGTCGCCGCGCGACCAGGCCACCGAGCTGCGCAGCGCCCAGCCCTGCAGCGCCGGGTTGATCTGGCCGAAGTCAACGCCAGCCTTCAGTTCGGCACCGTAGATGCGCGCATCGGCGATGTTGCGCGACTGGAACACCATCAGGCCCTGGGCGTTGGTGCCGACCAGCGACTGCGACTCGATGAAGTCCTTGTACTCGTTGTAGTAGCCGCTGACACTGACGTAGGCGGCCGGTGACAGGAAGCGCAGGCCCAGCTCCAGGCCGTCGCTGGTTTCCGGCTTCAGGTCCGGATTGGGGATGGCGGTGTAACCGAAGGCGAAGTTGGTGAAGCCCAGGTTGACGTCGTTGTACGGCGGCGAACGGAAACCATGCGAGTAGCCGGCGAACAGCGACCATTCGTCGGTGAAGCGATAGACCATGCCCAGCTTCGGCGAGAGGCTGGTCTTGGTCAGCCTGGCCACCGCAACGCCGGGATTGTCGTCGGCGAAGATGCTGTCCACTTCCGGCTTCAGCTCGTAGCGATCCACGCGCACGCCCGGCACCAGCGACAGCTTGCCGCCCGCCATGCGCATTTCATCCTGCGCATACAGGCCCAGCTCGGTGGTCTTGCTGATCGGGAAATCGCGTACCGGGAAGGCGTCAGGCAGGATGGTAGTGCTGGTCTGGCCATTGGCCAGAACCTGATAGCCATCGCGCTTCTGGCGGATCTCGGTACGCGCGCCTTCGAAGCCGTAGGTGAGCGCATGTTCGACACTGCCGGTGCTGAACGCCTTGTTGAACTGCGCCTGCAAGCCGTAAACGCGCTGGTCGAAATTGAACTCGCGGTGGCGGCGGCTGCGGTTGGCGCGGTCTTCGTCGGTGACCTGGTTGGTCTCGCTGTGCTGGGTATACAGCTGCCAATGCAGGCTGTCGGCGAAGCCCTTGTCCAGCGCATCCATTTCATGGGCGAACGACACGCGGGTGCGGTTCTGCGTGTCGCGCGCTTTCATGCCGGTGGTGGTGGTACGGTCGATCGAGGACAGCACGTTGGTATCGGTGGTGTCTTCGTTGCCTTCCACGGTCAGGCGGAAGCGCTGGTCCTCGCTCGGTGCATAGACCAGCTTGGCCAGGCCACTGCGACCGTCGCGGTCCTGCGGGTTGGGCGCGGTCCGGGTGTTGTCGAGGCTGCGCACATCGCCCTTGTTGCCGGTTTCCTGGCCCTGGCGATGGTTGATGTTGACCATGCCGCTCCAGTGTTCGCCGCCGAACGCGCTGGTCACGCCGCCGAGCAGGCCCTTCCACTCACCGTCATAGCCGAACTTCAGGCCGACGTAGCTGTCCTTGCCATCCTTCAGGTAGTCGGCCGGATCCTTGGTGACGAAGGCCACTACACCCCCGAGCGCGTCGGAACCGTACAGCGAACTGGCCGGGCCACGCACGATCTCCACGCGCTTGAGCGTGTCCAGATCGGTGAAGTTGCGGTTGGCGTTGGAGAACGAGCCGATGTTGAAGCTGGTGGGCATGGCGATGCCATCGGTCTGCACGCGCACGCGGTTGCCGTCCAGGCCACGGATGCGGATGCTGCCAAGGCCGAAGCGCGCGGCGCTGCGGCTGACCGACAGGCCCGGCTCGTAGCGCAGCAGATCCTTGATGTCCTGCACCAGGTGCCGGTCCATCTGCTCGCGGTCGATGACATCGACGGTGGCCGCCACGTCACTCACTGCCCGCTCGGTGCGGGTGGCGGTGACCTGCACGCGGTCGAAGTCGCGCGCATCGGGCGCGGCGGTGGCCGCGGCGGCAGCATGGGCGGACAGCGGGAGGGCCATCCAGACGGCGAGGCAAAGGGCGGTAGGGCGGGTCATCGGGTTCGTTCGGTCAGGCAGGGGAACCCCCGGTTACCGGCACACCCGGGAGGTGCACGCGGTAGACCGAGGGGGAGAGAGCGGGCGCGGACGGGTCGCCCACCCTGCCGGCGCTGCCGGTAGGAGGGAGGGAGGCGGGCGACCAGGCCGCGGTTACTTGGTCAGGATCAGCTTGTCGTTGCTGGTGTGCCGCAGGCGGTAGAAGCGGTCGCCGTGCTGGATCAGGATTTCACGACGGCCCTTGAGCAGGGCTTCGCTGTCGATCACCTCTTCCGGCGGAACGACACGGACCGGGCGATCGCGGAGGGTCAGCGTTTCGGGGCGCAGCAGTACAGGTTGAGCATTCATGAGCATCTGGACTCGTGCGAGGGACGAGTCAAATGATAATGATTCTCAGTTGACAATCAACAACCATTCTCAATTTGATTGATGGGATTAATGATCGAATTCTGGGATTCGATAGATCATGTCAATCAAATCGCGACTCTACCGAGGCACGAGCCCGAGCCGGCCCGACCGAGGCCCAGGCCCGGTCGGCCCCGGGGTTCAGGCGAAGGCGGCTTCGACCTGCGCCCAGCCAGCCGCATCGACCTGCTCCAGCACCTCCAGCGCCTGCAGGTTCTGCAGCAGCTGGCTGACCCGGCTGGCGCCGAGGATCACGCTGGAGACGTTCGGATTGCGCAGGCACCAGGCAATCGCCAGCGTGGCCGGGGCGTGGCCCAGCTCACGCGCTGCTTCGCTGAAGCGGCGCACCTGGGCCAGGCGGGCCTCGGAGTCGTCACCCAGCACCAGCGCCTGCAGCCATTCCATGCCCTCGCGGCCCAGCCGCGCATCGGCCGGAATGCCCTGGTCGTACTTGCCGGTCAGCAGGCCCGAGGCCAGCGGCGAGAAGATGGTGGTGCCCAGGCCGGCACTGGCATACAGCGGCGCATACTCGACCTCGACGCGTTCGCGGTGCAGCAGGTTGTACTGCGGCTGCTCCATCGACGGGCCCTGCAGGTTGCGTGCTTCGGCGATGTCCAGCGCCTGCTGGATCTGCATCGCCGACCACTCCGAGGTCCCCCAGTAGAGGATCTTGCCCTGCCGCACCAGCGTATCCATGGCATGCACGGTCTCGGCGATCGGCGCGTCCGGATCCGGGCGATGGCAGTAATAAAGGTCCAGGTAGTCCACCCGCAGGCGCTTGAGCGCGGCATGGCAGGCGTCGGTCACATGCTTGCGCGACAGGCCGCGCTGGGTTGGCCGTGGGTCCCTGGCGCTGCCGAAGAACACCTTGCTGGAGACACAGATGCCGTCGCGCGGCAGGCGCAGGTCGGCGATCACATCGCCCATCACCTGTTCGGCGCGGCCGTTGGCATAGCCCTCGGCGTTGTCGAAGAAGTTGACGCCGTGGTCCCAGGCGGCAGCCACCAGGTTGCGGGCCTCGTCGCGTGGGATCTGGTCACCGAAGGTCACCCAGGCGCCGAAGGACAGGGCGGAAATCGGCAGGCCGGTGGAGCCCAGGCGGCGGTATTGCATGCAAATCTCCTGCTGCGGGCCCGCATCCGGGCCGGGATCGAGCCCCATTCTACCTGCCGCCGCCGGCCGCAAGCCCTTGCCGTTGCTGGCCTGATCGGTACCGATGGGCGCGCGCACGCTGCTTTTTCTTGCCCCGGCCCCTGCCCTGCACTAGGCTTCCCGTTTTTCGCGACGCCCCAGGGGAGTCACTCACATGGTCGAAGGTTTGGGCAGGATCGGCTTCGGCCTGTTCGGGTTGGCGGTGCTGATCGGCATCACTTGGTTGTTTTCCAACAACAAGCGTGCGGTTGACTGGAAGCTGGTTGCCACCGGTATCACCCTGCAGATCGCCTTCGCGGCGCTGGTGATCCTGGTGCCGGGCGGGCGCGACGTGTTCGATGCGCTGGGCAAGGGCTTCGTCAAGGTCCTGAGCTTCGTCAACGAGGGTTCGGGCTTCATCTTCGGCTCGTTGATGGACACCAAGAACTACGGCTTCATCTTCGCCTTCCAGGTGCTGCCGACCATCATCTTCTTCTCGGCGCTGATGGGGGTCATGTACCACCTCAACGTCATGCAGGCGATCGTGCGCGTGATGGCCTGGTCGATCACCAAGGTGATGCGCGTGTCCGGCGCGGAAACCACCAGCGTCTGCGCCAGCGTCTTCATCGGCCAGACCGAGGCGCCGCTGACCGTGCGCCCGTACATCGCCAGGATGACCCAGTCCGAGCTGCTGACCATGATGATCGGCGGCATGGCCCACATCGCCGGCGGCGTGCTGGCGGCCTACGTGGGCATGCTCGGCGGCGGCGACCCGGTGCAGCAGGCCTTCTACGCCAAGCACCTGCTGGCGGCGAGCATCATGGCCGCACCGGCCACCCTGGTCGTGGCCAAGCTGCTGATTCCGGAAACGGGCACCCCGCTGACCCGCGGCACGGTGAAGATGGAAGTCGAGAAGACCTCCAGCAACATCATCGACGCGGCCGCTGCCGGTGCCGGTGACGGCCTGAAGCTGGCGCTGAACATCGGCGCGATGCTGCTGGCCTTCATCGCCCTGATCGCGCTGCTGAACGCCCCGCTGACCTGGATCGGCGATGTGACGGGCCTGGCCGCTGCCATCGGCAAGCCGACCAACCTGTCGACCATCTTCGGTTACGTGCTGGCCCCGATTGCCTGGGTGATCGGTACCCCGTGGGCTGATGCCACCACCGTCGGTTCGCTGATCGGCCAGAAGGTCGTGATCAACGAGTTCGTGGCCTACACCGAGCTGTCGCAGATCGTGAACGGCCAGGTGGCGGGCGTGAGCCTGTCCGACGAAGGTCGCCTGATCGCCACCTACGCGCTGTGCGGCTTTGCCAACTTCAGCTCGATCGCGATCCAGATCGGCGGCATTGGCGGCCTGGCGCCGGAACGTCGCCACGATCTGGCCAAGTTCGGCCTGCGCGCGGTGTTGGGCGGTACCATTGCCACCTTCATGACGGCGACCATCGCCGGCGTGCTGACGCACTTCAGTTGAACCCCTGGTTGAGAAAAGATTTCCTATGAGCAGCAGTGTCGTTGTCGTCGGTTCCTTCAATGTCGATCACGTGTGGCGGTGCGAGTCGCTGCCGGCACCGGGTGCGACCATTGCCGGCCGCTACAGCACCGGCCCCGGTGGCAAGGGCTTCAACCAGGCGGTCGCGGCCTGCCGCGCCGGCGCCGACACGCACTTCGTGTGCGCGCTGGGCGATGACGCCGGTGGCGCCACCGCGCGCGAACTGGCCGCGCAGGATGGCTTCGGCCTGATTGCCGAAGCCAGCAGCGAGCCGACCGGCACTGAGGGCATCTACGTGGACGCGCGCGGCCGTAACACCATCGTGATCGGCCCGGGCGCCAACGCCGCGCTCAGCACCGACTTCCTGCAACAGCAGCAGGCATTGCTGACCGGCGCCAAGGTGGTGCTGGTACAGCTGGAATCGCCGGTGCAGACCATCGAAGCGGCGCTGGCCACGGCCCGCGAGGCCGGTGTCACCACCGTGCTCAACACCGCACCGGCCGACGCGCCCTCGACCATCGGCCTGCTCAAGCTGGCCGATGTGATCACCCCGAACGAGACCGAGTTCGCCGCACTGCTCGGCCGCCATGTCGGTGAGCGCGTGGATGCCAACGATGTCGCCGCACTGGATGGCGCCAGCCTGCATGCGCTGTGCCGCAAGCTGGTCGGCAACGGTACCGTGGTGGTGACCCTGGGTTCGGTGGGCGTGTTCGTCTCTCACGCCGACGAGAACCTGCGCGGCGATACCCAGCCGTACTACCGCGTCGGCGCCGAGCAGGTGCAGGCCATCGACACCACCGGTGCCGGTGATGCCTTTAACGGTGCGCTGGCCGCGTCGCTGGCGCAGGTGGCCGACGCCCCGTTCGCCCGCCACGTGCGCTTTGCCAACCAGTTCGCCGGTCGCTCGACCGAGAAGGAAGGCGCTGCAGCGGCAATGCCGCGCTTCACCCCGGCCGACGCCGAAGCCAAGTAATTCCACGCCACGCGTGGATGACAAGGCCCGGGTGTACAGGCACCTGGGCCTTTCTTTTGCCCATTGCCCAGCCCCTGCGACCGCCTGTCGCATTGCCCACATCCTGCCCCTCGCTCACGATCCGCGCAGCTTCCTTGCACGGGCAGGACATGGACGGATTCCCCTGGTTGCTGGTCGCGGCCGCAGGCAGTGCCGCTGCGGCGCTGCTGCATATCGGCTGCATCGCCTTCGGCGCCGCGTGGTACAGATACTTCGGTGCCGGCCAGCGCGTGGTCCGGCTCGCGCATGCGGGGCACTGGTGGCCACCGCTGATGACCGCCGGCATCACTGCCTTGCTGGTGGCCTGGACCCTGTACGCACTGGCCGCCGCGGGCTGGCATTCGCCACTGCCGGCCAGTCGCCTGGTCCTGCCCGCCATCGCTGCCTTGCTGCTGCTGCGCGCCGCGATGGGCTTCGGCCTGGCGTTGTTCCGGCCGGGGTACAACGGCCGGCGCTTCTGGGTGGTCAGTTCGCTGGCCTGCCTGGGCCTGGGGCTGGCCTTCGCCCTGGGTACCCGCCAGGCCTGGCAGAGCCTGGGTTAGCCACCTACCATCGCCCGCCCTTGGGGGCGGCGGAAGCAACCGTCAAGCATCTGCTGATGCCGGTACGGCATGAGGTCGGTGCCGATCGGCCTGAACTCGGGGCCCGCCGACACCGCCCAGGCCGCGCCCGCGCTCTACAATGGGCGCATGCAGATCGGCCCGTACACCATTGCCCCCAACGTCGTGCTGGCGCCCATGGCCGGCGTCACCGACAAGCCCTTCCGCCTGCTGTGCAAACGGCTGGGCGCGGGACTGGCCGCCTCGGAAATGACCATCAGCGACCCGCGCTTCTGGAACACGCGCAAGTCGATCCACCGCATGGACCATGACGGCGAACCGGCACCGATCAGCGTACAGATCGCCGGCACCGAGCCGCAGCAGCTGGCCGAAGCCGCGCGCTACAACGTCGACCACGGCGCGCAGATCATCGACATCAACATGGGCTGCCCGGCCAAGAAGGTGTGCAACGCCTGGGCCGGCTCGGCGCTGATGCGCGACGAGCAGCTGGTGGCGCGCATCCTCGAAGCCGTGGTCAACGCGGTGGACGTGCCGGTCACCCTGAAGATCCGCACCGGTTGGGACTGTGACCACCGCAATGGGCCCGTCATTGCCCGGATTGCCGAAAACAGCGGCATCGCCGCGCTGGCCGTGCACGGCCGCACCCGCGACCAGCATTACACCGGCCAGGCCGAGTACGCCACCATCGGCGAGATCAAGGCCGCGCTGCGCATTCCGGTGATCGCCAATGGCGATATCGATTCGCCGCAGAAGGCCGCCTACGTGCTGCAGCAGACCGGCGTGGATGCGGTGATGATCGGCCGCTCGGCGCAGGGCCGGCCGTGGATCTTCCGCGAAGTGGCGCATTACCTGGCCACCGGGCAGGAACTGCCGCCGCCATCGCTGGCCGAAGTGCGCGACATCCTGCTCGGCCACCTGCATGCGCTGCACGCGTTCTACGGTGAACCGCAGGGCGTGCGCATCGCGCGCAAGCACCTGGGCTGGTATGCCAGGGACCGGCCGGAGAACGCCGCCTTCCGTGCGGTGGTCAACCGTGCCGAAGACCCGCAGAGCCAGATCGCGCTGACCACCGAGTACTTCGACCGCCTGATTGCCGGGGAACCGGCGCTGCCTTCAGCGGCCTGACCGCACTGCCGCGTCACAACGTCGAGCCTGCTCGACCGAATTGAACTCCCAGAGCCCGCCTCCATGACCCCGCCGATCTCCTCTCCGACCTACCTGCACGGGTTTTCCGGCACCGAACAGCAGCGCCTGATGACCCAGGCGCGCCTGCTGGAATCGAGCATCTTCGGCCAGATCGACTACAGCGGTGCACGGCGCCTGCTGGAAGTCGGCAGCGGCGTCGGTGCGCAGACCGAGATCCTGCTGCGCCGCTTCCCCGAGCTGCACGTGACCGGCGTGGACCTGAGCGAAACGCAGCTGGCCACGGCGCGCGAGAACCTGGCGCGCACGCCGTGGTGCAGCGACCGCTACACCCTGCAGCAGGCCGATGCCGGCGAACTGCCGTTCGAGGCCCGCAGCTTCGATGCGGCGTTCCTGTGCTGGGTGCTGGAACACGTCCCCTCCCCTGCCCGCGTGCTGAGCGAAGTGCGCCGCGTGCTGGCACCGGGTTCGCCGGTCTACATCACCGAAGTGATGAATGCCTCGTTCCTGCTCGACCCGTACTCGCCGCACATCTGGCGCTACTGGATGGCCTTCAACGACTTCCAGTACGACCACGGCGGCGACCCGTTCGTCGGCGCCAAGCTGGGCAACCTGCTGCTGGCCGGCGGCTTCCGCGACGTGCATACCGAGATCAAGACCATCCACCTGGACAACCGCGAACCGGCGCGTCGCAAGACCATGATCGCGTTCTGGGAGCAGCTGCTGCTGTCGGCGGCCGACCAGCTGCTGCAGGCCGGCTCGGTGGACGAGGACACCGTGGAAGGCATGCGCCGCGAGTTCCGCCTGGTGCAGAACGACCCGAATGCGGTGTTCTTCTATTCGTTCGTGCAGGGCCGCGCGACGGTGTATTGAGCCGACGCGGCACCAATGCTCCCGCATCCACGCATGGCGTGGATCTACTCAACGGCACCGGCTGCGGGCGCTGATCGAC
>OKID01000228.1_pt1 | contig 11890 bp, 9 predicted proteins | sample 1610601 | NCBI WGS metagenome assembly OKID01 (sample SAMN04436667, study PRJEB24849) | human gut metagenome | biome: human gut; feature: NICU; material: stool | host: Homo sapiens | place: USA: Saint Louis, MO | collected 2010-06-09 | reverse complement strand
TACGAGATCGGTCTCGGCATTCCTGCTGAACCGCTCTTCCGATCTCTTGTTATGCCCTCGGCCGGCAAGCGGCTGGCCAGCCAGCGCCCGGCCTCACCGGTGGCGGAGAACGCCGGGCCCAGTACCAGCCCCGCCGAAGGCGGTGGCGCCAGCAACCCGCGCACCGCCACCGGCGAAGGCGGCGCCGGTATGTCCGGCAGCGTGCGATCCGGCGGCAGCGCGCGCCAGCCAAGATCGACCAGCAGCACGCTGCCTTCGTCACTGCGGAACGGGCGATAGATCTTTACGCCGGCACGGCCATGCCGGGTCTGGTTGTCCAGCAGCACCACGCCAGGCAGGAAGCGGCCGTGATCGGCCACACCGTGCAACGCGCCGGGGGCTGCCAGGGCCTGCGCCAGCGGCAGCGCCTGAGCCACCGCTGGCCCCTGCGCATCCAACATTGACTGTTTGGCATGCATGCGCTGCAGCTGCCACAGCCCCAATGCAGTGAAACCGGCCATCGCCAGCACGGCCAGCAACCATCCGATCACGCGTGTGTGCTGGCGCATCATGACAAGTCCGCGCAAACGCGGTCAGATAGGCGCACCCACCCTGCCCTCGAGCCGCGCATGAGTGATTCGCTGAAGACCCTGCTGGTAATCGCGTTTCTGATCGTCATCGTCTGGAACCTGGGCGCCGGCCTGTATTACCTGCTGGTCGACCGCGGCCAGACCAAGCGCACGGTCAACGCACTGACACGTCGCATCGCGGTGTCGGTGGCGTTGATCGTACTGGTGATCGTGAGCATCTACATGGGCTGGATCAAGCCGCACGGCGTCGGCGGCTGAGGCCACCGATGCGTGCGTGGTCAAAGCACGTAGACGAACAGGAACAGCATCAGCCACACCACGTCGACGAAGTGCCAGTACCACGCGGCCGCTTCGAAACCGAAATGGTTGTCGCGGGTGAAGTGTCCCTTGGCCGAACGCAGCCACATCACGATCAGCATGATCGTGCCCAGCAGCACGTGCGCGCCGTGGAAGCCGGTCAGCATGAAGAATGTCGAACCGTAGATACCCGAACCGAGCGTCAGGTTCAGTTCCTTGTAGGCGTGGATGTACTCCTCCGCCTGCAGGGTCAGGAAACCGAGGCCGAGCACCACAGTCAGGCCCAGCCAGATCAGCAGCTGGCGGCGGTTGCCGGCCTTCAACGCGTGGTGGGCGATGGTCAGGGTCACGCCGGAGGTGAGCAGGATCAGCGTATTGATCAGCGGCAGGCCCCACGCCGGGATGGTCTGGAAGGCACCACCGATCGCCGCCGGGCCATTGGTCGGCCATCCGGCGGAGTAGCCCTGCCAGAGCAGCTCGTTGGTCATCACCCCGCGGCCTTCGCCGCTCAGCCACGACAGGCCCAGGTTGCGGGTGTAGAACAGCGCGCCGAAGAACGCGCCGAAAAACATCACCTCGGAGAAGATGAACCAGATCATCCCCATCCGGAACGAGCCATCGACCTGGTGGTTGTAGTTGCCGGCCTGCGATTCGCGCACCACGTCGCTGAACCACCAGAACAGGGTCAACACCAGCATCGCGATGCCGATGTAGAACGTCCAGCGCCCCCAGCTGGCGTCGTTGAGCCAGCTGGCCACACCCACCATGGTCACCATCATCGCGATGGAGCCCACGAAGGGCCATTTGCTCTGGGCCGGGACGAAGTACACGTTGGCGTCGGTCGGTGTCTGGGCCATGTCGGTATCCGGGTCAGGGTGCGGCGTGCGCGCCGTCCGAGGTGGCGGCCGGGGCCAGCCGATCGGACAACGCGTCGTTGCGGTAGAAGGTGTAGGACAAGGTGATCGTCTTGATTTCCGGCGGAAGGTCCGGATCGACGATGAAGCGCACCGGCATGTCGCGCTTCTCGCCGGCCTGCAGCGTCTGCGCGGTGAAACAGAAGCACTCGGTCTTGCTGAAGAAGCCCGACGCGCGCGCCGGCGCCACCGAAGGCACCGCGCTGCCAACGACTGCCTGCTGGCTGTCGTTGCGGGCGAAGTAAAGCGCCTCGTTGAGTTTGCCGGGCACCACATCCATGGTCAGCTGCTCGGGATGGAACGACCACGGCAGGCGCGAATTGACGCCGCCATCGAACTCCACCCGCACGGTGCGCTTGCCAGCTGCGGCACCCGTACTGGCTTCACCACCCGGGCCGCGTTCCAGGCGCACGCCGAATACCTTCTCGCAGGCAATGCGGTACAGCGGCACCAGCGAGAAGGTCAGCAGGAACACCGCCACTGCCACGCCGATCAGGCGCGGCAGCCCGGCACTGGGTGACCGCGTGCTGGCCGGTGCCTCGCTCATCGGCCGATCACCCCGCTGAGGATGAAGCCGACGTAGACCACCACCGCGATGGCGCCGACCCACATCGCCGTGCGCCGGGCACGCTGGCGCTGCTGTTCGATGCTTCCGCCCTGGTAGGGCCGACCGCTGGTCGGCTGCTCTTCGTAGTTGTAGAGCCGAGCCATGCTCGGCTGCTTTTCGTCAGCCGGGCATGGCTCGGCTCTGCAGGTCTGCAGTGGGCTCTCGTTATGCATGCCCCACCTCAATGCGTGATGTCGTCATGCGCCAGATCGCCCGGGCGGATGGTCGGCGGCGTGGTGAAGGTGTGCGCCGGTGCCGGCGATGGCAGCGTCCACTCCAGCCCGCGCGCGCCTTCCCAGCTGCGTGCTTCGGCCTTCTCACCATTGCGCAGCGAGGACAGCAGGATCGCGGCCATCATGAACGGCGTGACGAACATGCCGAACGCACCGATCGAGCTGATCAGGTTCCAGTCGGCAAACGCTACGCTGTAGTCCGGAATGCGACGCGGCATGCCGGCCAGGCCGAGGAAGTGCTGCGGGAAGAACAGCAGGTTGACGAACACGATCGACCACCAGAAGTGCACCTTGGCCCACTTCTCGCTGTACATGCGCCCGGTCCACTTCGGCCACCAGTAATACACCGCCGCGATCAGCGCGAACACCGCGCCGGTCACCAGCACGTAGTGGAAATGCGCAACCACGAAGTAGGTGTCGTGGTACTGGAAGTCGGCCGCCACGATCGCCAGCATCAGGCCGGAGAAGCCACCGATGGTGAACAGGATGACGAAGGCCACCGACCACAGCATCGGCGCCTCGAACGTCAGCGAGCCCCGCCACATGGTGCTGACCCAGTTGAACACCTTCACGCCGGTCGGGATCGAGATCAGCATGGTGGCGAACATGAAGTAGATCTCGCCGCCCAGCGGCATGCCCACGGTGAACATGTGGTGGGCCCAGACGATGAACGACAGGAACGCGATCGCGGCGGTGGCGTACACCATCGCCTGGTAGCCGAACAGCGGCTTGCGGCTGAAGGTCGGGATGATCTCGCTGACCACGCCGAAGGCGGGCAGGATCATGATGTAGACCTCGGGATGGCCGAAGAACCAGAAGATGTGCTGGTACATCACCGGGTCACCGCCACCGGCGGCGTTGAAGAAACTGGTGCCGAAGAACTTGTCGGTCAGCAGCATGGTCACCGCACCGGCCAGCACCGGCATCACCGCGATCAGCAGGAAGGCGGTGATCAGCCAGGCCCAGCAGAAGATCGGCATCTTCAGCAGGTCGATGCCCGGCGCGCGCATGTTCAGCACGGTGGCGATGATGTTGATCGCACCCATGATCGAGCTGATGCCGGCCACGTGGATGGCGAACACGCTGAAGGCCACGTTGTAGCCGCCCTGCAGCGACAGCGGCGGATACAGCGTCCAGCCACCGGCCGGTGCACCACCCGGCAGGAACAGCGTCAGCAGCAGCAGGCTGAAGGCCACCGGCAGCAGCCAGAACGACCAGTTGTTCATGCGCGGCAGCGCCATGTCCGGCGCACCGATCTGCAGCGGGATCATCCAGTTGGCCAGGCCGACGAACGCCGGCATCACGCCGCCGAAGATCATCACCAGCGCATGCACGGTGGTCATCTGGTTGAAGAACTCGGGCTTGACGAACTGCAGGCCCGGCTGCGCCAGCTCGGCGCGGATCACCACGCTCATCGCCGCACCGACGATGAACATGATGAAGCTGAAACCCAGGTACAGCGTGCCGATGTCCTTGTGGTTGGTCGAGAAGAACCAACGCTCGAAGAAGCTCTGGTGGTGATGGTGATCGTCGTGCCCAACTGCCGAGTGCGCCATTGCAAAACACCTCTCAGAATCGGTTGTCACCGCGGCCGCGAGCGGCCGCGGGCTTTACATCACGCGCCGCTGGCCGCAACCGCAGGTGCGCGGCCGGCTTCGGCAGCAGCAGGTGCCGCCGGTGCTTCGCCCGCAGGGGCAGCCGGTTCTGCAGGTGCCGCAGGGGGGGCGGGTTCGGCAGCCGGCGCCGGCTTGCGCTGCGCCAGCCACTGTTTGAAGTCCTCCTTGGACACCGCCTCGACCACGATCGGCATGAAGCCGTGGTCCTTGCCGCACAGCTCGGCGCACTGCCCGCGATACACCCCGGGCTGCTCGATGCTGGTCCAGGCTTCGTTGATGAAGCCGGGGATGGCGTCCTGCTTCCAGCCCAGCGCCGGTACCCACCAGGCGTGGATCACGTCGTCGGAGGTGATGACGAAACGCACCTTGGTATCGACCGGCAACACCAGCCGGTTGTCGACGTCCAGCAGGTAGTGCGGATGGCTTTCGCGGGTCGGCACGATGCCACTTTGCCGCACGCGGTCGGACTCGCGGTCCAGGCGGCTGGTGAAGGTGACGTTCTCGCCGAGGTATTCGTACTTCCACATCCACTGGTAGCCGGTGACCTTGACCGTCATCTCGGCATCGCGGGTGTCGTACATCTTGATCAGGTTGGCCGTGGCCGGCCACGCCATCACGATCAGGATGATCACCGGGATCACCGTCCAGATGATCTCGGCCTTGGTGTTATGGCTGAAGGTGGCGGCGACTGCGCCCTTGGATTTGCGGAACTTGAAGATGGCGTAGGCCATCGCCCCGAACACGATGACGCCGATCACCGTGCAGATGATCAACGACAGGTTGTTCGATTCCCAAGCCAGGCGCGAGGTCTGGGTCACCCCCTTGCCCATGTTCAGCTGCCACGGCTTGGGATCGGCCGCCTGGGCCCAGGCCGACGCCGGAATCAGTCCCCCGGTCGCCAGCATCGCGGCGACCGCGTTCACGCACTTCGTGCCCCACCTGCTGCTTTGCTTCATTGCCTAGACCCTTAGCGTCGTCGGTTGCCGCCATCGCTGGCGGCGAGCAAGCTTTCAAGTGTCTCTGCGAGCGTCTGGCGTTCGGCCGGCGCGAGGAAACTCCCCACCTCCACCTGCCGGCCGCTGGATGCCAGCCGGACCCTCTCATCGTCGGTGAGCAGGCGCACCCAGTGCGGGTGGGCCCGGAACACCGGCGATCCACCGGGTACGGGGATGACCTCCACGTACGCCGTCACTACCCGGATCTCCTCCTGCCGTTCACCGCTGCGCCACAAGGCACGCAGCGCCGCTGCCAGCACCAGGCTGTACAGCAGCGCGAACAGGGGGGCGAATGCATTGCCGGCCCACCACCCGAGGGCGGACACCAGCCACATCGCACCCGACAACACGGTGAACAACAGGACGAACTGCCGGGCATCGAGCGCCCGTGGGGGACGCAGCCGCAGCTGCGTACCTGACCCATCCGGAGCTGGAAGCACCTCGATCATGTCGCAACCGCGTTCCTGCCGCGGGAAACGTCTCGATGGTAGCCCCGCCCTCTCGCAGGTAGCAAGGGTGCATTCACACATTTTCCGATGCTGCAACACAGCATGAGGTCGGCGGCACGAATGACGAATTCAGCACAAATTTTTCCGGGTTTGCTGAACACGCCGAATCCACCACGGTTAATAGCTATCAGCCCTTCATGAAGGTGTCTGCGGGGCACTTCCGGAACCCGCAAAAATGATTAAAATCGCCAAGTTTTCCACTGGCCGGACCGGCATGAACGCACCTTCCTCCCTCCCTGCCGCCCACGACGCCCCGCGTCCGGGCGCGCTGCTGTCGCCGGAACTGCCGGCGCCCCCCAACCCGTTCCGCCAGGCCATCACCGATGCCTGGTTGAAGGACGAGGCCAACCACGTCCGCGAGCTGCTGGCGCAGGCGCGCCTGCCCGCCGAGGAACAGGCCAGGGTGCAGGCGCTGGCCGCCGACCTGGTCGGCCGCGTGCGCGTGCGTGCCAAGGACCAGGGCGCGATCGAAGCCTTCATGCGCCAGTACGACCTGGGCAGCGAAGAAGGCGTGCTGCTGATGTGCGTGGCCGAGGCCCTGCTGCGCATTCCGGACCAGGACACTGCCGACAAGCTGATCCGCGACAAGCTGGCCGATGCCGACTGGGAAAAGCACCTGGGTGGCAGCGACTCGGTGCTGGTCAATGCCTCCACCTGGGGCCTGATGCTGACCGGCAAGCTGGTGCAGATGAACGACGCCACGCGCGCCGATGCGCCCAGCGCATTCAAGCGCCTGGTCGGCCGCGTCGGTGAGCCGGTGGTGCGCCTGGCCGTGCGCCAGGCGATGAAGATCATGGGCCACCAGTTCGTCATGGGCCGCACCATCAGCGAAGCGCTGGCGCGCTCGCACAAGGGCGACAACGCCAGCTACCGCTACTCGTTCGACATGCTCGGCGAAGGCGCGCTGACCATGAAGGACGCGCTGCGCTATCTGGAAGACTACCGTCGTGCGATCCACGCCATCGGCGGCGATCACAAGGCCCGCGGTGGCCGTCCGGACGGCGACGTCAACAACGCTCCGGGCATCTCGATCAAGCTGTCGGCGCTGTACCCCCGCTACGAGCACGCCAAGCGCGAGCGCGTGCTGAAGGACCTGGTGCCGGGCGTGCTGGAACTGGCACAGCTGGCCAAGAGCTACGGCATCGGCTGCACCGTCGACGCCGAAGAGTCCGACCGCCTGGAACTGTCGCTGGACATCATCGAGCAGGTGTTCTCCGACGCCTCGCTGGCTGGCTGGGATGGCTTCGGTGTGGTCGTACAGGCCTACCAGAAGCGCACGCCGTACACGATCGACCACCTGGCCGACATGGCACGCCGTGCCGGTCGCCGCCTTCAGGTGCGCCTGGTCAAGGGCGCCTACTGGGATGCCGAGATCAAGCGTGCGCAGATCGAAGGCTACCCGGGCTACCCGGTGTTCACCCGCAAGCAGAACACCGACGTGTCCTACCTGGCCTGCGCCAAGCGGCTGTTCACCCATGCGGACGCGATCTACCCGATGTTCGCCACGCACAACGCGCACACGATCGCGGCCGTGCGCAGCATCGCCAACGGCGGCGTGTACGAGCACCAGAAGCTGCACGGCATGGGCGACGACCTGTACGCCGAAGTGGTGCCGGCCGACCGCTTGAACCTGCCCTGCCGCGTGTACGCCCCGGTCGGTTCGCACGAAGACCTGCTGCCGTACCTGGTGCGCCGCCTGCTGGAAAACGGCGCCAACTCCAGCTTCGTCAACCGCATCACCGACGAGCGCGTGCCGATCGCCGACCTGATCCGCGATCCGGTCGAGATGGTCGCCTCGTTCGAATCGATTCCGCATCCCAAGATCCCGCTGCCGGTTGACCTGCTGCGCAGCCAGAACCACGACAGGAAGAACTCCATGGGCGCCAACCTCGCCAACGACAACGAACTGCGCGCCCTGGCCGAGCAGCTCAACGCCGCCGTGAAGCCGTGGCAGGCCTCGCCGCTGGTACCGGGTGCCAACCCGGCCGGCGCCGCGCTGCCGGTGACCAACCCGGCCGACACCCGCGAGGTGGTCGGCCAGTGGCTGGCCGCCGATGCCGCCACCGTGCAGAAGGCCCTGGCCAACGCCGTGGCTGCGCAGCCGGCCTGGAACCGCACCCCGGCCGCCAGCCGCGCCGCCATCCTCGAGCACGCTGCCGACCAGCTGGAAGCGCGCATGCCGGAGTTCATGGCGCTGTGCGTGAAGGAAGCCGGCAAGAGCCTGCCCGACAGCATCGCCGAAGTGCGCGAAGCCGTGGATTTCCTGCGCTACTACGCCAAGCAGGCGCGCGAGCAGTTCAGCCACGCCGAGAAGCTGCCCAGCCCGACCGGTGAATCCAACGAGCTGCAGCTGCACGGCCGCGGCGTGTTCGTCTGCATCAGCCCGTGGAACTTCCCGCTGGCGATCTTCCTGGGCCAGGTCGCCGCTGCTCTGGCCGCCGGCAACAGCGTCATCGCCAAGCCGGCCGAGCAGACAAACCTGATCGGCTACTACGCGGTGAAGCTGCTGCACGATGCCGGCGTACCGGCCGAGGTGGTGCAGTTCCTGCCGGGCGACGGCGCCACCGTGGGTGCGGCGCTGACCGCCGACCCGCGCGTGGCCGGCGTGGCCTTCACCGGCTCCACCGAGACCGCCCGTGCGATCAACCGTGCGATGGCCGCGCGTGACGCCGCCATCGGCGTGCTGATCGCCGAGACCGGTGGCCAGAACGCCTTCATCGCCGACTCCTCGGCGCTGCCGGAACAGCTGGTCAAGGACGCGATCGGTTCGGCCTTCACCTCCGCCGGCCAGCGTTGCTCGGCCGCGCGCGTGCTGTTCGTGCAGGACGACATCGCCGACAAGGTGATGACCATGCTGGCCGGCGCGATGAAGGAGCTGAAGGTTGGCAACCCGGGCCTGCTGTCTACCGACGTCGGCCCGGTGATCGATGCCGACGCGCTGAAGATCCTGCAGGACCACGCCGAGCGCATGGACCGCGAAGCGCGCCTGATCGCCGCCGCCGAGCTGTCCGCCGAAGCCGCCAATGGCACCTTCTTCGCACCGCGCGCGTATGAACTGAAGGACCTGGGCCAGCTGCAGAAGGAAGTCTTCGGTCCGGTTCTGCACGTGTTCCGCTGGAAGGGCGACCAGCTCGACGCGGTGATCGACCAGATCAACGCCACCGGCTACGGCCTGACCCTGGGCGTGCATTCGCGCATCGACGAGACCGTTGACCGCATCAGCAACGGCGTCCATGTCGGCAACGTGTACGTCAACCGCAACCAGATCGGCGCGGTGGTCGGCGTGCAGCCGTTCGGCGGCCAGGGCCTGTCCGGCACCGGCCCGAAGGCCGGCGGCCCGCACTACCTGCTGCGCTTTGCCACCGAAAAGACGGTGACGGTGAACACCACCGCCGCCGGCGGCAACGCCTCGCTGCTGACCCTGGGCGACTGATCGCCTGCTTGGTGCGGCAAACAAGAAACCCCGCGAATGCGGGGTTTTTTGTGCTTTGCTTCCTGTAGAGCCGAGCCCACGCTCGGCTTTTCCGGCACAGCCGAGCGTGGGCTCGGCGCTACAGAGGCAGGGTCACACTGAACCGGTTGTCCGCCCGCTTCGCCAGCTCACGCTGTACGCGCGCGATGCGCGTCTCCAGATCGCCTTCCAGCAGCACGTATTCGACGCCCCGCGCCTGCAGCTCGCGCACGTACCACGCATGCTGCTGCGCCCGGAATGCTTCGCCCACCCGTGTGCCGTCCTGATCGAACGGAATATCCGGCGCGCACACGAACAGCAGGTCATATGGCCGCAATGCAGCCTGCCGCAGTGCCTCCGGCGCCGTACCAGACATCCAGCCGCTGTAGCCCAGCGTCACCAGCGGCGTGGTATCGCAGAACAGCCAGCGATGCGCCCGCCGCGCGCCCTCGTCTTCATGCTGCGGCTGGGTCATTGCGATGCGAAGCAGATCATCCGGCATCAGGTCGCCGCCCTGCTGCTCCCAGAGCGTGCGGCCATACTCCGGCACCCAGGCGGTCTGCAGGCGCTCGGCCATCACCCGCGCCAGCGTGGTCTTGCCACTGGACTCGCCACCAATGAAGGCCACGCGCTGCACGTATCCGGCGTACACCTCCGGTGCGAGACCATGGCGGTGCGCATGCGGATCGGCGCGCAGCTGGGTGCCACACGCCTGCCCGACGTCCAATGCGCGTTCGAGCCGCTCATGGCGTACCGGCGCACCGAAGTGCGTGGCCAGCGCCTGCGCGAAGCCGTCACCGTAGTCCTCGCCGGTGAATACCGCCTGCACCGGGCCACCAAACAGGTGCTGGCACAGCCAGGCGGTGAACTCGCGCTGCACGTGCTCGCTGTCGCTGTCGTGCGGCAACACGCGTGGCGGCACGCCATGTTCGGCACACAGCGCTGCCAACCGCGCATCATCCAGCACCGCCACCGTTGCCCGGGGGAAGCGCGCACGCAACCAGCGTTCGCGGCGAGCAGCGCTGTAACCGGCAAAACCCGGCTGCGACCAGCCGATCACCAGCAACTGCCGGCAGCGCGTGGCGGCGAAGTCGATCAGGCGTTCGTGGCCGAGGTGCAGCGGGCAGAACTTGCCCACCACCAACCCCCGCGCGACGCGCTCAGGCGGCGGCATCGGCTGCCTTGGCCTCGGTCCGCATCAGATGGCGCCAATGGCGCAGGGCGACCAGCGCGTTTATCCAGAAACCGATGTAGAGGATCGAGGTCAGATGCAGGCCACGGCTGTAGTACAGCGGCACTGCCACGGTGTTCACCAGCAGCCACACCCACCACGATTCCAGCTTGCGCCGCATCATCAGGATCTGCGCGATCACGCTCAGCACCAGCACCGCCGAATCGATGTAAGGCGCATAGGCGTTGGTCAGTCGGGTCAGCATCCAGCCGTAGCCGAACGTGGCCACCATCGCCAGCGGCGCCAGCCAGGCCCACGCACGCGGCCGCAGCGCAGTGATCGGCAGCGGCGCGCCATGGTCGCCGCGCAGCCACTGCCACCAGCCCAGCACGCTGATGGCGATGAAGAAGAACTGCAGCACCATGTCCGCATACAGGTGCGAGCGCTCGAACACGGCCGCAAACAATGCGCAGCCGACGATGCCCAGCCACCAGGTGTGCACGTTGTTGCGACCAGCCAGCAGGATCGAGCCGGCGACGGCGATATTGGCGGCCAGCTCCAGCTGGAAGTTCGGGTCGGACAGGTTCATCGCACCATTGTCGCGTAGATCCACGTCCTGCGTCGTCGGACCCGTAGATCCATGCCATGCGTGGATACCCTCCGCAAAAAGAAAGCCCCGCTTGCGCGGGGCTCTCCTCGTACTGCTTCAGGCAATCGCCCGAATCAGAACTTGTACTGCATCGACGCCGCCAGCACGTCGCCGCTCACCTTGTACTTGCCGGTCACGGTGTTGGCAGTGGCCGAGGTCGAGGTGATGTTCGGATCCTTGGTGAACAGGTGGGTGTAACCCACGCTGTATTCCATCTTGTCCGAAGCGGCGTAGGTCAGGCCCAGCGACAGCCACTTGCGGGTGGTGTCCGGCACGCGCACGTCACGGTGGGCGTCGGTGGTCGGGGTCTGGTCGTACGCCAGGCCGCCACGCAGGGTCAGCTTGTCGTTCACGCGGAAATCGGTACCGATCGACGCGAAGGTGGTGTCGCGGTAGTGGAACGGCAGCACGCTGTCCGGCTGGTTGGAGTCATAGTCGACGGTGACCTGGTCGAACTTGCTCCACGCCGTGCGCGTGACCTCGGCCATGATCTGCCACTGGTCGTTCACGCGGTGGGTGAAGCCCACGGTGGCGCTGGCCGGCAGGGTGATGGTGGCGCGGCCGTTGCTGTCGATGAAGGTACCCGGGGCGGCAGTGGCCAGGAAGGCGGCAGCGTTCTGCGGGATGGTGAAGTCGGCCTTGCCGTCGGTGATCTTGTGCTCGACCTTCGAGCGGTAGCTGAAGGCGATGTTGGTGCCTTCCACCGGGGTGACCGTCATGCCCAGGGTGTAGCCGACCGACACTTCGTCGCCCTTGATGCGCAGGTAGCCATCGGCGGTGCCCGGCGAGAAGCCGAGCTGGGCGGCCTGGCGTGCAGCGGCCTGCGACGCCGCCGCAGCCTGGGCTGCGGTGCCGCCTGCAGCCAGCACACGCGCCGCA
>OKID01000225.1_pt1 | contig 12118 bp, 10 predicted proteins | sample 1610601 | NCBI WGS metagenome assembly OKID01 (sample SAMN04436667, study PRJEB24849) | human gut metagenome | biome: human gut; feature: NICU; material: stool | host: Homo sapiens | place: USA: Saint Louis, MO | collected 2010-06-09 | reverse complement strand
CGTGCGTTCCTGGCCGGCGGCGCGCGCCGCACGCGCAGCGCTGTCGATCATCTGCTGCAGCTGGTGCTCCTGGCCGTCATCGAGCTGGAAGTCATCCGGGTCGGGAACCACGCCGGGGAAGTACACGCTGGTCCGGAACTGCTCGGCGTCGCCGAAGCGGATCGGCAGCAGCTTCCCTTCATGCACGATGGCGGCGGCGGAGTTGCTGGTACCGAAGTCGATGCCGAGGCGCATGGGGAGTTCCGGGGGCGATCAGGGGCCGCGCACTCTGCTGCAGTTCGCCGCCGACTGCAAGGTCCCGCGGTTTCCTGTTCCGGGCCGGGTCAAGGAGGTCGCGGCTTACTGCCCGGAAAAGGCCAGGGGAGCCGGGCGGTTACAATGGCGGCTGTTGATTCACTTTGAGGTACTTGCTGATGTCTTCTGCCCCCGCCTGCCCGCAGTGCACCCTGGAAAACACCTACGCCGATGGCGCGCTGTGGATCTGCGCCGACTGCGGCTTCGAATGGACCGCCGAGGAAAGTGCCGGTTCGACCCTGGTCGTGCGTGACAGCAACGGCAATACCCTGCAGGCCGGTGACACCGTCACCGTGATCAAGGACCTGAAGGTGAAGGGCTCCTCGATCCCGCTCAAGCAGGGCACCGTGATCCGCAACATCCGCTTGGTCGAGGACGATGCCGAGCACATCGAAGGCAATTCGGACAAGATCAAGGGCCTGGTCCTGAAGACCTGCTTCCTCAAGAAGGCCTGACCGGCCTTCAGCGCCTGGCCTGCTGCCGTGCGCGCCAGCGGGCCAGGCTGTCCAGCTTGGCCTGGTAGCGCGCCTGCTGCGGCGCCCCGCCCAGTTCCTGTGCACGCAGCAGCTCACGATCAGCGTGCTTGAGCTGGCCCGCCAGGAAATAGACCCGCGCCAGCCCGAAGTGGAACTGGTGCGCGGTGTCGTACAGGCGCACGGCCTGCCGGTAATAGCGGATCGCCTGCTGCAGTTGCCCGGCGCGTTCGGCCTCGGCACCGAGCATGTACTGCGCGAACGGGTCTTCGCGCTGCACCGATTGCAGCCGCTGCTCCAGTGCCTGCGCCTGCGCAATCATGCCGAGCTTGCGGTAGAGGGCGCTGGCGTTGGTGAGTGCAGCATCCTGGCGGCCGTCCAGTCGCAGCGCCCTTTCCAGTGCCCGTCGCGCGGCGGCGGTATCGCCCGTGCGATTTTCCAGCACGCCCAGGTTGTTCCAGGTGGCAGCGAAGCTGTCGTCCTGCGCCAGCGCGGTATCGAAGAAGGTACGTGCGCCCGCCAGGTCGCCGCTGGCCATGCGTTCGGCACCGCGATTGTTGTAGAAGTGCGCCAACGCCCGCGCCTGGCTGATCGGCAGCGGCCCTCGGCGGTCGTACAGCACATTGCGATCCAGATCGACGGTGGCGAAGCGGCCGGCGAAGCCGACCCCGGCATTGACGTGGCCTACGCTGTAGACCAGGCCCTGGGCCTGGTCCTGGTACCACGACACCACCTGGCCGACCTCCTGCACGCGCGCCTGGATGCCGGCTTCGCGTGCCAGCGCGACGAACATCAGGGTAAAGGCCAGGCAGTTGGCGCGTCGCTGCTGCCAGATCTCGCTGACGGTAAGGGTCGCGTCGGCGTCGTACTGCAGGTCCATGCCATGGGGGTCGAAGATCATCTCCACCAGCGCCTGCAGGCGCTGCTCGCGCGAATAGCTGCGACGGGTCACCTGGGTGTGCAGCATATCGAGCATGGCCGGTGGAATCGCGAACACCTGCTGCGGCGTCGGAATCGTCGACGCGGCGGTGCTGGCAGTGAGCGCAGGGGCTTCGTTCGCGTCAGGGTTCAGGGCGATCGCGGAGGGTGCCGCCAATGCGGCCAGTGCGAGTAGAACGGATCGGGCGGCAGGACGGTACATGACGGCTCCCGGCAGCGGCGGGCGCTCCCGCCTGAGGCGAGTGTAGACCTGTGCGCGCACCCCTGCAGTGACCGCTGGTCGGTCCGCGCGTTCATCCACAGCCGGTGTGGACCAGCGCTCGACAAAGCTGTGGACAACCGCGTTGGGGCCCCGTGCGAAGGGCGTTGTGAGGGTGTGGTGAAAAAATGGCCAGCTTGCCCGCCACCGGCGCAGGCGGGATGATCCGGTCATGGACTTCTCCCCGCTGACGCTCGCTCCGGCGCAGTGGCAGGCGCTGCAGGACAGCTATGCGACGCCACCACGTGCCTACCATCACTTCGGCCACGTGCGTGCGGTGCTGCAGCACTGCCAGGAGGTTGCCGACGGTCCAGGCTGGCAGCAGCCGGCCGAGGTCTACCTGGCCGCGCTCTACCACGATGCGATCTATGTGGCGGGGCGAAAGGACAATGAGGCGCGTTCGGCGCAGCTGGCCCTGCAAGTGATCGCGCAGGCGCCGGAACTTGCCACGGTCGACGCGGCCCGGGTCGAGCAGCTGATCCTGCTGACTGCCCGTCATGGCGAGCTCGGCCTGGACGATGTCGATGCCGAGGCCGCGTTGTTCCTGGACTGCGACATGGCGATCCTGGCCGCGCCGGAACCGGTGTTCAGCGCCTATGACCGCGGCGTGGCCGAAGAGTACAAGGGCGTGGTGCCGGGCTTCCTTTATCGCGCCGGCCGCCGCCGTTTCCTGCAGGGCCTGCTGCGTGCACCGCGCATCTTCCTCAGCGAATTCTTCCACCAGCGACTCGACGCGGCCGCGCGCGACAACCTGCGCCGGCAGCTGGGCCGCTGAACCAGCCCGGTACACTGGGGCCTGTTTCCACCGATTGCCGCTTCCAACCGTGTCTGTCCCTGATCCCGATCCCCGCCCGTTGCCGCCGGAAGAGCCCGGTCCGAACGAATGCTGCGGCAGCGGTTGCCCGCTGTGCGTGCTGGACCTGTATGCCGACGAGCTGCAGCGCTATCGCAAGGCGTTGGCCGAATGGCTGGCGCGGCACCCGGAGGCGTCCGCATGAGCCGCGCGCGCCCAGCGGCACTGCTGGCGCTGGCGGCGCTGCTGCTGTTCGTGGCCACCGCGCTGTGGACCCAGTTCGCACGCACTGATCTGGACTGGGTGCGGGCCACGCTCAGCCTCTACCTGCACGGGCCGTGGGGGCTGGCATTGCGCGCGGCCTACTGCCTGCTGGCATTGGCGATCGCCCTGCTCGGCATCAGCCTCTACCGGGGCAGCGTCGGCCCGCGGCGCAGCGCGGCGGCGCCGCTGCTCTTCACTGTCTCGGCGCTGGGCCTGGCCACGGTCGCCATCGGTGACAGCTGGCTGCCGGAAGCGACGCCGCTGCTGGCACCGTTCATCCATGGGCTGGCGGCCAACACTGCGTTCCTGTGTGCCAGCGTCGGCATGCTGCTGCAGGCCTGGTACCTGCGCCGCGAACCGGGTTGGCAGTCCGCCGCGGGCCTGCTCTGGGGCTGGGCCTGGCTGGCGTTCGTACTGTTGTGGCTGCATGTGCTGTGGCGTGGCGGGCCGCCGCGCGAGTTGGGGCAGAAGGTCGTGATCGTGGTGATCGTAGGCTGGCTGCTGTACCTGGCGCTGGCACTGTACCGGCGCAGTCGGCGTACCACGGCCGACTGAATCGCCAACGGCCTGCACCGGTACGTGCCGTGCACGCGGTGGCGGCGTATCGTGTGCGCATTCCATCGGGGATGCGATATGAAGCGTGCAGGGCTGGGCAGGGCAATGGGTGTGGTTCTGGCGCTGGCGGCGCTGCCGGCAATGGCGGCGGCCAACGTGCAGCAGTTCAGCCACGGGCGGTTCGAGCAGATTCCGGTGCACATGCCGGCCGGCACGCCGCAGCGGGTGGTGATCTGGTTCCACGAACCCACCCCAGGGGGTGACACCAGCCGCCTGCCGATCGAAGCCCTGCGTGCCGACGGCGCCATGGTTGCCGCTGTGGACATCGCGCACCTGCGCGGGGTGCTCAAGCGCGAGGGTGATCCGACCTGCTCGTTCGGCGCCGGTGACGTCGAGAACTTCTCGCGCTGGCTGCAGGCGTCCCTGCATCTGCCCGGCTACCACCTGCCGCTGGTCGGCGGTGACGGCGAGGGTGCCGAGATGGCCTATTCGCTCGCGGCGCAGGCCGACACCCAGGTGTTTGCCGGCCTGCTGACCACCGGCTTCTGCCCGGACCACAACCATGAGCGCATGGTCTGCGGCGATGGTGTGAAGCACAACACGCTGCAGCCCGCCGAACTGAATTTTCCGTGGTTGAGTGCCGCTGGCGATCACGGCTGCAAGGTGGGCGAGGCCAGCCAGTTCGTGCAGCAGGTGGCGATGGCGCGCGAATTCAAGCGCACCGCGCGCGGTGATGCGTCGCCGGGTCTGGTCGCCGCGGCGCGCGTGATCGGTGCGCAGGCGGGTGTCAGCCTGGCACCGCCACCGGCAGCGCTGAAGGACCTGCCGATAGTGGAAGTGCCGGCGAGTGGCAACGGTGACACGCTGGCCGTGTTCGTGTCCGGCGATGGCGGCTGGGCCGGCCTGGACAAGGACGTGGCGTCGTCGCTCAACGAGCACGGCGTGGCCGTGGTCGGCATCGACTCGCTGCGCTACTTCTGGAGCGAGCGCACGCCGAAGGGCTTCGCCGCTGACCTGCAGAAGATCATCGACCACTACCGCCAGCAGTGGCACCGCGACAAGGTAATGCTGATCGGCTTCTCGCAGGGTGCCGACGTGCTGCCGGCGACCATCAACCAGCTCGACGCCGATACCCGCGCAGCGTTGGATCGTATCGTGCTGCTGTCGGTGGGCAGGAAGGCCGACTTCGAGTTCCACGTCAGCAACTGGCTGGGCGGTGGCGGCGATGGCCTGCCGATCGCACCGGAGGTGGCCAGGCTGCCGGCGGAAAAAACCCTGTGCGTATATGGCGACAAGGACGAGGACGCACTGTGCCCGGACCTGCCGGCCAATGACGGCGTGAAGCGGGTGAAGCTGCCGGGCGACCACCATTTCGGCGGTGACTATGATCGGCTGGCCGAGGTGATCCTCAAGGGCGGGGCGTAGCGCCGGGCCACGCTGGCCAGCGTGCTGGAAAATGCCGACCTTGGTCGGCGCTGGCGTGTCGACCAAGGTCGACACCTGCCGGGTGGTGCGGGTCGTCAGTTGCGCCGCGGGTCCAGAGAGATCAGGCGCGTGGCGTCCAGCAGCGCCGCCGGCAGGTGCATGCCGCCAGGCGCGGCGAGATAGCGTGGCCGCCACTGCGGATCGAACTTCGACTTGAAGCGGCGCAGGCCACTGAACCCGTAGAAACGTTCGCCATGCCGCGCCAGCAGGCCGGCCAGCCGGTTCCAGCGGCCAGCCAGACGATGCTGTGCCAGCCCGGAAAGCGGCGCCATGCCCAGCGAGAAACGTGCATAGCCCTGTGCGCGGCCCCACAGGAACAGCTCGATGAAGAGGAAGTCCATCGTGCCCTTCGGTGCTTCGCTGACGTGGCGCATCAGGTCCACCGACAGCTCGGCGCCTGCCGGTGCCTGCCACAGGTTGGCGAAGGCCACGATCTGGCCTTCGGCCTCGACCAGCGCCACCGGGAAGCGCACCAGGTAATCCGGGTCGTAGCTGCCGAGCGAGAAGCCCTTTTCGTCGCCGGCCTTGTCTTCCAGCCATGCGTTGGAGATCGCGTGCAGGCGCGGCAGCAGGCTGGGAACTTCCTCCACGGGCGCCACGCGGAAGGACAGGCCACCCCGCTTGCCCCGGTTCCAGGCCTGGCGCAGGTCGGCGCGCTCGCGCCCTTCCAGGCCGAAATCATGCAGCGGCACCATCGCTTCTTCGCCCAGCTTGACCAGCCCCAGGCCGAGGTCAAGGTAGGTCTGCCAGTAGGACTCGCCGACCTGGTAGAAGACGGGGCGCAGGCCGAGGCGGTCGGCTTCCTCGCGGAAGCGCCAGATCAATGCGCGGGCGACGTCCGGCGGGCCGACCGGGTCGCCCATCGCGATCAGCGAACCTCCATAGCGCTGCATCATCACGAAGCCCAGTTTCGCTTCATCGCGCAGCACTGCCTTGTCAGCGGTCAGCACCAGGCAGGCCTGGGTGTCGGTGGCACCGGCCAGGACTGGCGCCAGCGATTGCAGCGTCGCTTCATCGGCGGCGGGCAGCGGGCTGCGTGTGCTGTGCAGCAGCCGCGCCAGGCCGAACATCACCAGCGCGATGGCCACCACCAGCAACGCGCGCAACGCGCGCGGTGCGTTGCCGGAGACCGCGAACTGCCACCACAGCTCGTTCTGGTATTCGACATGGCTGTAGGTGAAGAACAGCAGCCAGGTCACTGCCACCAGCACCAGGCCCAGGTTACGCAGCCACGGCCACGACCAGGCTTCATCCAGCAGCGCACCCTGGCGGTAGAACTCGCGGCGCGCGGCCCACAGCGCCATCGCCACCAGCACCGCCGAGACGGCAATCAACGGTTGGCCACCGCGCAGCCACAGCGGCAGCGGGGTGGCCACGCACACCGCCATCGCCAGCATCCACGCCGCGTGGCTGCGCCGGGCCAGGCCCTGCCCGATCAGCAGCAGCGCGACACCACTGAGGCTGCCGATCAGGTGCGAGGTTTCCAGGATCGGCAGCGAGGCATTCACCAGGTGCCGGCGTGGCGTGGGCAGCGTGCCATCGATGACCAGCGCGGCGCCGATGCTGAACACCGCCAGCGCGATGATCTGCGGCAACCATGGGCGCAGTGCGTTCCAGCCGGCGCGGGTTGCCCCGGCACTGGCCTGCAGCGGCTGGCGCAGCGCGGGCGCAAGGGCGAGCAACGTGGCCAGCACCAGCGGTAGTACGTAATAGGTCACGCGGTAGATCAACGCGGCCGCCAGCACCGCCGCCGGTGCCACCTGGGGCAACAGCTTCAACAGGCTCCATTCGAACACGCCCAGGCCGGCCGGCACGGTCGAGACCAGGCCGGCCAGTACCGCGACGAGGTACAGGCCGACGAAGCCGGGCAGGCCGGTGGGCGTCGAGTCCGGCAGCAGCACATAGAACGCGGCGCTGGCCAGCACCAGCTCGATCACGCTGAGCACGGTGACGCCGAGCATGGTGCGGCGGTCGGGTAGCCACAACGCATGGCCGAACACGCTGAACTGCCGTCCATCGCGACCGACCAGCAGCACGGTACCCAGATAGGCGAGCAGGGCGACGATGCCGACGATGCGCACGGCATCGGGATTCAGTGGCAATGCCAACGCCGCTGCCGCCGGTTCCATGCAGAGCGCCACGCTGATCAACAGCCACGCACCGAATACGAAACCGAGCGTGCTCATCAGCACCACCTGGCCGATCTGCGCCAGGTCCAGGCCGGCGCTGCGGTAGCCACGCAGGCGCACTGCGCCGCCGGTCAGCGCGGCAAAGCCCACGGTCTGGCCCAGCGTATGCGCAAGGAAGGCGGTGATGCCGATGCGTGCCGGATGCACGCGGATGCCGCTGCGGCGCAGGCCGATGGCATCGAAGCCGATCAGGCAGGCGTAGCTGGCCAGGCCGAGCATCACGGTGAGCGTGATCTGCAGGCCACTGAGCTGGCGGAATGCCTGGCGGATGGCGCGGTAGCCGTGCTCATCGAATTCATTGGCCAGGCCATGCAGGGCCAGCGACAGGATCAGCAGGGGAACGACAATGGTGAGGACCCGCTTCCATGCCGGGGTGGAGGAAGCGGCGGCGGGGTTGGTGGCTGCGGTCATCGGCGCAAGGGTGCGTCAGGAGGGGCGAGTGCGGTGTCAACGCGGGGCGTGGCGCATCGTGCGCCTGTCACCGCCATTTGACCAGCGGATGTGTCGGAGCCCGGTAGTGACGTGTCGCGCGGGGGACCCGTGCACCCACCGTTGACCGGATTGGAGGACAATGCGGGCCTGATCACCCGCAGGAGCCACGCCCATGATGGAGCGTTACGACGTCGGACCGCGCATGTCCGAAATGACCGTGTACAACAAGGTCGCCTACCTCTCCGGCCAGATTCCGGAAGACACCAGCCAGGACATCACCGGCCAGACCCGGCAGGTGCTGGCGGAGATCGACAAGCTGCTGGCGCTGGTCGCCAGCGATCGCCAGCACGTGCTGCGTGCGGAAGTGTTCCTGGCCGACATCGCCGACTTCGACGGCATGAACAAGGCGTGGGACGAGTGGGTGGTCGAGGGCGCGACCCCGGCCCGCGCAACCTTCGAAGCCAAGCTCGCCCACGCCGAGTGGAAGGTCGAGATCGTGGTGACGGCAGCGGTGCCGTAACTGCGGGATGGGGTCAGATCCCTTTCCTGCGGAAAGGGATCTGACCCCTGTTACAGGGGCAGCAGCTCGATGCAGTCCACCGGGCACGGCGGGATGCACAGCTCGCAGCCGGTGCACAGGTCGGCAATGACCGTGTGCATGTACTTGGCGCCGCCGACGATGGCGTCCACCGGGCAGGCCTGGATGCACTTGGTGCAGCCGATGCAGTCGGCTTCGACGATCAACGCCACCTGGGCCGCCTTGTGCTCGCCGCGCGAACGATCGAATGGAATCGCCGGTACGCCCAGCACCTGCGCCAACGCCCGTGCACCGGCGTCGCCACCCGGCGGGCAGCGGTCCACACCCGCCTCGCCACGTGCCATTGCCTGCGCGTACGGGCGGCAGCCGTCATAGCCGCATTGCCCGCATTGGGTCTGCGGCAGCAGGCGGTCGAGGCGTTCGGTCAGGGGCGGGATCAGGCTCATGCGTGGCGGAGGCTGCGCGTTGGGTTATTTCAGGGGCTTGCCGCGGAACCAGCGCTCGTGGGCCAGCGCCAGCATCGGCCTGTCTTCGGAACTGTCACCGTAGGCATGGATGCGCACGTAGCGCGACAGATCGAACTGGCGGCGGATGTGCTCGACCTTGCGCGGGCCGCAGTCGCCGTCGGCATAGCGACCGGTCAGGCGGCCGTCGCGGCTTTCCAGCCGGTTGCAGATCAGCTGCAGGCCCAACTGTTCGCACCAGGGCTTCAGGTACAGGTCCAGCGAGCCGGACACGATCACGACGGTGTGCTGCTGTTCCTTGTGCCAACGGATCTGCTCCAGCATTTCCGGGCGCACCACGTCGGGCAGGAACTCGCGCGAGAAGCCTGCGGCCAGCGTGGCGATGTCATCGCTGTGGCGGTCACTGAAGGTCAGGCGGGTGACGCGGGCGCGGATGCGTTCGGCCGAGATCAGCTTCAGCCTGTACGCGGCCAGCCACGGCCCGACTTTCCACCATGCCTGTGCCAGCTGTTCGGCGGTGGCCACGCGGCGCAGGAAGCGGCCATAGGTATCGCAGGTGGTCACGGTGTGGTCGAAGTCGAACAGCGCCAGTTCCATTGCGTTGCTTCCCATCGCGTTGCGTCCCGGGGCCGGAGCTGCCGGCGGGCGTGGACGTAACCACGCCCGCTGCAGGCATCAGCGGACCGGCATGCCCGGCTGCGCGCCGCTGTCGGCGTCCAGCAGCGCCAGTGCGCCACCGTCGAAGCCGGCCGACAGGATCATGCCTTCGCTCAGGCCGAAGCGCATCTTGCGCGGGGCCAGGTTGGCGATGAACACCACGCTGCGGCCCACCAGCTTCTCCGGTTCGCCGTAGCTGCCACGGATGCCGGAGAAGATCTGGCGCTTGCCCAGCTCGCCGGCGTCCAGTTCGAAGCGCAGCAGCTTGTCCGAACCTTCCACGAACTCGCAGACCAGCACCTTGCCGATGCGCAGGTCGAGCTTGGCGAAATCGTCGATGCCGATGTAGGCCGACGCGTCGGCGCTCATTGCTTCGTCCTTGGCCGGGGCCGGAGCCGGGGCGGCCGGCTTGGCGGCGGGGGCAGCGGCAGCCGCCGGCTGCAGGGTGTCCTTGGAGGCGTCGATCATGGCGTCAATCTTCTTCGGGTCAATACGGGTGAACAGCGGGGTGTACTCGGTGATGCGGTGTCCCAGCAGCGGTTGCGCCAGCTCGGTCCAGTCATTCACCGGCGCGGCGAGGAAGGCCTCGGCCTGCGCGGCGGTGGCCGGCAGCACCGGCTTCAGGGCGGTGACCAGCACGCGGAACAGGTTCAGGCCCTGGCTGCACACGGCCTGCAGCTGCGCATCGGCGCCTTCCTGCTTGGCGATGACCCACGGCTTGACGTCGTCGATGTAGCGGTTGGCTTCGTCGGCCAGGGTCATGGTCAAGCGGATCGCCGCGGCCGGGTCGTTGCGCTCGTAGGCTTCACGGATCGGCGCCAGGCCATCGACGAAGCGCTGGTACTGCGCCGCATCGGGGAGCTGCGCGGCCAGCTGGCCGTCGAAGCGCTTGCTGATGAAGCCGGCGCAGCGGCTGGCCAGGTTGACGAACTTGCCGACCAGGTCGGCGTTGACGCGGGCGATGAAGTCACCCAGGTTCAGGTCGAGATCGTCGACGCCACCGCCGGACTTGGCGGCGTAGTAGTAGCGCAGCGCTTCCGGCTCCAGGCCAGCATCGAGGAAGGTACGGGCCATCACGAAGGTGCCGCGAGACTTGCTCATCTTGGCGCCGTCCACGGTCAGGTAGCCGTTGACGTGCAGGCGGGTCGGCGCGCGGTGGCCGGTTCCGTGCAGCACCGCCGGCCAGAACAGCCCGTGGAAGTTGACGATGTCCTTGCCGATGAAGTGGTGCAGTTCGGTGGCGGTGCCGGCACGCAGGTGCGCTTCGAAGTCCTCACCGATCCTGCCGCACAGGGTCTGGAAGCTGGACAGGTAGCCGATCGGTGCGTCCAGCCAGACATAGAAGTACTTGCCCGGCTGGCCGGGAATCTGGAAACCGAAGTACGGCGCATCGCGCGAGATGTCCCACGCGCGCAGGCCGCCTTCGGCATTGAGCCACTCGCCCAGCTTGGCCTTCACGCCCGGCAGGGCGACATCGCCGGCCAGCCACTCGCGCAGGAACGCATCGAAGTGGCCCACCTCGAAGAAGAAGTGCTCCGAATCGCGCATTTCCGGCGTGGCGCCGGAGATGACCGAACGCGGCTCCTTCAGGTCGGTCGGTGCATAGGTCGCGCCGCAGACTTCGCAGTTGTCGCCGTACTGGTCGGCACTGCCACAGTTCGGACAGATGCCCTTGACGTAGCGGTCGGGCAGGAACATGCCCTTGGCCGGGTCGTAGAACTGCGCGACCGAACGGCGGCTGATGTGGCCGGCCGCTTCCAGCTTCAGGTAGAACTGCTCGGTCAACGCCTTGTTGGCCGCCGAATTGGTCGAGTCGTAGTGGTCGAAGGCCACGCCGAAGGCGGCGAAGTCACGTTCGTGGCTGGCCTGGATGTTGGCGATGAAGGTTTCCGGGGTGACCCCGGCCTTTTCCGCGGCCAGCATGATCGGCGTGCCGTGGGTGTCATCGGCGCAGACGAACCAGGTCCTGCCGCCGCTCATTCGCCGCGCACGTACCCAGATGTCAGCCTGGATGTAGCCGACCAGATGGCCCAGGTGCAGCGGGCCGTTGGCGTAGGGCAGGGCGGTGGTGACGAGCGCGGTACGGGTCATGGTCGCGGGTGGATCCGAGGGGAACCGCAGAGTATCGCATGCCCGCAACGACGTGACCCGGCCGGGGCCGGGTCACGGGGTTGAAGCAGGTGCGGGGCGCTTATTCGCGCTGCCAGGTCTGCGCGCGGCAGATGAAGGCGATGCAGCCGGACACGTCCAGCCGGGTGCCGCCGGGCTGCAGTTCCATCTTCGACTTGTAGGTCTTGCCGTTGGCCGGGTCGAGGATGGTGCCGCCGGACCACTTGTTGGCGCCGTCGGCCTTCAGGTTCCAGAGGATGGTCATGCCCTTCACCGGCTTGTTCCTGTTGGCGCCTTCACAGCCGTCACAGACCGGGTTCGGGCCCTTGTCCGAGTGCAGGATGTCGACCACCTTGCCGGTCAGCGTGCCGTTGGGGGCCTGGGTGATCTCGACGATCGACTTCACCTTCCCGGTCTTGTCGTCGATGGTCTTCCAGCGGCCGGCGGCGCCGTCGGCGGCCTGCGCCGAGAGCGCGGCCAGGCACAGCGGCAATGCCAGCAGCAGGGTCTTGAAGGTCTTGCGCATGGTCCCCTCCCAGGGTTCATTCCGGCACGGTGCCGGCATGGGTCGACTGTATACCCATTCGGCGGAGTATGGGGAAGGGGGGCGTTGCAGGGTTGCGCCCTGCACCCGCGGTAGTGCCGGCCGCTGGCCGGCAACCTCAAC
>OKID01000222.1_pt1 | contig 12257 bp, 13 predicted proteins | sample 1610601 | NCBI WGS metagenome assembly OKID01 (sample SAMN04436667, study PRJEB24849) | human gut metagenome | biome: human gut; feature: NICU; material: stool | host: Homo sapiens | place: USA: Saint Louis, MO | collected 2010-06-09 | reverse complement strand
TGTTCGTGCTGAGCACCTTCGGCGACGGCGAGCCGCCCGATGCCGCCCGGCGCGCAGCGCGGCAGTTGCTTGCACAAGCGCTGGACCTTTCGGGCCTGCAGTTCGGCCTGCTCGCGCTGGGTGACCGCCAGTACCCGCACTACTGCGGCTTCGGCCGCCGGGTCGATGGCTGGTTGATCGGAAACGGCGCGCGTGCACTGTTCGAGCGCGTCGACGTCGATGCCGCCTCGGTCCCGGCGCTGCGCCGGTGGCAGCAGGAGCTGGGTGCGCTCACCGGCATCGTCACCGATGACAGCGTGCTGCCTGCGGCTACGCAGATGCATGAGTGGCGCCTGCTCGGCCGCGACCGCCTCAACCCTGGCAGCGTCGGCGGAGCCATCTGGCGTATCCGTCTTGCCGCACCGGCCGACGTGCAGTGGCAGGCGGGTGACATCCTGCACATCGCGCCCCGCCACAATGCCCAGCACGCCGGTGCCGTGTTGAAGGCGCATGGGCTGGATCCGCTGCAGCCCCTGCTGGTCGATGGCCATCCGCGCACGCTGCTGGCGCTGGCCAGTGAACGCGAGCTGCCCGAGGCCGATGCTGCGCTGGCGGTGCAGGATGCCTGCCTGTGGCTGGCCGGGCTGCCGCTGCTGCCCAGTCGCGAGTATTCGATCGCCTCCTGCACGGATGATGGCATGGTGGAGCTGGTGGTGCGGCTGGTGCATGACGCCTCCGGTCGAGCCGGGTTGGGCTCGGGCTGGCTGTCGTTGCATGCGCCGATCGATGCCGGCATCGTCGCCCGCGTGCATCGCAACCCCGGTTTCCATCGCGTCATTGGCGCGCCGATGGTGCTGATCGGCAACGGCACCGGCATCGCCGGGCTGCGCAGCCTGTTGCGCGAAGCCGCCCGTGCAGGCGAACACGGGCACTGGCTGTTGTTCGGCGAACGCCAGCGTGCACACGATTTCCTGTTCGCCGACGAGATCGAAGCGTGGCAGGCCGATGGCCATCTCGCCCGGGTGGACCTGGCGTTCTCGCGCGATGGCGAAGGCGGTTATGTGCAGGACCGCCTGCAGGCGGCCACCGGAACGCTGCGCGACTGGGTGCAGCGCGGTGCGGTGATCCATGTCTGCGGGTCACTGAAGGGCATGGCCGAAGGCGTGGACCAGGTGCTGCGAACCGCGCTGGGTGATGAAGCGGTGGAAACGCTGCTGGAAAACGGGCGCTACCGCCGCGACGTGTATTGATTCCTGCCGCCGAACGCTGGTGTGAGCCGAGCATGGGCTCGGCTCTACAGTGTTCCTGCAGCCGATGTAGCGCCGAGCCTACGCTCGGCTGACCAGGCCGCCGCGGCGCGCGCCTGCGGCATCGACTGCAACCGGAACGCGCCCACCGCGTCGGCCAGGGCACGCACCTGGACCTGCATCTGCGCCGTGGAGGCACCGGCCTCTTCCACCAGGCTGGCGTTGCGTTGGGTACTGGCTTCCATCTGCACGATGGTCTGGTTCACCTGTGCGATGCCGGCATGCTGGTCCTGCGACGCACTGCGGATACCCGCCAGCAGCTCGGCCAGCTGCTGCACGCTGCCGACGATCTCGCCCATCGTGATGCCGGCCTGTTCGGCCTGCTGGTTGCCCTGTCCCACACGCGCCACCGAATCCTCGATCAGGCCCTTGATCTGCTTGGCCGCCTCTGCGCTGCGTTGTGCAAGCAGGCGCACTTCCGCGGCCACCACGGCGAAACTGCGGCCCTGCTCACCGGCACGCGCCGCTTCCACCGCAGCATTCAGCGCCAGGATGTTGGTCTGGAAGGCGATGCCGTCGATCAGCTGGGTGATGTCGCCGATGCGGCGTGATGCCTCGCTGATGCCCTGCATGGTCGCCACCACCTGGCCGACAGCCTCGCCGCCGCGCTGCGCCACCGCAGCCGCACCCTTGACCAGCGCGTCGGCACGGCCTGCGGCATCAGCATTGCGACCGACCGTATCGGTCAGTTCGTGCATGGAAGCGGCGGTCTCTTCCAGGTTGGCGGCCTGCTGCTCGGTGCGCTGTGACAGATCTTGATGACCGGCAACGATCTCGCCAACGCCGGTATCGATACTGGAGGTGGCGTGCTGGATGCGGGTGACGATGCGGCCCAGCTGCGCGACCGTCGCGTTGGCATCATCGCGCATGCGCGCGAACACGCCCTGCAGCTCACCCTCCATGCGCACACTGAGGTCACCACGGGCCAGCGCGGCCAGCAATGCCTGCAGGTCGCCGAGGTTGGTTTCAAACGTCGCCAGCAGGCGGTTGATGCTGGTCGACAACGTGCGCACGAAGCCCTGCTTGCCCTCCAGCGCGATGCGACCGTGCAGGTCGCCGTGTGCTGCAGCATCGACCAGCGCAGCGACCTCGGTTTCCAGCAGGGTCTCCAGCGCACGACTGCGCCATTCCACCGCTACGCCGAGGAATTGCCCTTCATCGATGACGGGGTTGGCAATCAGCTGGTAACGCGTGCCAGCATGGCCGATCTCGCGCTCTTCGCGCTGGCGCACGCCGGCCAGGCTGGCCAACGCCGGATGCAGGCGTACCGCGTCGCTGCCCACCAGCGCTTCGTTCCGCAGGTCAAGCAGCTGCAGCAGTGCCGGGTTGGCGTAGGCGACCTGCCCTTCCGCATCGATCACCATCAAACCGGTCTGCGCACTGTCCAATGCCTGGCGCACCCGGGTGTTGCCGCGCGCCACGGCACGCTCGGTCTCGATACGCGCGCGCAGGCGCTGCTGCATGTCGACCAGGCGCTGCGCCAGCTGGCCGATCTCGTCGTTGGCGTTGTAGACGCGCAGGGTGGTGTCCAGGCGGTCGTCGGCGATGTCGCTGGCGAAGTGCAGGGTGTCCTGGATCGGCTGGCGCACTGCACGCAGCACCAGCACGAGGCTGGTGATCAGCACACCGGCGACCAGCAGCACGGTCAATGCAAACAGCACGCTCATCGTGCGCGCACCAGCCTGCTGGCGGGTCTGGGCACGGGCCAGTGCCGCGGCTTGTGCCTGCTGGAATGCGGCCAGCGCAGGCGCTACGCCCGCAGCGGTATCCAGCAGCGACTGCGCTTCCACATCCAGGCCGACACGGGCAGCGGTATACCCCAGCAATGCGGTCTGATACGCCTCCATTCCGGTGCGCAGGGTGTCCTGCGCATCCGCGGGCAGGCCCGCCAGCGCGAGATCGAACGGCAGCTTTTCTTCGCTGGCGCGGTCGGCGTGGGTGGAATCACCGTCGAGCAGCAGCAGTGCCTCCTGCCGCCGCATCTTCTGCAGGGACAACGCCAGCGCATCCCGCTGCTGCGCATCCACCTGCCCCTGCAGCGTGTCTGCAGCCTGTTGCAGCTGCGCGGCGAGGCCGGCCTCACCACGGCCCATCTCGTCGACCCGTTCGAACAGGGCGGCAACACCCTGCGAGAACGCGCCTGCAGCTTCGGTCAGCGCCTGCAGGGCCTTGCGCCGGCCTGCATCCATCGGCATCGTGCGCAGCGCCCGCAGATCGTCCTGCAGCGCCTTTTGCGTGGCAAGCAGCTGCGCGCGGTCGGCATCATCGAAACTGCGTGCATACTGGATCTGCAGGCGGCGCGCTTCGGCCACCCGCGTGGCCAGGCGCGCGGCGAGGTCACTGCCGCGCTGGTAGCTGGCCTGGCTGCGCGCAGCCTGCGTGCTGGCATGCCCGGTCCAGGCGTAGACGGCTGCGATTGCGACCAGTCCCAGGCCACAGACCCACAAGGTCGCCTTGAGCTTGTTGGCTACGCTCAGCCGATGCGGTTGCAGCCACAGCAGCAGGCCGGAGGACGCCGGGCGCAGCGCCGCAAGCCGCGTGCGCAGGGACCGGAGGTGGGAGACAACGGCCGACATGACAGGCTCCAGGTAGAGGGACGCACCTGTATCGGCCGTATGCGAAGAAACTTTAGGTCCAATCTTCTTCCTCGCGGATCCGATCTCGCTTCTTGTACCGGCAACAAGCGACGATGCGATGACAGAGAACATCTCCATTTCTCATCTCCTGAGAATCCCGACTGATAGAACTACGTTTCACACAATTACCTCGGAGCAACTGCAGCCATGCTCATCAGCACGGTACCGAGTCAGATTCAGACGCTTGGCATCCCTGTCGGGATCGGTACTGTCATAGTGGTCCTCGCAACCATCGTGCGCTGGTTCTTCGGACCTCCTATGGACAGCTTCCACCGCTGGAGAGAGTCAAAGCATCGGGATCGCGAGTACTTGCTGAAGATCGCGGATCATTCAGAGGATGATCTGGAAGCAAGCTGGGTAAAGGAGTCCACATTGCAGGAGGCATTTCGAGGGCGCTATGGCCTCCTGGTCGGGCGCGAGGAGCGCCGGGCCTACTTCAGCCTCATGCGCTGCTACTCGCCAAGCATCAAATGGCGCCATATCAGGGGCATAAGTACACTGGCACGGCGCAGCATGGATGGCACCAGCATTGAATTTCACATGCCCAAGCGAGAGCGCCGCTGGCGATACGCCGCCGGTGCTACTGGCATGATCTTCTATCTGTTCGGCAGCATGCTTTGGGTTGAAGGCCTGCTTTCCGCCATGCATGGCTCTTGGGCGGGAATCGTTCTGGGGGTTCCGGTCGCAGTACTTGGCGCTTTCACAACGCGCGTATCCCTGTTCCCTCTGCAGAGCTACGATGCAATTGGGAAAGTTATCCAGCCTAACGAGCGTAATGAGTTTCTTTTGATCCCAATCCCCGAGGCAAAAAACCAGAGCCCCTCCTCTCTCAAGCCGGCATCAATTGACGCTATGCCGCGCCGCCGCGCTTGACCTCAACCCCGGTTGGGGGAGCACAGTGGACGTTCCTCCCCGCCCGGTGCCGCCATGACGACGCTCGATGTCCCCCGCTACCTGCAGCGCCTGCAGCTGGATGCACCGCCACCGCGGACGCTGGCCGGCCTGACCCTGCTGCAGCAGCGCCACAACGCAGTGCTGCCGTTCGAGACCCTCAGCTGCCTGCTGCGCGATGCGGTACCGATCGACCTGGACAGCGTGCAGCGCAAGCTGCTGGACGAGCGCCGTGGCGGGTACTGCTTCGAACTCAATGGGGGCCTGCTGTCGCTGCTGCAGGCGCTGGGCTTCGATGCGCAGCCATTGACCGCGCGCGTGCTGCTGGCTGCCCAGGACGGCGAACTGACCGCACGGACCCACCTGCTGCTGCGCGTGCAGGTGGACGGCGATGACTGGCTGGTGGATGCCGGTTTCGGCAGCCTGACCCCGACCGTGCCGCTGCGGCTGCATGATCCGCAGCCGCAGGCCACGCCGCACGAACGCTATCTGCTGCAGCGGCTGCCTGGCGAGGGGGATTTCGTGCTGTACGCCGAATCCGGTGACGGCTGGCGGGCGATGTACCGTTTCGACCTGCACGTGCCCGCACCGATCGACAACGTGGTGGGCAACTGGTACGTGTGCACCCATCCCGACTCCAGCTTCCCTGGCCAACTGCGCGCGTCGCTGACCGGGCCGGACTGGCGACGCACCATCGGCAGCGGCAACTACACCGAGTACCGCCCCGGCCAGGCACCGGACAAGCGTCCGCTGCACGATGTTGCCGACGTGCGCGACGTGCTGCAGCAACGCTTCGGCATGCAGTTGCCCGAAGACCCGCGGCTCGATCCGGCGATCAACGACTGGCTGCAGCGCTCACGCGCCGCGACCTTGTAGAGCCGAGCCCATGCCCGGCTGAGCTTGGGCGGCTGGGTCAACAGCAGCCGAGCATGGGCTCGGCTCTACGGAACCGTGCGCGCCTGCAACGCAATCCGGTTGCCTTCACTTTCGCAGATCTCGGCCACGCTCCAGGCTCACCTCCAAGTCCATGCCCACACCTGCGGCCTCGTCGGCAAACGGAAGGTAGGCCATCCTGCAGTCGTGCAGCATGACACTCCTTGCAGGGCAGCGCTGGCATGCTGGGTGCCCCTTTCCTCGCGGAGTCCTGCATGTCCCTGGCCGATCACCAAAGTGCGCTGGCACCGCAGGGCTTCCTGCGCGTGGCGATCAACCTGGGCAACCCGGTGCTGGCGCAGGGCGATGCGCACTCGCCGCGCGGACCGTCGGTGGAGCTGGCCGCGATATTGGCGCAGCGCCTGGGTGTGCAGGCACGCTTCACCTGTCACGATGCCGCAGCCTCGGTGGTCGCTGCGGCAGGCGAAGACGGCTGGGATCTGGCCTTCCTGGCCATCGATCCGGCACGTGCCGACCGCATCGCCTTCAGTGCTCCGTACGTGGAGATCGAAGGCACCTATCTGGTGCGCGAGGACAGTCCCGCGCAGCAGGTGACCGACCTCGACCGCGAGGGGCTGCGCATCGCGGTGGGCCGCGGTGCAGCCTACGATCTGTTTCTCAGCCGCGAACTGCGCCACGCCACGATCGAACGGGCCGAGACGTCGGCGGCTGCGATCACCCTGTTCGATCTGCAGCGCCTGGATGCCGCCGCCGGCGTGCGCCAGCCGCTGCAAGCATGGGCGCGGGCGCATCCCGGCCACCGCGTGCTGGCTGACCGTTTCACCGCGATCCAGCAGGCGGTGGCGGCGCCGGCATCCCGCCCCGCCGACGCGCTGCAGGCGCTGTTCGAAGAAGTGGAGGCGATCAAGGCCGGCTCGCTGCTGGAGGAGGCATTCGCGCGCGCCGGGCAGGCGGTCACGCTGGTGCGATGAGTGTAGCGTCCGCCATGTGCCGCACGTGTTCGGCAGCCTGCGCGTGCAGCCAGTCGCGGAAGGCAAGAAAGCCGCGGTGGCGGGCCGAACGCTGCGGGTAGACCAGCCAATGCGGCCAGGCGGTTTTCAGGCGCAGGTTGGACAGCGCAACCAGTTGGCCGGAATCCAGCAACAAGCGCGCCCGCGTCACCCGCCCCAGCGCCACGCCCACCCCGTCCAGCGCCGCACGGTGGTGTGCCTCCGAATCATCCAGCACCGCTACGAAGCGCGACGGCGGGGTCTGCCCGCTCAACGCGAACCAGGCCCCCCACGCGCCATCGGGGTCCCCCAGCAGTGGCCACTGGTTCAGTGGCACCCGGTCGATCCCTCCCATGCGTTCGATCAGCGCCGGGCTCGCCATTGGCAGCAGCCACTCGTCGAACAGCGGCTCAACCACCAGGCCCGGCCACTGCCCGCTGCCCAGCCGCAGCGCGGCGTCGAACTGGCGCTGCCGCTCGAAATCAATCAGGCGCTCACTCGACTGCAGGTTGATCTCGATCTGTGGGTGCTCAGCCACGAAATGCCCCAGGCGCGGCACCAGCCACGCCGACGCCATCGACGGCACCGCACTGATCGTCAGCACGTGCTCGGCGCGGGCCGCATAGGGCTGGAAGGCTTCGTTGATCGCATCCAGATGCGGGCCGACCTGGTCGAGCAGGCGCTGCCCCTCCAGGGTGAGGGCGACGCCACGCGGTTGGCGGACCAGCAGTGGCTGCCCGAGCCGCTCTTCCAGCTGGCGCATCTGATGGCTGAGCGCACTGACGGTCAGGTTCATCGATGCCGCTGCCCGTGACAGGTTGCCCAGCCGCGCGGCGGCCACGAAACCCTGCAGGGCATGAAGGGGCGGACGGGACATCAGGCTTGAATTCCTCTCAAGGCATGCTTGCGGAAATGTCGCTTTTTGCCCGCCCATGCTGCCCGTATCGTGCAATCCACTCAAGTGGAGGCACGCTCATGAACATCTTCGGCAGCCTGTTGTTCCTGCACGGCCATGTGGCCAACGCCGAGCTGGCACGCCAGCTGGCCAGTCCGTCCACCGACTCCCCTGCGTGCGCGGCGCAACCGGCCGCGCCGGTTCAGCAGCCGGGGACCCGTTGAACGCGGCTCAACCTGTGTACCAGCGTTGGACGTATTCAGGCAGCCAGGGCATTGGATCGATATCCAGTGCCCGGCAACCGTCGAGCGTGTCACGCAGCACGCCCTCGCCGGGGCCACCGGAAATCCGCAGTCCTTCCTCTTCCGGAAGCTGCACCACAGCCCAGTCGTGCAGCCGGTCCATGCGCAGGCGCATCGCCACCTGCAGCCACGCCTTCAGCGGGTAACAGCGATAGCCTTGTTCACCCAACGCAGCAATTGCGAGCGACAAGGCCTGGTTGGCACCACGTACCCATTCAGTACGACCCCCAGCCTTGTGCTGGATCGTCATCGGTGCCGGTGCGCGGTGCGCCTTGAACGGCGAACGCAGCTGCAGCTCCAGATCACGTGCATCACGCTCGCCCTCCGCTTCCACCAGCGCACCGGCATCGAGGTCGAAGAACTCGAACCAGCGCCGATGCAATGCGCTGATGCGTCCGAGCGGATCACGTGAAAAGCCGATCTTCGCGTAGTCCTCCCACGCACACGGGAAGACGTAGGTAAAGACACGACCATCGATGCGGATATCCGATTGCATGTGCGCAGGCTGCCTCCACCTCAGCCCGGGCGCAACCGGGCGCTACCGTGCACGCTGCAGCGCACCGGCAGTGCGGCTTCGTGCAGCCGGCACGAACTATTCTTGCTGACTGTCGCTGCCATCTCCGCCCGCCATGCCGTCTGCTGCGCCCGCCCCCCTACCGATTTCATCCATCACCCTGGAAGCGGCAACCTCTGCGGTGATTCACCAGCACAACGCTGAAACCGCGCGGCAACCGGCATCGCTGACCAAGCTGATGACCGCCTACGCCGCCTATGCGTGCGTCGAAGAGAACGGACGCTCGTGGGACGACCCGGTCACCATCGCCGCCGACGATGTGCATGCCGTGGCCGATGATGAAACGCGCATGGGCCTGGCGCCCGGCGAGACAATCACCCTGGCGCGCCTGCTGGAAGGGTTGATGGTGGTGTCCGGCAATGACGCTGCATTGGCGATCGCGCGCCACCTGGACGGATCGCAGGCCGCATTCCTGGAACGCATGAACCGGCACGCACGCCAGCTCGGGCTGCGCAGCACCTGGTTTGCCAGCGTGTCCGGCATCACCACACCGCACCATGTCTCCAGCGCGCGCGACATGGCGGTGCTGGCCGCCCGCCTGTTGAACGATCATCCGCAGATCCTGGCGATCACCGCGCAGCGCGCGTTCGCCCATGGCAGCTTCAACCGCAGCAACCAGAACGCCCTGCTCGGCGAAGACGGCGTGGACGGCTTGAAGACCGGCTACACCCAGGCCGCAGGCTTCTGCCTGGCCGCCACCGCGTGCCGGCCAGTACCCGGGCGGGACCAGCCGGTACGGCTGATCACCGTGGTGTTGGGCTCTGCAAGCCGCGACGCGCGCGACGCACTGGTGCGCGACCAGTTGGCCGCGGGATTCGCCGCCCTGGCCGGCGGCTGACCGCTCGTGCGGCTCAGCGCCGCTTGACCGTCGCCACGATCAGCCGCTGCAGCTCGGCCACGGCACCGGCCTTGTCCAGCGCGCCGGCAGCCACACCCTCTGAAAGGGCTTCAGCCGCACCGAGGATGGCCCAGCGCCCGGCCAGCGACACCGTGCCGTCGGCCGCGAACGGGCCCAGCCAGACCTGGCAGTTGTCGATGAAATCCTGCTGGTAGCGCCGCCGCACCTCATGCAGTTCCGGCGCCCCCACCAGCGCGGCGAGGATGCCTTGCACTTCACTGCCCTGGCTGAGGACGCAGTCGATGTAGCCGGAGGCGATAGCCGCCGCCCGATCGACCAGTTGCGCCCGGGCGCGACCGATACGCTCGTGGAAGACCACGGTCTGGCGTCCGTCATAGTCATCGTAGAGCGCCGCCAGCAAGCCATTGCGGGTCACGAAGTGATCATAGGCCACAGGCTTGGTCACGCCCGCCGCTTCGGCCAGCCGCCCCAGCGTCAACGCTCCGGTACCTTCTTCGCGGACCAGTGCCCAGGCCACATCCAGCAACTGGCGGGTGCGTTGCTCCCGGGTCATTCGGCGGCGCGTGGGGGTGGCGTTGGCGGGCATCGGCGGAGCACGGCGATCAGCGCATCGGAACACCAATTTTACGGCCGATCGCCAGCGCGGTCTGCAGATGCGCTTCAGCGGCACCGGTATCGGCGTCCAACAGCAGGTGGGACGACAGCACGCGCGCGCCGCAATAGTCGAAGATGCCCATGTCGATCTGGGTCCTCATTGCCGCGTCGTAGCCACGACGTTCGACCATGGCTGCGTCGGCGCCGCCCAAGCCGACCAGATGCACATTCAGGCGCTGCAGCTTCTTCACCAGCCTGCCCTGCGCATCCTGTGCGTAGGCCCAGTCGTTGGTGAACACACGGTCGATCCAGCCTTTCAGCAGCGCCGGGAACGACCACCAGTACAACGGGAACACCAGCACCAGGGTATCGGTGGCATCCAGCCGCGCGTGCTCGGCAGCGACATCGGCCGGTACCGCGCCGGTGCTGCGGAACAACGCCTGGTCCTGCGGGTTGAAGCGCGGATCGAAGCCTTCGGCCATCAGGTCGGCATAGGCCACGGTGTTGCCGGTGTCGGCCGCGGCAATGGCATCACCGATGCGACGCGCCATCGCGTGGGTCAGCGAACCGGGCTCAGGGTGGGCGATGACAATGAGGCTGTGCATGGAGATCTCCAGGAATCGATACTTACTAATGGTAAGTAGCGATTCCGGGGAAACCAGCGCCACCGGTGGGACGCTGTTTTCGCGTCCAACGTATAGTGCAACGATGCCCTGTGGGACATCCGGACATGGATCGACGCCTGCCCCTGGCGATACTGACGCTGCTGCTGTCGCTGTTGCTGCCATCCGTCTTCGCGGGTGAACTCAGTCCCAGTGACGCGAAAGCCCTGCGCGAAGATGTGCGCGCCCTGATGACTGCCTACGCCCGCGGGGATGCGGACTTCCTCATCGAGCGCACGCATCCCAGCCTCAAGCGGCTGGCCGGCGGCGATGAGGCCTTCCAGGCGATCACCCGCGATGCGTTGAAGAAGCAGCACAGCGGCGGCGTGGTGGTCATCAGCGAGGACGTCGGTGTGCCGACCCGGACCTATGCGGCCGGGGAGGAAGAAGTCTGCTTCGTGCCACGCCAATCCCTGGTACGGGTGCGTGAAACCCCGATGCGCAGCACCACGTTCATGGTGGCCGTGCGCCGCATTGGCGGTTCCGGGTGGACATATCTGGACGGCACGGGGCTGCAGGACAATCCACGCCTGCTTCGCCAACTGCTGCCAGCGTTGGAACCCGGCGTGATCCTGCCCAAGCGGGAGATCGAGGCGTTGTAGTCGCCGGCCCTTCCCGCCATGCAGGGCGCGGGGCTACTGGAACAACGCGTTCAAGGCCGCCCCGGACGCCGCCTGCTGCAGGCCATCGAAGCGTCCGTCCTGCACGATCGGCTGGGTCGCCTGCATCAGTCCAGCCCACGCGGCACGCGCCAGCGCACCGCCCAGGCTGACCCGGCGAACGCCAAGTGCGGCGATGTCCTGCAGGCTCAGTGCTGTGGGGCCAGCGACCAGCAGGTTCACCGGCTTGGAGCCCGCGGCGGCGACCACCGCACTGATCTGCTCGCGCGTACTGATGCCCGGTGCATACAGCACATCGGCTCCGGCCTCGGCATAGGCACGCAGGCGCCGCAGGGTGTCCTGCAGATCCGGTACGCCCACGAAGAAGTTCTCCGCTCGCCCGACCAGCAGCACGTCGCCGCCCGCGCGGTCGATGGCCGCACGCGCCGCGCGCAATCGCTCGACCGCCTGCTCGATGGGCCTCAGTGGTGCATCGGCCAGGCCGCTGGCGTCCTCGATCGACAACGCCGCGATGCCGGTATCGAGCGCCGCGGTCACCGCCTCCTCCACCGCCTGTGGCGTAGCGCCGAAACCATCACCGAAGTCGGCATTCAATGGCAACGGGGTCGCCGCCGCCATCAGTCGCAGGTGCTCCAGCGTGGCCTGCAGCGATACCGCGCCGTCCGGCCGCCCCTCACTCCAGGCGCAGCCGGCACTGGTCGTGGCCAAGGCCTGGAAGCCCTGCCGTTGCAGATAGCGCGCACTGCCGACGTCCCACGGATTGGGCAGCACGAAGCATCCTGCTGCATGCAACTGGCGGAAGCTGGCGCGCTTGCGCAGGGTGTCGGCATCAGGCGAGGCCATGGCGGGCTCCGGGGCGGCAAACCTGCACCCTAGCCCGCCGTTCGGTCGCGCTCAAGGCGACGAAGGCAGCCGTGCATGAAGTGATGCCGGCTGCTTATTGGACGCCACCGGCAGCCGTGCCCGAGCGTGGACGCCTGCCCCCCCAATGCCGCCACGGAGCACCTCATGCACCCGGACATAACAAGAGATCGGAAGAGCGGTTCAGCAGGAAT
>OKID01000219.1_pt1 | contig 12435 bp, 13 predicted proteins | sample 1610601 | NCBI WGS metagenome assembly OKID01 (sample SAMN04436667, study PRJEB24849) | human gut metagenome | biome: human gut; feature: NICU; material: stool | host: Homo sapiens | place: USA: Saint Louis, MO | collected 2010-06-09 | reverse complement strand
GAACAGGCCCAAGCAGCCGCCTGACCCCACCGTCCAAGTCTCGGGGGTCACTTCAGGACGGGTTCACGGCGTCCCCCGCGAACCCAACCCGACCGACCAGCGCGAGGGTTTTGCATTTGACAACCAGGCATCACTACCCACGAGGGGCCGCGCCGTTGGCTGGAAACTACGGCCACCAACCACGCCCGAACCGGGCGAAATGATCGGCCGCGCGTTCGAACGGATTGCGTGCACTCACCCCACCACACAGCAGGTACACCGGCAGGTACAACGGCCCCAGCACCATGTACTGGTAAACGTGCGCGCGCTCGTGGTCGTCCAGCCGGATCAGCGGCTCCACGCCCCACCCCGCCTGATGCGCATAGGTCCGGCAACAGATGCCGAGGTCATGGCCGGTATGCAGGATCACGTTGCCCAGGGTGATCGCACCGCCCGGCCCCCACGGCCAGTGATCGAACACCACGGCGCAGTCCCGCCCGCTCCATCGCAGCGTCGCGCCGCCAAGCATGCCGGCCAAGCCGCCGATCAGGCCGATCAGTGTGTTGGGCAGCGTCCATGCGGCGCCCAGCATCTGCAGCGCGCGCAGCCAGAGCGGCCAGGATCGAGCGGCGGTGTTCAATCCGCCTCGTTCGGAATCAGCAGCCACAGGATCAGGTAGATCAGAATGCCGGGGAAGGCGGCCGAGCCGATCGATACCAGCACGAACACGATCCGCAGCAGGGTGGGGTTCCAGCCGAAGCGATGGGCAATGCCGCCCATCACGCCGGCAATCATGCGGTCGTTCAATGAACGCGACAGCGTCTTGGGCGTGGTGTTCACGGCGGTGTCTCCTCGGCTTGCGGGCAGAATCAGTCGAGCACGCCGCGACTCTACACCGCCTCCGTGTCTACGGCGTGCGGAGACGCAGCGCCTGCAGGCGCGCACCGAACCAGGCGGCCGCGGTCTGTTCAGGCTGCCCCGGGCACTGGATGCGGTAAGGCTTCCCGCTCATGCTGCTCTGGCTGGCGGCGCGCTCGATGAACTGCTCGGCGCTGTCCACCATGTCCTTCTTCAGCAGGTAGTCGTACTTGCGCTGCAGATGAGCGCGCGCATCGCCGCCGTCGTACCAGCTGCCATTGCGCTGGAAACGGCACTGCGAGCCGTCCAGGCTGGAAATCAGCTGGGCGATCTCCCGGCGTGCATCGGCACTGGGTGCGGCGTGGGCAAATTGTGCTGCCAGCAGTGCCGCAAGAATCAACGAAATCCGGTACGTCATCATCCCCCCAGGTCAATCGAGCATGGCTCGACTCTACAGGTCACGCGCCGTCAACCAGCCATCGATCGTGGCCGGCACTTCGCGCTGGGCGCGGCCGGACACATAGATACCAATGTGGCCACCGCGGAAACTGGACTCGGTGTAGTCGTCCGTGCCCAGGCGCCCACGCATCGCGCGCGAGGCGTCCGGCGGTACCAGATGGTCCTGCTCGGCATAGATGTTCAGCACCGGCAAGGTCACCTGCGACAGATCCACGGCTTCCTCGCCGATCCGCACCGTACCGTTCACCAGGCCGTTGCCCTGGTAGAACTGCTTGATGAAGTCACGGAACGCCTCGCCCGCCAGGTCCGGCGAATCGAAGATCCATTTTTCCATGCGCAGGAAATCCTCCAGCGCCGCCTTGTCGTCGAGGATATCGAGCAGACCGACGTACTTCTGCACGTTCAGGCGGAATGGCTTGAGCATCAGGTAGCTGGCATTCATCAGGTCAGCCGGTATGTTGCCCAGCGTATCCACCAGCAGATCCACGTCCACCTGCCGCGCCCAGTGCGAGAGCATGTTGTCGGCCGTCTGGAAATCGACCGGGGTGACCATGGTGATCAGCTTGCCCAGCTTCTCCCGGCGCAGCGCGGCATAGCACAGCGCGAACACACCGCCCTGGCAGATGCCGAGCAGGTCGATCGGGCCGCCACTGCGCACGCGCAGTGCATCCACCGCACCATCGATATAGCGCAGCAGATAGTCCTCCAGCGTCTGGAAGCGCTCCGAGCGATCCGGGTAGCCCCAGTCCAGCACGTACACATCCTGCCCAAGCGCCAACAACTTCTGCACCAGCGAGCGGTCGGCCTGCAGGTCGACCATGTACGGCCGGTTGACCAGCGCGTAGACGATCAGCAGCGGCGTGCGCCGGGTCGGCGCCTGTTCGCCGACGAAGCGGTAGAGCACCACCTTGCCGTCGCGCCACACTTCCTCGCGGGCGGTCACGCCATAGTCAACGTCTTCCACCTGCGGCAGCAGCTTCAGCCCCTCCATCAGCTTGCGCTGCATGGCCAGGGTCTCCTGCATCAGGTCATCGGCGTTGAAGCCCAGCGGTCCCTTCATCGGTCACGTGCCCGTGAGGTGGTGCGAGATTCGGACTTTTTGGCAGCCGCCTTCTTTGCCGGCGCGGCCCTCTTCGCGGCCTTGCGGGCGGCTGGCTTCACCTTCGCCGGCGTCGGCTGCGCCACCGGATCGACCGCAGCGGTTCCAGCCAGCACCGCCACTTGTGCCTGCAGCCGGCGCAGGCTGCGCTCCAGCTCGGCGATGCGGCGGTGTGCGGCATCCATCTCGCTGCGGGTCGGCAGGCCGATACGTTCACTCATCTGTTCCACCTCGCGCTGCAGGCCGGCGCGCAGACGCATCTGCGCGTTGCCCAGCGAGGCGTACACCTGCTGGAACGGTTCGGACATGGCGACCTTGGCGTAGGCCTCCTCGGCCACTTCGATCCACAGGTCGAACATCGCGCGGGCGCTGGTCAGCTGGCTGCCCGGCTGTTCGTGCTCGGCCAGGCGCTGCTCGAACAGCGCAAATGCCTCGTCCAATGCCCGCTTGATCTGGTCGACATAGGCGCGCGAATGCTGCTGGTATTCTTCCTGCGCACGCAGCAGGGCCTGCCAGCGCGCCTGGTGCTCGCGGCCGGGGCCGAATGCCGGGCTCTGCAGCCACGGGCCCGCCTGCAGCTGGAACTGCTGCAGCCATGCGGCGAATTCAGGTACTGCGGCACCGGCGTGGGTGCTGCCGCGGGCACCCTGCAGCATCCATTGCAGCATGCCGTCGCCCTGCCCCTGCACCGCCTCACGCCAGGCCTGGGCCACGTCGGCACTGCTGGCGTCGCGGCCGGCAAACCGAGCGGCGACCTCCTGCATGGTGCCGTACCAGCTGCCCGCCTGTTCGCGGAACCGGCGCATGGCATCTTCCGGCGCGCCGGGCGCCTGTTCGGGCAGCAATTGGCCCCACCAGTCAAACAACCGTTGCCAGCTGCCGGGGTCGTCACCGGCAGGTGCAGCGGGCGCGCCCGCATGGCGCAGAGCATCACCCCAGGCGCCGAAGTACTGCCGGGCCAGCGTCTCGAAATCGCTGCTGCCGGCATCGTGGGCCGAGCTGGTCATCGCAGGCCTCCGCAGGGCTGGCTCATGGCTTGGGGATACGCAGGGTCTTGCTGATCATCAGCGACCCGGACAGGGCGAACAACAGCACCATCGGGTGCAGCTGCCACGGTCCGATCTGCCACTGGCCGAACCAGATGTTCTGGCCGATGGCATCGGTGCCGGCGGCGATCGCCAGTACGATCACCAGCACCAGGCTGGTCGGGATCGGGGTGCCCTCGAAATACGTGACCTTGCCCTCATCGCCGGTCATTGCCTCGGCAGTGACGTTGTAGCGTGCCAAGCGGCTGACGCCGCAGCAGACGAAGTAGCTCAGCACCAGCCAGTCCCAGCCACCCTGCATGCCGCAGGCATAGGCCAGCGCCGCTGGGGCCACCCCGAAGGAGATCACGTCGGACAGCGAGTCCAGCTCGCGGCCGAGGGTGGAGCTGGACTTGCGCCAGCGCGCGATGCGCCCATCAAGGGCGTCGAAGATGAAGGCCAACGGGATCAGCGCCATGCCAAACAGCAGGTAGCCGCGCTCGCCGTCCTGCAGGAAGCGCATGGCGGCAAATACCGCACCGGTGCCGCAGAAAGCATTGGCCAGGGTGAACCAGTCGGCCAGCTGGAATTCGCGCAGCATCGAGAAGTGACGTTTCATGGGGACTCACGGAGCATCAAGGCCCACAGGTTACCGCGAGCGCCGTCGCTGGTGACAGCGCTGACGGGGCCCACCCTTCACCGCCCGCTCACCCGCCCTCACCGGCGGTGAATTTTTCGCCACCCATCTTGACAGCCTAGGGGGGTGGCGCATGTCGCGGCTTATCCACAAAGTTGCCCACGCGTAATCCACACCCCCTGTGGACAACCAGATCTCACCGACTGCGACGGTGGACATTTCCTCATCACCCTGACGCGGGGTTTCCCTACTTCCCAAGCCGCGAGGTCGGCGCTATGGTCACCGGCGGGCCCGCCGCCGCCACGTCCAATTCGCGGTGACGGGCGATGATGATGCCGGATGCTTCCACCTGCTGCTGGCGCAGCGGCCATGAAGCGGTAGAGCCGGCCGCTGGCCGGCTGCCCTACCATTCCGGAGTGCCGGCCAGCGGCCGGCACTACCCAGCCTGCACCCGCCGCCACCGCGCGAAACACATCACCTGCATCACCAGCATGGCCAGCAACCCCAGCGGCCACGCCCACCACACGCCGGCCAGCCCGTGCTGCGCCTGCATCCACATCGCCAGCGGCAGTTCCACCAGCAGCACCGCTGCCATACCCAGCAACGCTGGCAACCATACCGTGCCGCTGCCGCGCATCACCCCGACAAGCACCGCGCTGATTCCCATCGCCAGCACGCCCCACACCACAGTGCGCAGCTGCAACGCAGCCAGCTCGCGCACGTCGGCTGCCGCCAGGATCAGCCCGGTCAGCCCGGGCGCCAGCGCCACAACCAGCACCACCACCACGCTCAGCGTCGCCAGCGCCACCAGCACACCCGTCCGGGCGATGGCCGGCAGCCGTGCTGTACGCCCGGCGCCCATCGCATGCGCCGCGAGGATGGTGGCGGTGATCCCCAACGACATTGCCGGCAACTGCACCCAGTTCATCAGCTGGTTGACCGCACCGTAGGCGGCCGTAGCGGTGTAGCCGTAACGGTTGATCCAGCCCAGCAACACGATTTCGGCGACGGCCAGGCTGAGCATCTGCAGCGAGGAGGGTATGCCGATGCGGAGCATCGATCGGATGATCGCGCCATCGAAACGAATGGCATGCAACAACTCAGGGCCCGGTGCCAAGGGATGTCCTGCCCGATGCCAACGCAACAACAGCCAGCCCAGGGCCAACAGCGAGGCAAACGCCGCCGACACCGCCGCACTGGCCGATCCCAGCCGCGGCAGGCCGGCCCAGCCCAGAATCAGCAGCGGCGTACACAGCAGGCCCACCGCCGTGGCCAGCAGCAGCGCATGCAGCGGCGTCTTCGCATCGCCTACCGCGCGGCTCACGGCAGTGGCCAGCCACAGGAGGAAGAACGCCGGCGCCGCCAGCAGCAGCACGCGCGCGTAGACGATGGACTCACCGAGGATCGGTGCCGGTGTACCCAGTGACATCAGAAGCTGTGGTGCGAAACCGCTCCCCAGAGCCATCACCAGCACCGACAGCACAAGGATCAGCGCCACCGCACTGCCAGCCACCGCGCGCACCTGCTGCGGCCGACCCGCGCCCCAGGCGTGCCCGATCAGCACCATCGCGCCGGTCGCCAGGCCCATCACCAGAGCCAGCAGCAGGAAGAAGACCGGGAAGAACGCAGCGGCCACGGCCACCGCCTGGGTACCGAGCAGATGGCCGAGGTAGATGTTGTCCAGCGTGCCTGCGGCCAGTTGCAGCGCATTGGTCAGCAGCATCGGCAGCAGCAGGGCCAGGTAGGTGCGCCACAGAGGCGGCGCGACCAGGGGCGTGGGATGTACAGGGGAGTTCATGGGGTTCTCTGGGCAAGGCGCTGCCCTGCCCGGCGTTTCCACCAGCAAAGCAAGCACAGGGGACCGGGCCGCAGCCCGCGATCAGGTGGCGCCGCCGCTCAACGACGGCGCGATGGTTCAGCCGTCAGCGCTGTCGAACGCCAGACGCAGGGCGTGGTCGCGCACATCCCTGGGCCAGGAATGCAGCACCGCTTCAAGGCCCGTACGGTCGTGCGCGAACAGCACGCGGATGGCCTCCTCGAAGCCCGGCAGGTCACCGGCGATGGTCTGCATGAAGTGATACGCGCGCTCGGCATCGCGACGCCGGCGGTCCTTGTCCGCACCGGCGCGGCTGGCCGCCTCCACCAGTTTTCGCAATGCCACCGAGGCCCCGCCCGGCTGCTCTGCCAGCCACGCCCAATGGCGCGGCAGCAAGGTCACTTCACGGGCGACCACGCCCAGCTTGGGGCGGCCACGGCCACGCGGGGTCGCCGCAGCGTCTTCGGCAGTGATCTCGGCATCCGCCTCGCCAGAGGGGGGAAACGCTTCGGTTACCCGCGCCAGCAGTTCCTCGTCACTGCCGCGCGTATCGAAATCGCGGGTGCGGCCGGTGGCGTTGTCGAACACCAGCAATGGTCCGGCAGCGTTGTCGGCGCGCAGCCGCTTGAGCGCCAGTGCCGCCACTTCCGGGCTGCCGCAGGCAACGAGGCGATGGCCGTCGAAACAACTGAAGGGAGGGAGTCGGGACGCAGGCATGGCAATGGCATCAGAGGTGATGTGCGAATATTGCCCGGGCAATTTATGACCGTCAATATTGCCCGGGTATTAATTAACCAAAAGAGCGTGCCAACCCAGATTGGCACTCCCCGGAATGGTTGGCACCTCCCCGATTCACCGGGTCACAGCCGGCTGTAGGACCAACTGACCATGCGCCCGTCCTTGTACGGCATAACCCCGTGGAACGGGCGCGGGTCGGCGTCGAACACCAGCGGCAGGAAGTTGCGGTCGCCTTCCCACATCGGCAGCGTGTCCAGCTTGTCCAGGTCCACCCACTCCAGCGTACCTTCGTGGTTGCCGCCGTGCGGGGTACCTTCGAAGCTGTCGATGACGAACACGAAGCCCAGCCAGTCCTCACCGTGCTTGCCGAATCCCGGCCAGCTGATGGTGCCGCGCAGGCGCATGCCGGTGCAGTCGACGCCGGCTTCCTCGGCGATCTCGCGACGCATGCCTGCCGCGACGTCTTCAGTCGGTTCGATCTTGCCACCCAGCCCGTTGTACTTGCCCAGATGATGGTCACCGGGACGGGTATTGCGATGGATCATCAGCACCTGGCGACGATCGGGCGACAGCACGTAGCCCAGGGTGGCGACGATCGGGGTGTACGGCATGGGCAGCATCCAGCGGCAGGTGAGCCGTGGATTATGGCCGATCAGCGCACCAGCGACAGGCGGCGTTCGGCGGGCGCCGCGACGCCATCGGCATCGCGGCGCAGCGTGGCCACGCCGTGGCCGCGCTCGGCCAGGTACTCCAGCCACTTGCCGAGGAAGGTGTTCATCCGCATGCGGTGGCTGATCAGCTCCGCCGGCGGCGGGTACAGCCCCATGGTGTCCTGCCAGCGGCGGCCGACGTAGCAGTGGGTGGTCTCGGCCTGGCGCGCGTCACGGTACAGGCGAACATAGGCCGATGGATCAGGCTCGCCAGTGACCGGGTCGGCCAGGTCGTAGGTCAGCCGCAGTTCCACCGTGTAGCGGTGGCACTCGATCACGTCCAGGCGAACGTCCAGGCCATCGCCGACCGAGGAGACGTAGCTGCCCGTCATCAGTCCAGCCGGTTCGAACAGGCGCACCAGATGGCGGTAGTTCTCCGCGTACAGGCCCATGAGCCAGCTCAGCCGGCTCAGGCGGGGAATGCGTTCGGTACGGGGCAAGGCTCGGGCCATGGGTCGATCCTACACGTTGGTGCTTCAACGTGGGGGCGCCTCAAGCCACAGCCAACCCGACGACGACGATCCCCCTGCAGGGCCGAGACCACGCTCGGCTGCGCTTCGGCCAGAACCCGCTGGCCCAGCCGAGCGTGGGCTCGGCTCTACGGGCGCAGCCAGGCGCGCCGGAAAGGATCAATACAGCTCGCGCTGCAGCCCCAATGTGGCCAGCACCTTGCTGGAAATCTCCTCGATCGAGGTATGCGTGGTGCTCAGGGTCGGAATCCGCTCCATGCGGAACATGGTCTCGGCCGCGGCCACCTCGCGCTTGCAGGTGTCCAGGTTGGCGTAGCGCGAGTTCGGGCGGCGCTCCTGGCGGATCTGCTGCAGGCGGTCCGGGTCGATGGTCAACCCGAACAGCTTGCGTCGGTAGTTGCGCAGGCGCGGCGGCAGGCGGTCGCTTTCCAGGTCCTCGTCGGTCAACGGGTAGTTGGCCGCGCGCACCCCGTAATGCAGGGCCAGGTAGATGCAGGTGGGCGTCTTGCCGGCGCGCGACACCGCCACCAGGATCACGTCGGCATCGTCGTAGTTCACCGCAATGCCATCGTCATGGGTCAGGGCGAAGTTCATCGCGTTGATGCGGCGGTGGTAGGTATCGAAATCGACCATGCCGTGGGCCTGGCCGACCCGGGCCAGGCGCGGGCTGGCCAGTTCACGCTCCAGGGGCTCGATGAACGGCGCGAACACATCCAGCATCAGCGCCCCGCTGTCGGCCAGGATCAGGCTCAGGCTCTGGTCCACGCAGGAGTTCACCACGATCGGCCGGACCTGGTAGCGCTCACCTGCCGCCTGGATCCGGGCGCAGGCTTCACGCGCTTTTTCGGGGTCGTCGACAAACGACATTCGGTCGGTAATGAAGCTGAATCCGGAGAACTGGGTCAGCAGGCTATGCCCAATGGTTTCAGCGGTGATACCGGTTCCATCGGAAACGTAGAACACCGGACGGATGGTCGACATGCGCGCTTTTACCCCCTACGAAGCTTAAAAAGGCCGCCAGCACAAGCTTGTGCCGACGGTGCTCTGCCCGGCATCATATCGGCTTCTTCCTACGGACGCGGCCACTCAGCCCGCCTCGGGCGATGGCCAAACGGAGCATCGCGCTTGAACGAGAACATCCTGTGGTTGCACGAACTGCGTCTGGCCGATCTGGCCCGCGTAGGCGGCAAGAATTCGTCCCTGGGCGAGATGATCGGCAACCTGGCCGGTCTGGGCGTTTCGGTGCCGGGCGGTTATGCCACCACCGCTGAAGCCTTCAAGGACTTCATCGCGCACAACGACCTGTCCAAGCGCATCTTCGACAGGCTGGCCACGCTGGACGTCGAGGACGTCAATGCGCTGACCGCCGCCGGCAAGGAAATCCGCGGCTGGGTAATCGACGCCCCGCTGCAGCCGCAGCTGGACCAGGACATCCGCACCGCCTACGCCAAGCTGAGCGCCGAGAATGGCGGCGGCGACGTTGCTGTGGCCGTGCGTTCGTCTGCCACCGCCGAGGATCTGCCGGATGCGTCCTTCGCCGGACAGCAGGAAACCTTCCTCAACGTGACCGGTGCCGACGACGTCGTGCACAAGGTCAAGGAAGTGTTCGCCTCGCTGTACAACGACCGCGCCATCGCCTACCGCGTGCACCACGGCTTCAAGCATGAGGACGTGTTCCTGTCCGCCGGCGTGCAGCTGATGGTGCGTTCGGGCGTCGGTTCCTCCGGCGTGCTGTTCACCCTGGACACCGAGTCCGGCTTCCGCGACGTGGTGTTCGTCACCTCCTCGTTCGGCCTGGGCGAGATGGTCGTGCAGGGCGCGGTCAATCCGGACGAATACTACGTCTACAAGCCCACCCTGCAGGCCGGCAAGCCGGCGATCCTGCGCCGCTCGCTCGGCAGCAAGGCGATCCGCATGGTGTATTCGGATGTCCCCGGTGAACGCGTCCGTATCGAAGACACGCCGGCCGAACTGCGCACCACCTTCTCGATCAGCGACGAGGACGTGCAGGAACTGGCCAAGCAGGCGCTGGTCATCGAAAAGCACTACGGCCGCCCGATGGACATCGAGTGGGCCAAGGACGGTGTCAGCGGCAAGCTGTTCATCGTGCAGGCGCGCCCGGAAACGGTGAAGTCGCGCAGCCACGCCACCCAGATCGAGCGCTTCGCGCTGACCGAGAAGGGCGGCAAGGTGCTGGCCGAGGGCCGTGCCGTCGGCGCCAAGATCGGTTCGGGCGTGGCCCGCGTGGTGAAGACGCTGGACGACATGAACCGCGTGCAGCCGGGCGACGTGCTGATCGCCGACATGACCGATCCCGATTGGGAACCGGTGATGAAGCGCGCCTCGGCCATCGTCACCAACCGCGGTGGCCGCACCTGCCACGCCGCGATCATCGCGCGCGAGCTGGGCGTGCCAGCCGTGGTCGGTTCGGGCAACGCCACCCAGGTCATCGAGGATGGCCAGCTGGTCACCGTCAGCTGCGCTGAAGGCGATACCGGCTTCATCTACGAAGGCAAGCTCGGCTTCGAACGCACCACGACCGATCTGGGCAACATGCCGCCGGCGCCGCTGAAGATCATGATGAACGTGGCCAACCCGGAACGTGCCTTCGACTTCGGCCAGCTGCCGAACGCCGGCATCGGCCTGGCCCGCCTGGAAATGATCATCGCCAGCCACATCGGCATCCATCCGAATGCGCTGCTGGAATACGACCGCCAGGACGCCGCTACCAAGAAGAAGATCGACGAGAAGATCGCCGGCTACGGTGATCCGGTCAGCTTCTACGTCGACCGCCTGGCCGAAGGCATCGCCACCCTCACCGCCTCGGTCGCCCCGAACGCCGTGATCGTGCGCCTGTCGGACTTCAAGTCCAACGAGTACGCCAACCTGATCGGCGGCAGCAACTACGAGCCGCACGAAGAGAACCCGATGATCGGCTTCCGCGGCGCCAGCCGTTACGTCGATCCGAGCTTCTCGGCCGCCTTCGCGCTGGAGTGCAAGGCCGTGCTGCGCGTGCGCAACGAAATGGGCCTGGACAACCTGTGGGTCATGATTCCGTTCGTGCGCACCCTGGAAGAAGGCCGCAAGGTCATCGAGGTGCTGGAACAGAACGGCCTGAAGCAGGGCGAGAACGGCCTGAAGATCATCATGATGTGCGAAGTGCCGTCCAACGCACTGCTCGCCGATGAATTCCTGGAAATCTTCGACGGCTTCTCGATCGGCTCCAACGACCTGACCCAGCTGAGCCTGGGCCTGGACCGCGACTCGTCGATCGTCGCGCACCTGTTCGACGAACGTAACCCGGCGGTGAAAAAACTGCTGTCGATGGCGATCAAGTCGGCACGTGCCAAGGGCAAGTACGTTGGCATCTGCGGCCAGGGCCCGTCCGATCACCCGGATCTGGCCGAATGGCTGATGCAGGAAGGCATCGAGTCGGTGTCGCTGAACCCGGACACCGTGGTCGACACCTGGCTGCGCCTGGCCAAGCTGAAGGCCAACGGCTGATGCCGTGATGGGCTGACGTCGCTTTCATCGACGTCCGCCCATACTGCTGCTGCACGCAAGCCCCGCCTCTGCGGGGCTTGCTGTTTCTGGCGTCCACGCACGCCCGGCCCCACGCAGACATCGCTACGCAGCAAAGGACTTCCGCATGATCGCCGCCGCACCTCCCGCCCCCGCCGCAACGCCCTGGTTCCACTCGCTCAACTGGGAGCGCCTGCTGGAAACCTACGGTGTGCCGTTACTGGCCGCCATCGTGGTGCTGCTGGTGGGCCTGTGGGTGGCGCGTCGCCTGTCCAACGCGATGCCGCGCGCCACAGCGCGCATGGGCGTGGACCCCATGCTGGGCAGTTTCCTGCGCAACGTGGTGTACGCCGCGTCGCTGGTGATCGTGGTGGTGCTGGCCATCGGCACGTTGGGCGTGCAGATCACTCCGCTGCTGGCCGTGCTCGGCACCGCCGGCCTGGCCGTTGGCCTTGCCCTGAAGGATTCGCTGTCCAACATCGCCTCGGGCGTGATGCTGGTGACACTGCGGCCGTTCCGCGTCGGCGACGTGGTCACCGTTGCCGGACAGACCGGCACGGTGCGCGAAGTGCGCATTTTCCAGACCGTCATCACCGGTGCCGACAACCAGCACACCACCATTCCGAACACGCTGATCACCGCCGCACCGATCATCAACCTGACCGCCGAGCCGACCCGCCGCGTCGAACTGGTGATCGGCATCGGCTACGAGGACAGCATCCAGCTGGCACGCGACACCGCGCTGGCGCTGATGAAGGCGGACCCGCGCGTGCTGCAGACGCCGGCACCGGACGTGGTGGTGTACGAGTTGGGGGCGCACGCGATCAACTTGGGCATCCGCTGCTACGTGAAGTCGGCCGACTGGTTCGGCACCAAGGTCACGCTGCTGGAACAGCTCAAGCTGGGCTTCGACAGGGCCGGCATCAACATCCCGTACCCGCAGCAGGACATGCACCTGTACCTGCATGGAAAGGATGGCGGTGTGGTCGAGGCGGAGGCGCTGGTGCGCGACAAGCCCTGATCCCAAACAGAAATGCCGGCCAGCGGCCGGCACTACCCTGCCCCGCGCCCCCTGGTAGTGCCGGCCGCTGGCCGGCACCCACCCATCTCCATGCACCGGTA
>OKID01000217.1_pt1 | contig 12540 bp, 12 predicted proteins | sample 1610601 | NCBI WGS metagenome assembly OKID01 (sample SAMN04436667, study PRJEB24849) | human gut metagenome | biome: human gut; feature: NICU; material: stool | host: Homo sapiens | place: USA: Saint Louis, MO | collected 2010-06-09 | reverse complement strand
GGTAGCGTTCGCGTGCAGCCCAGGCCGCGCGCAGTTGCTGCTGGGCCTGGCACAGGCGTTGCGGAAGGTCGGGGTGGTCAGGCAGCAACCGGTCGTCGCCGGCACGGACGATGTAGTCCATCAGCCCGGCCTGCAGGGCACCATCGAGATCGTCTGCCTGGACCCGGGCGAACAACTGCGCGGGGTTGGGTCGGGATGCCATGGCGTCAGCGGTTCTGGAAGGCCGGCGCGCGGCGTTGCAGGAAGGCGCTGGTGCCTTCGCGCATGTCCTCGGTGGCGAACAGCAGGCCGAACTGCGCACTTTCGTATTCCAGCCCGGCCTCCAGGCTGCATTCGCCGCCCACGTGCACCGCGTCGAGCAGGCCACGCAGGGCCAGCGGGGCCGAGCGTGCCAGCTGGCGGGCGACGTCCTGCACCCGGTTGTCCAGCGCGTCGGCCGGCACGACTTCGTTGACGATGCCCAGTTCCAGCGCACGCGCGGCGTTGATCGGCGCCCCCAGCAGGCACAGCTCCAGGGTGGCGGCGCGGCCGCACAGGCGCAGCAGGCGCTGGCTGCCGCCGAAGCCGGGGATCAGGCCGAGGTTGATTTCCGGTTGGCCGACCTTGGCGGTATCTGCGGCGATGCGCAGGTGGCAGGCCATCGCCAGTTCCAGGCCACCGCCCAGTGCGAAACCATTCACGCGTGCGATGACCGGTTTGGGCATGCGTTCGATCTGGCGCATCAGGGCCTGGCCCAGCAGCGAGAAATCACGTCCCTGAACGGCGCTGAGAGTGTTCATTTCCGCGATGTCGGCACCGGCCACGAACGCCTTGGGGCCCGCCCCGGTCAATACCACGACGCGCACCTCCGGATCGGCGGCGGCGTCCCTGAAGGCATCGGCCAGGGCCTGCAGGGTCGCGGCGTTGAGGGCATTGAGCTTGTCCGGGCGCTGGACGGTCACGGTGCGGATGGCGCCGTCGTCAGCGACAGCGATCAGGGCATCGGCCACGGGGAAACTCCTGGAACGTTAAAAAGAAGTGATATTGAACTCTGCAAACGCAGACGGGTCATAGCCTGCATCGTGAGTAGCGGTTACACGTTGCGCCCGTTATCCTAACCCGTCGCCTCAGGGCGGCGCAGAACGTCCCTGAGTTACCACCCCTGGAGAACTGTTTGATGAAGTTGCGTTCTATCGCGGTCGCCGTCGCGGCCCTGGCCCTGACGGGCAATGCCTTCGCCCAGGACGTCTCGTCCGAAAAGGGCAAGCTGAGCTACTACTTCGGTTACGACTACGGCAACAACCTGGCGGAGCTGACCGGTCGTGGTGAGCAGCTGGACATCAACTCGGTGGTGAAGGGCCTGCAGGATGCCTACGCCAAGAAGCAGCCGGCGATCACCGCCGAGCAGCTGAAGCCGGCCGTTGAAGCGTTCCAGAAGCGCGAGCAGGGCCGTGCCCAGGCCGCCAAGGCCGAGTACGAAAAGGCGGCTGCCGAAAACAAGACCAAGAGCGACCAGTTCATCGCGGCGAACAAGGCCAAGGCCGGCGTGCAGTCCCTGCCGAGCGGCGTCCAGTACCGCGTGATCGAGGCCGGCAAGGGCGCCAAGCCGACCCAGGCCAGCACCGTGCAGCTGGAAGTGGCCGGCCCGTTCCCGTACGGCCAGCGCCCGACCGAAGCCCGCCCGGCCCAGCAGATCCCGTCGATCAAGGTCAGCGAAGTCGAAATGAAGGCCATGCGCGAGACCCTGCTGCAGATGCCGGCAGGCTCGAAGTGGGAAGTCACCCTGCCGCCGGACCAGGCCTACGGTGCCGATCCGCGCACCCCGTTCCCGCCGAACGTGGCTGTGCAGTTCGAGATCAAGCTGGTCAGCGTCAAGTAAATCGAAGCAGCAAACCAAACGCGCCGGTGACCCCACCGGCGCGTTTTGTTTGCGCAGTGCGCGACCTGTAGCGCTGCGCCACGGGCGTCGTATCGTCCCGCGCAAATTCAGCCCGATCGCGCTACTGTTGGCGGGTGCAAACAATGGAAGAAACGGCGCGTGTTGTCGCAAGTCCCTGCATCGGAGTGTGCACGCTGGATCCGCACCGGCAATGCACCGACTGCGGGCGGCATATCGATGAGATCGCGCGGTGGTCGTCGATGAGCAACGAGGAACGCAGCCGCATCCTGCATCGCGTGCAGCCCCTGCGCGAACAACTGCAGCAATCGCTGCGTGGCTCGCTGGCCGACCACGAGCGACTGATGCGGGCGCTGCACCCCTTGGCCCAACCACCTGCGGGCGACGGCTGGAACCGCAGTGAGCTGGTCGACCTGCTACCGCCCGGGCCTCCGGTGGAGGCGGCGGTGCTGGCCGGCATCGTGCCGCGCGCCAACGGCGCACAGGTGATCCTCACCCGTCGCACCGAAACACTGCGCACCCATGGTGGCCAGGTCGGATTCCCCGGTGGCCGCACCGAACCCGATGACCGCGACGCGCTGGCGGCCGCGCTGCGCGAGAGCCAGGAAGAAATCGCATTGGCGCCCGGCCAGGTGCAGGCGCTGGGCTATCTCGATCCCTTCGTGACGATCACCGGCTACCGGGTCACGCCGGTGGTGGCGGTGGTCGATCCGGAGTTCGTGCCGGTCCCGCAGCCCAGTGAAGTGGCCGAGGTATTCGAGGTGCCACTGGATTACCTGATGGCGCCCGACAGCCTGCGCCAGGTCGAAATCAATCATCGCGGCCGGGTTCGACACGTCCTTGAGTATGGCTGGCCGGGCCAGCGCATCTGGGGGGCGACCGCCGCCATTCTCTACAACCTGCGTCGCCGCCTGGAGCAAGTGCAATGAAGCCGATCGATCCGCCGTGGACCACCCTGGTCGATGTCGCCACCCTTGCCGCTGCGCTGGGCGACGGCGTGCGGGTGGTCGACGCGCGCGCCACCGCCAGTACCGCCGTGCGCGTGGTCGATGCGCGTGCTTCGCTGGCCGACCCGCAGGCTGCGGGCGGCCAGTACCTGGCAGGGCACATACCGACTGCGGTGCATGCCGATCTCAACCGTGATCTGTCCGATCTCAGCCGCGTCGGCCATGGTCGCCACCCATTGCCGGACAGCGATGCCTTTGCTGCGAAGCTGGGGCAGTGGGGCATCGGCCCCGACACCCAGGTCGTGGTCTACGATGGCAGCGACGGCAGCATGACCGCCTCGCGCCTGTGGTGGCTGCTGCGCCTGATCGGTCACACCCGGGTGGCCGTACTCGACGGCGGCATCGCCGCGTGGCAGGCCGCCGGCCACGCGTTGGAAAGCGGACAGGCTGGGGTGAACGCGCTGCCTGATTACCCAGGCCGTTTCGACACCACCCAGATCGCCAACGCCGATGAAATCACCGCGCGGCTGAAGCATGCGCCGGGCTGGCTGGTCGACGCGCGCGCGGGTGAACGCTTCCGTGGTGAAGTGGAGCCGCTGGACCCGGTGGCCGGGCATGTGCCGGGCGCGGTCAACCGCCCGTTCGCATTGAACGTGCTCGACGGCCGCCTGCGCGACGCACAGGAGTTGCGCGCCGAACTGCAGGGCGTGATCGGCAACCGCGATCCGCAGCAGGTGGTGCTGATGTGCGGTTCCGGCGTGACCGCCTGCCACCTGCTGCTGGCGATGGAAACGGCCGGCCTGAGCGGCGCACGCATCTATGCCGATTCCTGGAGTGGTTGGGTGAGCGACAGCAGCCGCCCGGTGGCGACCGGCGCCTGAGCCGCGCGGGGTCGGATCCGTTTTCCAACGGAGAACGGCTCTGACCCCATCAACCGAAAATCGGGGTCAGAGCCCGTTGCGTAGCAACGGGAGCCGCCCCCGTGTCGATTCGAAGGATCGCGGAGAACTGTCGAAGGCGGGGTGGGTCCGGTTGCGGGGGTGTCCGCGGCATGGATGCCGCGGCCAAGCCGCCATGGATGGCTTTACGGCGTCCCCCCCAATCGGATCCACCCCGCCATACCCCGGAATGCCAGCTCTTGACGTTGACGTTGCCTCTGCAGGTGCAGGGCGCAGCCCTGCTGCTTACTCCAACCCCTGCAGCGGCACCTTCGCCAGCACCCGTGCCCACGGGAACAAGGGCCCCGGATCGCGCTTGCGTGCCACCCTCAGCGTCGGATCATCGCTGGCCGGCACCTGCTCCAGATCCAGCTGGTCGTGCCCGGCAATCCGCCGCAGCGACGGATAGCGCGCCACCAGCGCCAGCAGCAGCCGCTCCAGCGCTTCCAGCTGTGGCTCGGTGTAGGCCTCGTCCATCGCCTGGTGGCGGCTGTCGAACCAGTCCGGATAGCGCCCGCGGTTGACCAGCTCGATGCCCAGCGTATGCGCGTTCATGCCGCGCACGTGATGGGCCACGCGTTCCGGCGCCACGTACTGCACCACGCTGCCATCGCGGTCGATGTAGAAGTGCCCGCTGTTGCCGGCGCCGCTGTCGTACAGCACGCGCTCGCCGTACTCGCGGGCCATCGCCAGATCGGGCAGCTCGGTGCAGTGGATCACTACCATTTCCAGCGAGGCGGGATCCCGCAGCGGCAGTCGGTCGTGATAGGGCAGGGGCTGCAGCTGCAGGCCGGGCAGGAGCGGGTTGGGCATCCGGCGATGCTAGCATTGCGGCATGAACCTGCCTTCCCTTTCCTCGCCGGCCCGCGCCGACGGAGCACGCGCATGAGCCGCGGCCACTGCATCCTCTCCCATGGCTTCGAGAGCGGCCCGGAGGCGACCAAGGTCACCGCGCTGGCCGAGGTGGCGCAACGCCTGGGCTGGACCCACGAGCGCCCCGACTACACCGACCTGGACGCGATGAGCGAGGTCAGCCGGGTGGGCGACGTGCCGACCCGCCTGCGCCGTCTGGTTGAACGCGCCGCCATCGCGGCCCGTCAGGGGCCGGTGGTGCTGGCCGGCTCCAGCCTGGGCGCCTACATCTCCGCCATCGCCTCGCTGCAGGTGCCGGTAGCCGGCCTGTTCCTGATGGTGCCACCGACCACCATGGGCCCGATGCCGGCGCTGGACGCCGCTGCGGTGCCGACCACGGTGGTGCAGGCCTGGCATGACGATGTGGTACCGGCTGCCGGCGTGATTGCCTGGGCGCAGGCGCGTTCGGCGCAGTTGCTGCTGGTTGACGACGGTCACCGCCTGGAGCGCCACGTGGAGGCCTCCGCGCAGGCCTTCGAGCGCCTGCTGCGGCAACTGTGAAGCCAGGGCGCACGGCGCGCCCGCCCGCATTGACTACAATGGCAGCCCCGCCGCCCCCGGCGCGGGCCTGCCGGCCGTGCCTACGGCCCTCCTTTCCGACCGGCCCGGCCCCTGTGCCGCGCCCGACCACCTGCGAACCGATCCCGTGAAATTCTTCGTCTCCTGCGCCAAGGGCCTGGAATACCTGCTTGCCGATGAACTGTCGGCCCTGGGCCTTGGCAAGGCCACCGCCACCATTGCCGGCGTCAACGCCGACGGCGAACTGGCGCAGGCGCTGCGGATCGTGATGTGGTCGCGCCTGGCCAGCCGGGTGCTGTGGCCGATCGACGAGTTCGACTGCCCGGACGAGCAGGCCCTGTATGACGGCGTGCGTGCACTGCCGTGGCACGAGCACATCTCGCCGGAGATGACCCTGGCGGTGGATGCGCACGTGTCCGGCGACAAGATCACCCATGCACGCTTTGCCGCGCAGCGGATCAAGGATGCGATCGTCGACCGCATGCGCGACGAAGGCCTGGAGCGGCCCTCGGTCAATACCGATCTGCCCGACGTGCGCGTCAACCTCTCGCTGCGCAAGGGCCGCGCCTCGCTGTCGATCGACCTCGGCGGTGGCCCGCTGCATCGCCGCGGCTGGCGCGGTGCCGCCCACGAGGCGCCGCTGAAGGAAAACCTGGCCGCCGCGCTGCTGCTGCGCGCGCAATGGCCGCGCCTGCATGCCGCCGGCGGTGGGCTGCTGGACCCGATGTGTGGCAGCGGCACGCTGCTGATCGAAGGCGCGCTGATGGCCGCAGACGTTGCCCCAGGCCTGATGCGGCATGGCAGCCTGCCGCCGAGCCGTTGGCTGGGCTTCGACAAGGCGGCCTGGAAGTCCATCCAGAGCGAAGCACGTGAGCGCGAAGCGGCCGGCCTGGCCGCGCTGAAGCCGGTCATCCACGGCAGCGACATCGACCCGGCTGCGATCCAGGCGGCCCGCGAGAATGCCGAGGTCGCCGGCGTCGCCCACGCGATCCGTTTCACCCGCGCCGATGTCGCCGACCTGGCCGCGCCGGAACAGGAGATCGGTGCGGTGGTCTGCAACCCGCCGTACGACGAGCGCCTGGCCGCCGATCCAGCGTTGTATCGTGCACTGGGCAATGCCTTGCAGAAGGCGGTGCCGCAGTGGCGCGCCAGCCTGCTGTGTGGCAATGACGAACTGGCCTTTGCCACCGGCCTGCGCGCCAGCAAGAAGTACCAGATGTTCAACGGTGCGCTGGAATGCGCGCTGATCGTCTGCGATCCGATCGCTGTTCCGGGCCGTGATCCGGCACAGCCCCGCGAGCTGAGCGAAGGCGCGCAGATGGTGGCCAACCGCCTGCGCAAGAACCTGAAGAAGTTCAAGAGCTGGCGTGCCCGCGAGGACATCACCTGCTTCCGCGCCTACGACGCCGACCTGCCGGAGTACGCGGCGGCCATCGACGTCTACGAGGAAGAGGGTGGCAGGCGGCGTACCTTCCTGCATGTGCAGGAATATGCGGCACCGGCGGCGATTCCCGAGAACGACGTGCGCCGCCGCCGCAATGAGCTGCTGGCCGCCTCGCGCGAAGTATTCGGCGTGCCGCCGGAGCAGGTGTCGATGAAATCGCGCGAGCGCGGCAAGGGCGGCAGCAAGTACGGCCGCTTCGAGCAGCGCGACGAGTTCATCGTGGTGCGAGAGAACAACGCGCTGCTGCAGGTGAACCTGTTCGACTACCTCGATACCGGCCTGTTCCTTGACCACCGCCCGCTGCGCCGGATGATGGCCGAGCAGGTGCGTGGCAAGCGTTTCCTGAACCTGTTCTGCTACACCGGCGTGGCCAGCGTGCAGGCCGCCGTGGCGGGTGCCGCCAGCACGACCAGCGTCGACCTGTCGGCTACCTACCTGCAATGGTGCTACGACAACCTGGCGTTGAACGGACAGGGGGGCAACCAGCACCTGCTGGTCCAGGCCGACGCGATGGCGTGGCTGGAAGGCGACCGTGGCCAGTACGACGTGATCTTCTGTGACCCGCCGACTTTCTCCAACTCCGCACGCGCCGATGACTTCGACGTGCAGCGCGAACAACTGAAGCTGCTGCGTGCGGCGGTGGCGCGGCTGGCACCGGGTGGCGTGCTGTACTTCTCCAACAACTTCCGCCGCTTCAAGCTGGAAGAGAACGCCATCGCCGAGTTCGCCCAGTGCCGCGAGATCACCGCACGCACGATTGGTCCGGATTTCGAGCGCAACGCGCGCATCCACCGCGCGTGGGAACTGAAGCGGTTGGGGTAAGCCCGGTAGTGCCGGCCGCTGGCCGGCAACTGCGTCAGAACCGTGGAAGGTCCGCGGGATGCCGGCCAGCGGCCGGCATTACCGCGTCTGGTCCGTAGATCCACGCCATGCGTGGATCGGCCTAAAGCACCAACAATCGCCCCGGCGCATGGGCCAGGGGCCAATGGCCCTGTTCGTACAGCGCAAGCACAGGCTCCCAGTGTGCCGGCAGGCCGAGATGCATCTCCAGCAGGCGTTGCCGGAAGGCGAACATCGCCCCATCGCGCGCCACCAGCTGCAGGTCATGTGCACCACAGCGCAGTGCCGGCAGATCCAGTGCCGAAAGCGCGCGCATCAACGTGCGGTTGAGTTCGCGTCGGGCGTCGGCGAGTTCGGCGGGATGGGGCAGGGCGCCGTGAAACGGATCCGAATCGCCCAGTGTGGTGGGCATCCATTCGAAACCATCGGTATCGATGGTCCGCAGTGCTTCGGCCAGCGACCGAACGGCGACGACGCCGGCCGTTATGGGCAGTGTTTCACCCAACCGGGAAAAAAAGCCGATTCCAGACATCCGCTGCAGCATGCTATCCATACGGGCATTGTAGATCCACGCCATGCGTGGATGCCGCTGTCCCCGTCCTGCGGCTACAGCAATTCCAGCACCAACCCCAGCACCGGCAGCGCGATCGCCAGCGGCGCAATCCATGTTGGACGATACGGGTACAACCCGAACGACAGCGTCACGCCGGCCAGGGTCATTGCCCCCAGCCACAGCACCGGGCCCATCGCCCAGCCGTGGTCGGCCACGCACAGTGCGAACGCCGCCGCCAGCAGCGCCCAGCCCAGCACCCGCCACTGCATCCGCCGTGCGGGTGCGGCCGCGGCCTTGCCATGCAGGTCGTGCTGGTGCTTTTCCATCGACAGCGACAGCGCGGTGAACGCAGAGAACGACAGCGCCAGTGCCAGCAGCATCATGCGCTGGCCTCCGCTTCGGCCGCTTCCGCAGTGTTCACCGATGCCTTCGGTGCAGCCGCAGCGGCCGCACGTTTCTTCTTCTCGGCCGCACTCAGCGGTGGCGTCCAGCGCTGCATGCGCCAGCCGCACAGCGCCAGCATCGCGCCGAACGCGATCATCGAAAGATCGACGCCGGCCAGTACCCAGTCGCCGCTGCGCAGTGTGATGCCCAGATGCGCGTGCGTGGTCAGCGCATTGACCACCGGCACCAGCGCGAACGCGGCCGCACCCAGATAGAGCTGCCACGCCCACATCATCCGCTTCGGCCAGATGAAGGCGGCCAGCAGCGCGCCGCCCCAGGCGTAGAAGAACACGTTGGCCTCGGCACTGGAGCGCTCGGCGATCTGCAGCGGCAGCAGGCGGTTGCCCCAGAAGTACGCCGCGAAGGCGATCGGCAGGCCGGCCACGGTGCCGATGTTCAGCGCATCGACCAGGCGCAGGCCGAATCCGGTACGCCCGTTCTTGGCGTGCCTGGGACGCTCCTTCACCGCCCACAGCACCACGCCGCTGGCGACCATCAGGCAGCCGACCAGGCCGGACAGGAAGAACAGTGCGCGCAGGCCCCAGTCGGCGAAGCGCGCCAGGTGCAGGCCATACAGCACGCCACGGGTGGCGGTGGCGCCGCCGGACGGCGGCGTCTCTTCCAGCAGCGCACCGTTGACCATGTTGTAGCGCAGCGCCGGGGTGTCGGTGGACAAACGCCTGCCGTCGCGTTGGCGGATGTCGATCACCGCATTGGCAGCGCCCGGGTTGGACACGGTGAAGCCGGCTACTTCCACGCCGTGCCAGTGTGCACGCGCGCTGTCCAGCAGCTGTGCGATCGGCAGCGGCGTGGCGCGGCCTTGTGCCGGCGCGGTCACCTCTGGCATGCCGCCGAAGGCTTCGCTGAAGAACTTGTCCTCGTCCTGCGGGTAGGCAACTTTCACCCCCCACGGCAGGTACATGATCATCAGAGTGACGATGCCGGTGTAGGTGATCATCGCGTGGTACGGCAGGGCCATCACCGCGCTGACGTTGTGGAAATCCAGCCAGGACCGCAGGCCCTTGTCCTTGCGGAAGGTGAAGAAGTCCTTGAAGATTTTCTTGTGGGTGATGACGCCGGTGATGATCGCCACCAGCATGAACATCGCGCAGAACCCGACCAGGTAGCGCGCCCAGTACACCGGGATGTAGTGCAGGTCGAAGTGCAGGCGGTAGAAGAAGTCGCCGCCACGGGTCTCGCGCGCCTTCAATGCCTGGCCGGTGTTCGGGTCGAGCGTGGCGTCGCCGAAGCCACCGCGACGGCCACGACTGGGGTCAGCCAGTTCCGGTGGCAGCCGCCAGAACAGCTGCATGGCCGGGTTGCGCGGCTGCGGCAGGGTGACGAACCAGTTCTCGGCGTGGCTCGCATTGGCCTGCAGGTAGTCCACCGCGCGCTGCGCGGCCACGTCGATGCTGACGTTGCTGGACGGCAGCTCCGGGCGCATCCAGCGACTGATTTCCTCGCGGTAGTAGCTGGCCGTGCCGGCCATGAAGATCAGCAGCAGCAACCAGCCGACCAGCAGGCCCGTCCAGGTATGCAGCCAGGCCATCGACTGGCGGAATCCGTTCTTCATGCCCAGGCTCCCAACAGGCGTGCGACCGCCGCCATCAGCAGGGCGGGGGCGAGGATGCCGACCCAGGCCCGCAGCGCGCTGCGGGTGGCGAAGGCCCACAGCGCCGCGCAGGCAGCCACCACAATGGCCAGCAGCATGCCGGTCAGCACGGTCTGGCCGCGCGCGCCGGGCAACGCCACCGCGCAGAACACGCTGGTCATCGAGGCCAGCGCATAGCCGCCGAAAATCGCGGCCAAAGCGCGTGACAGCACGCCCCAGCGCGGGTTGGAGAACAAGGTGCGGGGGCTGGCGGGGGTGGGCGAGCGGTCCACGGCGTTCCTGCAGGTTGGAGAAGGGATGGAACGCGTCCGCGGCCCCCTTGCGCCCTGCGCATGTCGCCCAGCGTGTCCCATCGACGAAGCACTGCCCGCGCAGACGGGCAGCCCAGAAGTCGGGGCAGTACACGGGCGATGGGCACGTTTTTCGTACCCGTTTGGCTAAGCGTACAACCGATCAGTAAATGATATGTATTCGCATTTCATGAATCAAGCGTGCTGATCGTGGGCGTTGGCCGGGGCTAGAACCTGAACACCGCGGTTGCCGCATGCAGCAGCAGGCCGATCAACCCGCCCACCAGGGTGCCGTTGAAGCGGATGAACTGCAGGTCGCGACCCACGCTCAGTTCCAGTTGCTCGACCAGGTGCCGCTCGTCCCAGCCCTTCACGGTCTGCGCGATATGCGTGGTCACGCCCTCGCGCAGGCGCCCGGTCAGGCGCTGCGCACCTTCCAGCAGGTGCTGGTTGAGGGCCTCGCGCAGGGCCGGGTCGGCCTGCAGGCTGCTGCCCAGCGACGCCAGGCTGCGCTGCAGGTGGCCGACCAGTGCCGAGTCCTCGCGTTGCAGGTCGGCGCGCAGGCTGGCATGGATGCGCGCCCACAGCCCCTGCACGTAGTCCTGCAGGGCGGGGTGGTCGATCATGTCCTGCTTGAGCTGTTCGATGCGCTCGGCCAGCGCCGGGTCTTCGCGCAGGCGCTGCACGTAGTTCTGCAGCCAGGTCTCATAGTCCTGGCGCAGCGGATGCTGCGGCTCGGCCAGCACCTGTTGCAGTTCTTCCAGTACCGCCCGCGCCAGGCGCTCGGCCAGGCTGTCGCCGATCTCGTCGATCGGCTTGACCCAGTTCACCGTGCTCGACAGCGTCGGCCATTCGCGCTGGATGTAGCGCACGATCAGCTGCGAGGCGCGTTCCTTCACCTCCGGCTGCTCCAGCCAGCGCCCCAGCCGCTGCAGGCCCTCGTCCAGCACGCGCTGGTGGCGTCCATCGGCGGTCAGCAGGGCCAGCAGTTCACCGGCGGTGGCAGCGGCATTCCACTGCCGCAGCTGCTGCACCACGAAGGCGTGCAGTTGCCGGCGTACCGCGGTTTCGTCGAAGAAATCCAGTGCCTGCAGCGCCCAGCTGCGGGCTATGTCGGCCAGCATCCGCGAGCGTGCCGGGTCGGACAGCCAGCTGCCGAGACGGCTGGCCGGATCGAACACCTGCAGCTTGGCCAGCAGCACACCGGGTTCCAGGAACTGGTCGCGCACGAACAGCGCCAGGCTGTCGCCGATGCGCTCCTTGCTGCGCGGGATGATCGCGGTGTGCGGAATCGGCAGGCCCATTGGCCGCCGGAACAGCGCAACGACCGCGAACCAGTCGGCCAGCGCGCCGACCGCAGCGGCCTCGCAGAAGGCCGAAACCCAGGCCCAGATGCCGCGTTCGCCGTACCAATGGCTGACCGCGAATCCGGCCAGCATCAACAGCAGCAGGCCCAGTGCGAGGGCTTTCAGGCGCCGCAGCTGGGCGCGGCGCGGATCGTGGGCAGGCGTCATTGCACGAGTCTAACCGCAGCCTGGTGATGCCTGCCTGTAGAGCCGAGCCCATGCTCGGCTGCCTTGCGCGCGGCAAACCGCAGCCGGGCATGGGCTCGGCTCTACATGAGAGATCCGCGCGTTTTTAAAGCGCTTCCAGTTGCTTGCGCAGCGCGGCCAGCTGCGCGCGCAGGGTGTCGTTCTCGCGGGTCAACGCGACCACGCGGCGGCGCAGGGCCGGGGCATCCTCGCCCAGCTGTTCCAGCGCCAACAGCACTTCGGCGTCGCGGCTGACGATCTCGTCCTCGCTGGGCTCCTCGAAGTCCATCTCGGCCGCGTCCGGCTTCGGCGCGCGCGGCTTGCGCTTGGATTCGCGCACGCGCTTGGCCGCCTGCTTCAGCTCGTCCTTGCCACCGGCGGCGGCGGCGCGCTGCTCCTCTTCGGGCAGGTCGGCCACGGCTGCAGCGGCGCTGATCGAGATCACGCCGGCCTTCACTGCCTCCACCACTTCGGGTGCAGCCTGGGCGTGGATCCGCTCGATCATGCCGACCTGGCTGGTACTCAGCTTGGCTTCGCGGGCCAGCTCGGCGCGGCTGAGCTTCGGTGCCGGCTCCCACGGCGGGCTGTCTTCGCCCGCCTCATCGGCGATTTCGGCGGGACCGTCGCTCTCGC
>OKID01000216.1_pt1 | contig 12652 bp, 9 predicted proteins | sample 1610601 | NCBI WGS metagenome assembly OKID01 (sample SAMN04436667, study PRJEB24849) | human gut metagenome | biome: human gut; feature: NICU; material: stool | host: Homo sapiens | place: USA: Saint Louis, MO | collected 2010-06-09 | reverse complement strand
GGCGCCGAGCGCATCGCCACCGGCCACTACGCGCGGGTGACCCAGCGCGGCCACCAGTGGCTGCTGCTGCGCGGCGCCGACCGTTCCAAGGACCAGAGCTACTTCCTGCACCAGCTGGGCCAGGAGCAGCTGGCGGCCACCCTGTTCCCGATCGGCGACCTGGAGAAGACCGACCTGCGCCGGATTGCGCGCGACGTCGGCCTGCCGACCCATGCCAAGAAGGACTCCACCGGCATCTGCTTCATCGGCGAGCGGGATTTCCGCGAGTTCCTCGGCCGCTACCTGCCGGCCAGGCCCGGCCAGATCCTCGACCCGGCCGACGGCAGCGTGATCGCCGAACATCCGGGCGTGTTCTATTTCACCCTGGGCCAGCGCGAGGGCCTGAACATCGGCGGCGTACGCGGCCGCCCGGCCGCACCGTGGTACGTGGTCGGCAAGGATGTGGCCAACAACGTGCTGTACGTCGACCAGGACCGCGACAGCCCATGGATGCTGTCCGAGCGCCTGCGCTCGGAGCCGGCGCATTGGATCGCGGGCTCGCCACCCGCGCGGCGCTTCGAATGCACCGCCCAGACCCGCTACCGACAGCCCGATGAGCCGTGTACGGTCAACGTGCTGGACGATGGCAGCGTGCTGGTCACCTTCGCGCGCCCGCAGCGCGCCGTTACCCCCGGTCAATCGCTGGTGCTGTATGACGGTGATGTGTGCCTGGGTGGCGCGGTGATCGCCGCCACCGATGCGCCGCTGGAACAGCGCCTGCGCACCACCCCCTCCCCCTTTTGAGGTAATCGCTGCATGAGTTTCACTGTCGACGACCGCGTCCTGGCCCTGGCCGGCATTGCCCAGGCCCTGCAGCAGGTACGCCGCATCGCCGATACCGGCCATTCCGACGCCGCCGCCGTGCGCACCGCCGTGGACAGCGTGTTCCGTGTCGATGCGTCCTCGCCGCAGGCGGTGTTCGGTGACCGCCATGCACTGAAGGCCGGGCTGCGCCTGCTGCACAACTACTTCCGCAACCAGGGCCAGGATCCGATCCTGCCGAAGCTGGCGCTGTCGGTGCTGCAGCTGGAGCGCCGCTTCGTTCAGGATGGCGCCACCGTGAACAAGGTTGCTTCGGGCATCGAGCGTGCCCAGCGCCAGGCCACCGAACTGGGCGACAGCGGCCACCCGGATGTGCTGGCCAGCCTGGGAAGCCTGTACGCGGACACCATCAGCCACCTCAAGCCGCGGGTGATGGTACAGGGCAACCCGCACTACCTCGGCCAGGCCGGCGTGGTGGCCGAGATCCGTGCCCTGCTGTTGGCGGCGGTGCGCTCGGCAGTGCTGTGGCGCCAGCTGGGCGGCAGCTACTGGGACTTCCTGTTCGGGCGAAAGGCGATGATCGAGGCCGTGGACCGCCTGCTGGCCTGAGGGTGTGGGGTCAGAGCCCTTTCCCATGGAAAAGGGATCCGACCCCGAGACCGCACAGGCGCCGGAAATCCGGCGCATTCAGAATGCACTTCCAGGCACATCGACGTTAAAGAGAAAGGGGGTACGGCCGATACATCCTCCGTGCACCTCCCGAGAACGTCCATGTACTCACGCATTTTCATCCGTCTGGCCGCCCCCCTGGCTCTGACCCTGCTGCTCCCCTTCGCCATCGGATTCGAATGGCCGGCCGCCCTGCGATGGGCGATCCTGACCACGATGACGCTGAGCTGGCTCGGCTTTGCGTGGTGGACCACCCGCGCTCAGGCACACCGTTCCCCGGAACACGCCCGTGTCCTGCGTGAGCAGGACCAGCTGCTGACCGAACTGCGCAATTTCGTCGGCAACGAGATCGAGGGTTCGCGCGGCGAAGTGGAACGCGCCCGTGACCTGATCCGCCAGGCGGTCTCCAGCCTCGGTGGCAGCTTCGATGCGATGAACCGCAAGTCGCGCCAGCAGAGCCAGGCCCTGTCGCGTATCGTCGACCGCGCCGGCGATGAAGGCAATGCCGGCCTCGACGTTGCCCGTTTCGCCCAGCACGCCAGCCACCGCATGGAACAGCTGGTGGAAGCGCTGGAACAGGTGAGCGGCCAGAGCAGCACCACCGTGCAGCACATCGACCAGATGGCACAGCACCTGGATGGCATCTTCGCGCTGCTGGAAGACGTCAAGTCGATCGCCGACCAGACCAACCTGCTGGCGCTGAACGCCGCCATCGAAGCCGCGCGTGCCGGTGAAGCCGGCCGAGGCTTCGCGGTGGTCGCCGACGAAGTGCGCAACCTGTCCGAGCGCTCGACCACCTTCAACGAGCAGATCCGCAAGCTGGCGCACAGCTCCAAGGACGCCATCGCCAAGGTGCGCGAGACGGTCTCGCACATGGCCTCGCGTGACATGGACCGTTCCCGCGAAGCGCGCCAGGAAGCGGCGGCAATGCTCGACAACGTCGCGCAGATCAATGCCTCGCTCGGCGACGGCATGCGCGAAGTGTCCGAGTGCGCCCGCGCGATCGATGGCAGCGTGGCTGAAGCCGTGCGCGCCCTGCAGTTCGAAGACATCGCCACCCAGGCGCTGGGCGGCGTGCACACCCACCTGGACCGTCTGACCGCGATCAACCGCGAAGCGGTGGCCCTGCAGGAGCTGCTGCACCGCAATGGCGGCGTGTTCGACGAGGAGATCGCCACGGCCCTGCAGCGCACCGGCAACCGCCTGCGCGAACTGCGCAGCGAATGGGAACGCCCGCCGCACAAGCCGGTTGCCCAGCAGAGCATGGGTGCCGGCACGGTAGAGCTGTTCTGATCCTGATGTCCGCTGCCCTCGCCGGCAGCCCGCAAGGCCCCGGTTCGTCCGGGGCCTTTGCCTGTAACCCGCCGCTGGATGCATCCTGTACGCGCACCATGACCCTGATCCGCGCCCTGCCCGCCCTCACCGACACCGAGCGCCCGCGCAACGCGAGCGTGCGTGAGCAGCTGCAAAAGCTGGAAGAGGTGGCGCGTGAGGAGATCCGCGAACTGCAGCAGCTGGCGGATGCGCGCCCGGCCCCCGCTGTGGACGACCACGATCTGCTGGGGTTGGCGTGGGACCTGGGGTTGGATGGCGAAGCCCTGAAGTAGATCCACGCCATGCGTGGATGGGTGCCGCGACATCTGCAATCTCTGCTTCGCCTGTCGCCTTTTAGGATTTGTTGCATAGCCTGAGGAAGGGGAAGAGGACACACTGCCCACTCCTCCCCTGTCTCTCTGGCCTCTGCATGACGTTCAATCTGGAAGAAGCCCGCGAGGCATTTGAGCGATTCCTGGTGTTGATGGACGGCCAGATAGAATGGCTGGTTGCGCAGGCTCAAATGCATGGCATTGAACTGGATAGCAGCCCCGAAAGTCTCGACAGGCTGGAACACCTCCATGACTTGATGGCAGCCACGCTGTCTGAGGATGAGCGGGACTCTCTGAGGGTCGTGTTCGCCCGATATCTAGGAGAGACCGTCAGGCTGGTACACGGTGGGAAGTGGACCCTGCCACTTGATGACCCAAAGGACGTCAACTTCAACAGGCCTGTCATCGTGGGGCACTCGCGCTACCCCATGTGTGAATTCAGCCCCATCCATGCGATACGCGCCTACTCGCTTCGCCGCCGCCCGGGGCTGATCAGAAGCATCGTAGCCAGCAGCGTCAACCCGCAGATCCTGGACCTAAGCGATCTGGCGGAAGAGGATTGAGCCAAATCGATCCGGCAAGGCATGTGACTTGTTGCTCGCACTCGAACCCGCAGTGCTAGCGCCGGCCATCCACATGGCATGATGCCCCGGTCCCGTTCATGGAAGACCGATGGCCATCGCCCTCATCGCAGTGCTGTTGATCGAGACCGTCCTTTTGATGGCCTGGGTGGCCGGCTATTTCAGCTGGGGCATCACCCTGTTCAATGAGCGCATCGCGGCGTCACCGGCCATGCAGGCCCGGCTCTCGCTGGGCAGCCTGGAACGTGACCTGCCGCAGGACAAATGGCTGCACCTGGCATTCCATGCGCTACCCGACGGCAGCATGGCGTTCCGCGAGAGCTTCGCGCCGAGCTTCGGCCTGCGCTACTTCCCGGTGATGCGAGGACGCGTCGTGCTCAACGCGCGACGGCATGAGGTGCGGGTGATCGGCCTGTGCAGCTGGTTCGTGGCGATCCTGTCGCTGCTGCTGTTGCCGCTGGTGGCGATGCGCCCGATGGTGGCGCCGCTGCTGGTGGTGCTGCCGCTGTTCCTGGCCAGCTATCTGGTCCAGAAGCGGCGCTATGCGGACATTGTCGAGACGCTGCGCATGCAGTTGAAGGCGGAATTTTCGAGGTAGATCCACGCCATGCGTGGAGGGTCGCATGTGCAGGCATTGGTGCCGACCAAGATCCATGCCCACGAGGGTGGGGTTACGCCGAGCGCAGGCATTCGTGCCGACCAAGGTCGGCACCTACCAGCGTCGGGTGGTCAGCGCACCAGCACCGCTTCGCTGCTGGCGTCGGTGCGCATCGGTAACGGACGCTGCTGACGCAGCCACTGCGCCAGGTCGCGCGGGCTGAGCGGGCGCGAGTACAGGTAACCCTGGATTTCGTCGCAGCCCTGGCGGCGTAGCATGTCTTCTTCCTGGTGCGTTTCCACGCCCTCGGCCACCACCTTCATGCCCAGCGCGTGGCCCAGGTGCACGATGGCCTGGGTCACTTCGGCCGTGCCGGAGTCGTGCAGCATGCCCTGCACGAAACTGCGGTCGATCTTCAGGCGACCCACCGGGAAGCGGTTGAGGTAGTTGAGGTTGGAGAAGCCGGTACCGAAGTCGTCCACCGCCAGCGGCACGCCGTGTCGTTCGAGCACGTCGAAGCAGTGGCGCAGGATGTCGGTGTCACGGATCAGCGCCGATTCGGTCAGCTCCAGCTCCAGCCGCTGCGGCGGCCAGCCGTGGGCATGGCAGATCTCGATCACACGTTCGGCGAAGCCACGGTCGCGCAGCTGCACCGCCGACACGTTGACCGCGATGCGGTCGAAATGCAGTCCTGCCCGGTCCCAGGCCGTTGCCTGGCGGCAGGCTTCGTTCAGAACCCAGTCGCCGATGCGCACGATCTCGCCGCATTTCTCGGCGATGGGAATGAACTCGGCCGGGCTGCAATAGCCGATGCCGGGGCGATGCCAGCGCAGCAGTGCTTCGATTGCCGGCGGCTCGCCCTGGTGGGCATGCAGCAGCGGCTGATAGGCCAGGCTGAACTCCTCGCGCTCGATCGCACCGTGCAGCGCGTGCTCAAGCTCCAGCCTGCGCTGGATGCGGGCCAGGGCATCCTGGCTGTAGTACTGGTAGGTGTTGCGTCCGGCTTCCTTGGCCGCGTACATGGCGGCGTCGGCAGCGCGCAGCAGTGAATCGAAATCGGTCTGCGCATCGCCCAGCATCGCGATGCCGACGCTGGCGCCGACCTTCAACGTGGTCTCGCCACGGCGCAGCGGCTCGGCCAACGAGGCGATCAGCTTGCGCGCCACGTGGCCGGCGTCTTCCGGCTCGGCCAGGTCGCGCAGCACCACAATGAACTCGTCGCCACTGAAGCGGCCAAACAGATCGTTGTTGCGCAGGTTCTGGTGCAGGCGGGTCGCGGCAGCCTTCAGCAGCGCATCACCCGTGGCGTGGCCGAAGCTGTCGTTGATGGTCTTGAAGCCGTCCAGGTCGATGAACAGCATCGCCAATGAGGTGCCGCGATCACGCGCCTCCTCGATGGCCTCGGCGGTCTGTTCGCCGAGCAGCACGCGATTGGGCAGGCCGGTCAGCAGGTCGTAGTGGGCCAGCAGCTCAATGCGCTCGTTGGCCTCGCGCTCGCGGGTGATGTCACGGAACAGGACGACGAAGCGCGGCGGCAGTCCGTCACGACGATCCAGCTCGATCAGCACCTGCACCCAGACACGCAGGCCGGACTGGCGGTAGAAGCACAGGTCCAGCTGCTCGGGCAGGCCGCCGTTGGCGATGCGGGCCAGCGCCGCCTCGAACGCATCGCGCGAGTCTTCGGTATACAGCGCCATCGCCTGATCGAGGGTGATCGGCTCCTTGCGCAGGCCGTGGATGCGATAGCATTCCTCGGTCCATTGCATGCTCCGGGTCTGCACCTCGATCTCGCAGCCGCCGATGCGGCCCAGCGCGGAAACCCGGTTCAGCAGTTCGGTGCGCCAGCGAATCAACGCGTCGGTCTGGTGCTGTTCGGTGATGTTCTGCACCTGACCGAGCAGGCGCTTGGGCTGCCCGTCCATGTCCAGCAGCGGCTGCATCCACAGCCGCAGGTGCTGTGATGGCTCATGGCCACGGGTCAGCTCCAGCTCGAGATTGGCGGCACGACCATCGCGCCACAGGCGCCGCCATGCCGCACGCAACGCGCCACGCGAGCGCGGATGCAGCTGCTTCAGCCAGCGCCGCTGGCCGGGCACGGCGCCGTGCTCCAGCGCCAGCAGCGAGCGCAGTTCCGGCGACCACCAGAAGTGCCCGCTGTTGGGGTCGAACGACCAGCTGCCCATGCTGGCGATGCGCTGGGCCTCGCTTAGGTGCAGCTGCTGTTCCTGCAGCAGCGATTCGAGCTGCTTCTGCTGCTCGATGTCGGTATGCGTGCCGACCATGCGCAGCGGCTGGCCATCGGCGGTGCGCGCGACCACGCGGCCACGATCCAGCACCCAACGCCACTGGCCATCGGCCTGGCGGAAGCGGAACTGTGCACTGTACTGCTCACTGCGCCCGCGCAGGTGCTCGTCGAGCGCGGCACGCACCTGGTCGATGTCCTCGCTGTGCACGCGCGACAGCAGTTCGGTGGCCGTCTCGTCGCCCAGCGACGGCGTGCGCGCCACCCGGTCACTGGGGATGTCCCAGTCCCACAGGCTGTGGCCGGCGCTGTCCAGTGCCAGTTCCCAGCGCCCGCCCCCGTCGACCGGCACCGGCTCGGGAATGCTCAGGGTGAACGCCAGCAGGTTGCCGGCACCGTCATGCACGGCGCGCAGGTGACCGTCGTAGTGGCCGCGCGGGCCGCCCGGCAGCGTACAGGGCACGATGCCCCCATCGGCGGCCATCAGGCGCAGATCTTCCAGCATCGGCGCATAGGCAGCCACGGTGGCCGGCAGGCCATGCTCGCGCGCGGCCGGATTGGCCGCCAGCGGGCGCCCGGTACGGTCGACGATGACCAGCGCCGACGCAAGCGGGTGCTGCAGCAGGCTGGCGATGATCCCTTGGTCCACGCGATCTTGCTCCGGATGACACGCCCGTCAGCGGGGCACGCAGTGGTTAACGGCGCCTGCGGCGGATAATTGAGTGGTGACGGCACGCTGCAGGGTAAGATGACCGGCGCCCCTTTCACCCGCCCCATCCATGCCCGCAGAACCGACCGGCAACGCCCCAGTTCCCGACCCGCGGATGGCGCAGGCACTGAGCCGTGACCGGCGGCGGGTGGTGTTGAGCTACCTGGTGATGGCGCTGGCCTGGATGATCTCCACCGACAGCGTGGTGCAGGCGCTGGTGCCCGATCCGCAGCAGGCGGCCCTGTGGCAGGGCCTGAAGGGCTCGTTCTTCGCCCTGGCCAGCGCGGGCCTGCTGTACCTGCTGCTGCGCCCGCTGGCCGAGCACGTGCTGCATACCCACGCCCGCCAGCAGGCCTCGGAGCTGCGCCTGCGGCAGATGTTCGAGGGCAACCCCGGCCCGATCCTCGTCTATGACCTGGACACATTGGCGATCCTCGACGCCAACCCAGCCGCCTGCACCGCTTTCGGCTGGGAGCGCGATGAGCTGCTGGAACAGACCATCGACGCCTTGTGGCCACCCGGCCAGGGCCAGGCGCTGCAGGCCAAGCTGGAGGCGATCCGCGAGGCGCCCGACGAGCTGTGCATCCTGCGCGCGCAGCTGCAGCTGCGCGATGGCGCGCTGCGGCAGATGGAACTGCGCTCCAACGCGATCAGTTACGACGGTCACAATGCGCGCCTGCTGATCGCCATCGATCGCACTGCCGAGGACCTGGCCCAGCTGCGTCGCGACCAGGCGCTGGCACGGGTGGAAGAAGCCCACGAACTGGCCCGCATCGGCGCCTGGGAGCTGGACCCGTCCACCGGGCTGGGCCGCTATTCCAACCAGGTCTATCGCCTGCTCGGCCGCCGCCCGCCCGAAGCCCGCCGCTGGCACCGCTTCGACGAACTGCTGGTGCCGGCCGACCCGGCCACCGCCACCCAGACCGAGCAGCTGCTGGCCGAGCTGTGCTCCGGCGAGCCGGTACAGGTGGACGTGCTGCTACCGCTGCTGTCGATGGACGGGCGCGCGCTGATGGTGCACCTGCGCGCCGCCAGTGGTCTTGATGAAGCTGGCCGCAACCGCGTGCTGGGCACGCTGCAGGACGTGACCGAACGCGAGCAGTCGCGGCGCCTGCTGCGCGAGCGCGAGGAGCAGTTCCGCGAGCTGGTGCGGGTACTGCCCGACGGCGTGGTGATCCTCTCCGACGAGCATGTGCTGTACGCCAACGCCTGGGCCGCCGGCCTGTTCGGCTACGGCAGCCATACCCTGCTGGGCGAGCCCTTGTCGGCACTGGTCGCTGCCGCAGACCTGCCGCGGGTGCGCAGCCAGCTGCGTGCCGGCCAGCCACATCTGGGACCGGGCCACAGTAGCGTGGTGGCCATGCAGCGCGGCGACGGCCGCAGCTTCCATGCCGGCCTGGCGGTGGGCGACGTGCGCTACGGTGGCCGCGACTGCAAGCTGCTGATCGTGCGCGATCTCAGTGATTCCGAACGCATCCGCAGCGCGCTGGAAACCAGCAACCGCGAACTGCAGGCGATGGCCGGGCGGCTGTTCTCGCTGCAGGAAGACGAGCGTCGTGCGATTTCGCGCGACCTGCACGATGACATCGGCCAGGCCATCACCGCGATCAAGCTGTCGGCGCACGCGGCGCTGGAAGAGGACGATCCGCAGCGGCGTGGGCAGGATCTGGCGCAGATCGTCAGCCTGGCCGACACCACCGTGGCCAAACTGCGCGACATCTCCACCCTGCTGCGCCCCCCGCAGCTGGATGCACTGGGCCTGGAGGCAGCGCTCAGCTGGCAGGCGCGGGTTCTGTTCCGCTCCTCGCCGGTGGAGCTGCGGGCCGAGATCGAGCCGTTGCCGCATCGCCCCGACAACAGCATCGAACAGGCCTGCTTCCGCATCGCACAGGAAAGCCTGACCAATGCGCTGCGCCATGCGCGCGCCAGCCAGGTCCTGCTGCAGCTGCGCGATGTCGGCCAGCGCGGCCTGCATCTGCAGATCCGCGATGACGGCGAAGGCTTCGATCCGGACGGCCCGCGCGGCCTGGGCCTGATCGTGATGCGCGAGCGCGCACAGAGCGTCGGTGGCCACGTGCGGATTGAATCCGCGCATGGCGAAGGCACCTTGGTCGATGTCCACCTCCCCTACCAGGCGGCCAGCAGGGCTGCCGTCGATTCACCGGAATACTGAGCCTATGTGGAATCCCAACCTGCCCCCGGTCAGCATCGATGATGCCCCCGACCGCCTTGGCGCCGGCAACCCCGAGCTGCAGGCGATGGTTGCCGAGGCGGCCTCCGGCGGTATCGCGCTGATGCTGATGCACGTGGACATCGACCACTTCGCATCGGTCAACGAGAACATGAGTGCCGAAGTGGGCGATCAGGCGCTGGTGCTGGTGGCACAGCGCCTGCAGTCTTACCTGCGCGGGCGCGGCAAGCTGTGGCGGCATGGCAGCGACGAGTTCCTGATCGCGGTGCCGCGCACCGCCGATCTGCCGTTGCCGGAGGATTTCGCCGAGGAGATCCGCCAGCAGATGGAGCTGCCACTGTCGGTGCTGCCGTACACGTTGTTCATGACCGGCAAGCTGGGCGTGAGCCTGTGCCCGGAACATGCCAGCAGCACCTCGCGCCTGCTCGACCATGCCGAGGATGCGCTGTACCAGGCCGCCCGCGAAGGCGGCAATGCCGTGCGCATCCATGCGGTGGACACCCCGCCGAGTGCGCACAGCGAGAGCATCATCGCGCGCCAGATCGTCGATGCCATTCCCAATGGCGAGCTGAAGCTGCGCTACCAGCCGCTGGTAAGCGCGCGCGACGGCCACGTGGTGGGCATGGAAGCGCTGCTGCGTTGGCAGTCGCCGACCCTGGGCATGCTGGTGCCGGAGCGCTTCATGCGCACCGCCGAACGCCTGGGCATCATCGTGCAGATCGGCACCTGGGTGCTGGAAGGCGCCTTGAAGCAGGCGCGGCTGTGGCGCGACCAGGGCTTTGATGACTTCACCATCGCAGTAAACGTGTCCACCCTGCAGCTGCTGCGGCCGAACTTCTTCGCCGAAGTGATGTCACTGCTGCAGGCGGCGGGCGTACCGGCGCACATGCTGACGCTGGAGATCAACGAGAGTGCGTTGACCAACAACGTCAATTTCGTCCACGAAACGCTGGCCAACCTGCGCAACGAAGGCATCAGCCTGAGCCTGGACAACTTCGGTACCGGCGACTCCAGCCTCAGCGCGCTGGTGCGCTACCCGGTGGACAAGCTGAAGATCGACCGCAGCTTCATCAAGAGCGCACCGGCTGGCAATCGTGAAGCGGCCATCGCCCGCGCGATCATCGCCATGGGCCACCAGCTGGGCATGACCGTGATTGCCAACGGCGTGGAATCACAGGCCCAGCTGGGCTTCCTGCGCCGCAACGACTGCGACGTGTTCCAGGGCTACCTGTTCGGCGAACCGATGTCGGCCGATGCCGCCGGCATGACCCTGCGCCGCCGCTACCTGCGTCCGGAAGCCTTCGCCGAGACGCGCCCGGACCGGACGCTGCTGCTGCTGGATGACGAGGAGAACGTGCTGCGCTCGCTGGTGCGCCTGTTCCGCCGCGACGGCTACCGCATCCTGGCCGCCGGCAACGTGCGCGATGCGTTCGACCTGCTGGCGATCAACGACGTGCAGGTGATCCTGTCCGACCAGCGCATGAGCGACATGAGCGGCACCGAGTTCCTGGGCCGGGTGAAGATGCTGTACCCGGATACGATCCGCCTGGTGCTGTCGGGCTATACCGATCTGAACACGGTGACGGATGCAATCAACCGCGGCGCGATCTATCGCTTCCTGACCAAGCCGTGGAACGACGACGAACTGCGCAAGCACATCCACCAGGCGTTCCGCACGTACGAGGAGCAGCGCCGCAGCAATGCCGGCCCGGCGCCGGTGGAGAGCGGAGATGGCGGCGAGGATCGCCCATTGCGGTAGCCATCCCCTCTGGTAGAGCCGGCCGCTGGCCGGCTGCTCTGGATATCGGGTTCAATGAGATTGCCGGCCAGCGACCGGCACTACCAGAAGCGGTCAGCGCGGCTGCTTGACCGGCAGCACCACGCGGAAGCGCGAGCCCACGCCGGGCGTGCTGTCCAGGTCGATGCGGCCGTGGTGCTTGTTGATGATGCTGTAGGAGATCGACAGGCCCAGGCCGGTGCCACTGCCCACCGGCTTGGTGGTGAAGAAAGGATCGAAGATGCGCTGGCGCAGTTCCGGCGAGATGCCACCGCCGGTATCTTCGAACTCAACCCAAACGTGATCGCCATCAACGCCGGTACGCACCGTGATCGTGCCGCGCTCGGCGATGGCATGGCCGGCGTTGAGCAGCAGGTTCATGTAGACCTGGTTCAACTCCGATGGCAGGCACTCCACCAGGGGCAACTGGCCGAACTCGCGCACCAGGGTGACCTTGTACTTGAGTTCGTTCCAGATGATGTTGATGGTCGATTCCAGGCCCGCGTGCAGGTCGACCAGCTTCCACGACTCGTCGCGGCCGGAATACGAGAAATCCTTCAGGTCGCGCACGATGCGGGTGACCCGCTCGATGCCTTCGCGCGATTCCGCCATCAGCTGCGGCAGGTCGCGGCTGATGAAATCGATATCCAGGCGGTCACGGATATCATCGATTTCCGGGATCAGCGCTTTCGGGTCCGGCGCGCGCAGGGCACGCTCGTAGGCTTCGATCACGGTGAACAGGCTGCGCAGGTACTCCTGCAGGCTGCCCAGGTTGGAGTGCACGTAACCGATCGGGTTGTTGATCTCGTGCGCGACGCCGGCGGCCAGCTGGCCGATCGACGCCATCTTCTCCGACTGCAGCAGCTTTTCCTGGGTGCCATTGAGGCGCAGGTAGGCCTGGCGCAGTTCGGCATGACGCTGCTGCAGCTCGCGTTCGTAGTCTTCCTGCCCTTCGATGTGGCGGAACAGGGCGAGGAAATGCCCCTGGCCGACCGGACCATGGTGGTACAGATGGGCGATGACCACGCCCTCGCCCAGCGGCAGGCTGCCATTCCAGTGACCATGCTGGCGAGCCTGTTCCAGCGCATCGGGCGGCAGCAGTTCGCGCAGGCGCTGCGGCGGCGGCAACCCGCCGTCCTCGCCACTGGCCAGCAGGTTCTGTGCGGCCGGATTGGCCAGGGCCACCCGCCCGTCATCGGTGAACAGCAGCAGGCCTTCGCGCAGGCGCTCAAGCAGGGCCTGCAGCACCGGCTGCGGCGGAAGGGGGGCGGTAACCAGGGCGTTGGCAGCGGACACGGCGACTCGGGACGTTCGAACAGGCGCCCAATATACGCGGTCATGCAGCGGGCTTCAGCCCGCCGGGAGGGGATATGCGACCGCCGTCGCCTCAGGCGACGGCGAGGGGCCGGCCGATGCTGACCGTGTGCGACTGGCCCTT
>OKID01000215.1_pt1 | contig 12652 bp, 14 predicted proteins | sample 1610601 | NCBI WGS metagenome assembly OKID01 (sample SAMN04436667, study PRJEB24849) | human gut metagenome | biome: human gut; feature: NICU; material: stool | host: Homo sapiens | place: USA: Saint Louis, MO | collected 2010-06-09 | reverse complement strand
CTGCGCGGCGCGGCTCCGGTGCAGGCGGCGGCGGGGCCGGTTCGGCCTCGGCACGCTCGTACTGCGCGCGGAACTTGGCCAGCAGCGGCAGGCCGAGCTGCTGCGAGAGCAGGTCGATCGCGCTGGTGCCATAGGCCAGCGCCACCGGCAGCACGCCGGCGCTGCGCAGGCCGTCGACCAGCGCCTGCGCGGTGGCCACATCCGGCACCTGGCTCAGGCCGCCGAAGTCGAGGATCACCGCGGCGCGGCCGAACAGCTTCGGGGCGCGGGTCACGCGCTCGCGCATTTCCTGCACGAGGCGTTCGACATCAAGGGTACGGATGCGCAGGTTGGCGATGCCCACCTGGCCGATCTTCAGTTCACCGGCCTGTTCGTAATCGAAATTCACCGCCACGCTCAGGTCCCCGTCGGCCGCTGTGCCTGCGCCGGCAGCTGCCGTGCGCGTGTCCATGCCACATCCGGCAGCTTGCCGCCGTAGGTCTCCTTGACCCAGGGGTAGCTGCACAGTTCCTTGGCCAGCATGCTGGCGCGCACATCGACCTGCGGCATCGTGTTCTGGCCCAGCTCGCGGAAGCCGAAGCTGCCGTGGAAGAGCAGGGCGGCATCGGCGCCATGGTCGAGGAAGACTTCGCAGGTCATCTGCGGGTAGCGCAGCTCGGCGAAGCTCTGCGCGTCGGCATAGAACGCACGGCCGACGCCGCCGCCACGACGGCGGCTGGCGACCACGATGCGGTCGATATAGAAGAACGGGGTGTCCAGCTGCTGCTTGAACCAGGCGAAATTGCTGCTGTCGTGCTGGCTGTCGCTGCCAAAGCCGATCAGGAAGCCGGCCAGGTTGCCGTCGCGCTCGGCGACGCGGAAGTATTCAGCAGTTTCATAGAACAGGCGCAGGCGGGCCGCATCCAGGGGAAGGATGGCCAGGCCAGCATTGTTGTTCAAAGCCAGGACGGAATCGAGCTCGTGCTCGCGCACGTCGCGGATGACAATCGACATTGTGACTCCGTGGGGTAACGCGGTTGGTCCATCAAGGGACCCTGCGCACGATTATTGCATGCCCGGGGTGGGCTGCGGCATGAACAGGCGACCGCAGGGGCATGACTTCCGTGGGAGTGCGCGATGCAGGCCGGGCCCGTAGAGTGCTGGCATGTTGGGAGTCCTCAGCCATACCCGCGTCCTCCGCCTGGCCGGCCTGTTCACCTGGGTCATGGTCGGCCTGCCGCTGGCGTACTCGCAGTTCGAGAACCTGCACAGCCGCGCTGACATGGGCGGCTGGGCGATCCTGCTGTTCGTCGCCTACCTGTCCTTCGGCACGGCCTACTACTGGCTGACCCGCATCCTGCGCAGCGACAGCCACACCAGCTGGCTGGACCGCGGCCTGCTGCTGTTGCTGACGGTCTCGGCGCTGGGGGTCAGCTTCCTCAGCGGGTCGGGCCTGGGCAGCATCCTGATGATGGTGGCCGCCGGGGTCATTCCGTGGATGCTGTCGGTACGGCTGGGCGTGCTGTGGCTGCTGGTCAGCCAGCTGGCCGTGGCTCCGGTCTATTACCTGCTGCTGCGCTTCCCGCTGTTCGAAGCGGTGATGCAGTCGCTGCTGTACGGCGGCTTCTCCATGTTCATCTTCGTGACCAGCCTGGTCGCGCGGCAGCAGACCGAGGCCCGCGACGAGCAGCGCCGGCTCAATTCGGAACTGCGCGCCACCCGCGCCCTGCTGGCCGAGAGCGCGCGGGTCAACGAACGCACCCGCATTTCGCGCGAACTGCATGACCTGCTGGGCCACCAGCTGACCGCGCTGACCCTGAACCTGGAGGTCGCCGGGCACCTGGCCGAGGGCCAGGCCCTCGATCACGTGAAGCGCTCGCACGCGCTGGCCAAGCTGCTGCTGGGCAACGTGCGCGAGGTGGTGAGCCAGCTGCGCGAGACCGGCGCGATCGATCTGGCTGCGGCGCTGCGCCCGCTGACCGAGAACGTGCCCTCGCTGGACATCCAGCTGGAGATCGAGGATCCGCTGAACGTGGAGGACCCGCAGCGGGCCCACGTACTGCTGCGCTGCACCCAGGAGATCATCACCAACGCGGTGCGCCATGCCAGTGCCCGCCACCTGTGGATCAAGGTGTACCGTGAAGCCCCCGATCGGGTGGTGGTCGAGGCCCGCGACGACGGCGTCGGCGCGGATATGGTCAATGTGGGCAACGGCTTGCGCGGCATGCGCGAGCGCCTGCAACAATGCGGTGGCCAGCTGCAGATCGAAACCCGCCCCGGTGAGGGTTTCCGGCTGCGGGCGACGGTGCCGGCAACGGTGCTGGTGGCGGCCCTTACCAAGGTTCCTGAAGGAGTGCGTTGATGATTCGCGTCTGCCTGGTCGACGACCAAACCCTGGTGCGGCAGGGAATCCGCTCCCTGCTGGCGCTCGACGACGGCATCGAGGTGGTGGCCGAGGCCGGCGACGGCCGGCAGGCGGTCGAGCTGATCCCCCAGGTACGCCCCGACGTGGTGCTGATGGACATGCGCATGCCGGTGATGTCGGGGCTGGAGGCCCTGCAGGTGCTGTCGCGGCAGGAACAGCTGCCGCCGACCATCATCCTCACCACCTTCGACGACGACCAGCTGGTGCTGGCCGGGCTCAAGGCCGGTGCCAAGGGCTACCTGCTCAAGGACGTCACCCTGGCACAGCTGGTCGGTGCCATCCGCACCGTGGCCGACGGGGGATCGCTGGTGCAGCCGGCGGTAACCCAGCGCCTGCTGTCCGGCCTGGAGCACATGCGCAATGAATTCGTCAGCCTGGACCGCCCGGACCCGCTGACCGACCGCGAGACCGAGATCCTGCGGCTGATGGCCAGTGGCTTCTCCAACAAGGAGATCGCCAATTCGCTGGGCGTCGCCGAGGGCACCATCAAGAACCACGTGTCCAACATCCTTTCCAAGCTGGGTGTGCGCGACCGTACGCGTGCCGTATTGAAGGCGTTCGAACTCCAGCTGGTCTGAGAAAAAATCTTTCAAGTACAAAGACTTGGGTCGTAGTCCGGGGTTTCCGCCAGGGTTGCCCCCTACTTGCCGGGTAGCGGTATGCGTTACCCTTCGAATCCTTTGTCCATACAAATACGCAGCCGGCAGGGAAACCGGTGCGCCAATCCCGATAAACAATGCCCGCGAAGCCTGCTAGGATTGGCGCTTCGCTTCAATCAACCCGGCCGTGGGATCGGCCCCGGAGACTCTCTGAATGACCCGTATTATCGAGTTCCTGATCGCCTTGGGGATCGTGGCTGGCCTGTTCGTCATCATTGGCGTATGTCTGCCGGGCGAGCGTCACATCACCGAAAGCATCGAGACCAACCGCAAGATGACGATCGTGTACGACACGGTCAGCAGCCTGCGCCGCTTCAAGGACTGGAACCCGCTGGTACTGCGCGATCCCGCCGTTGACCTGAAGCTGTCCGGCCCGGCCTCGGGTGTCGGTGCCACCCTCGACTTCACCTCCAAGGACCTGGGTACCGGTTCCTGGAAGATCACCGAAGCCGAAGAGAACAAGCGTGTTGTGATCGCCATCGAGGACGCCACCAAGGGTCACGACAAGGTCACCACCTTCAACCTGGAGCCGACCGGCAAGGGCGGTCGCAACGTCAAGATCACCCAGGACTACTCGGTGAAGTACGGCTTCGACCTGTTCGGCCGTTACGCCGGCCTGTATGTCAGCCGCCAGATCGGCGATGACATCAAGATGGGTCTGTCGCGCATGGCCAACATGCTCGCAACCGTGCCGAACGTGGACTACCGCACGCCGGAAGCCCCGCTGACCGACCTGGCCATCGTTGAAGTGCCGGCCGAGAACCTGCTGGTGGTCAACGCCGGCAACGTGGACCGCGGTCAGGACACCATCACCAAGTCCATCAAGGACAACCAGGAGTGGATCAAGCGCGTGATGGAGGCCAATGGCCTTGAAGCTGCCGGTCCGTTCCGCATCATCACCACCGACTTCGGCCAGGAGAAGTACGCCTTCGACATTGCCCAGCCGGTGAAGAAGAAGGGTGCTGAAGGTGCTGCTGCCGACGAGCTGACCGTCAAGATCGACGGCGGCGCTCCGGTCAAGTACGTGCACGTTGCTCCGCACCGTTCGGCGCATGCGGCCTACACCGGCCACATGGCGGGTCTGGACGTGGCGCGCAACGGCCTGCGTGCCTGGGCCGTGACCTCGGGCAACGAAGTCATCGACCGTCCGTACGAAACCTGGAAGGACGGCATCGACAAGTCGTTCACCCCGGAAGGTACCTACGACATCTACTGGGCCGTCAAGTAATCCCCGGCTGACCCATGTAGTGTTGGACACGAAAACGCGCCGCTCATTGCGGCGCGTTTTTTTTTCATCCGGCGCCCGGCAAGGGGCGCTGCGCAAGGAGCCCTCATGTTCAATCTGGAACGTCGCGCACGTAAGCCTTCCCTGCTGGCCTGCCTGGGGGCGCTGTTGGCTGCCGCCTCGATCGGCCTGTCTGCCTATGCATCGCATGGCGTGGCCGACCCGTTGGCGCAGCAGCATCTGAACATGGCGGCGCTGTATGCGTTCGCGCATGGCGCGGTGCTGGTGGCGCTTGGGCCGCGCGCGCAGGGCGCGATCGCACACCTGGCGCTGTACGTGCTGCTGCTGGGTGTCCTGCTGTTTTCCGGCAGCCTGATGGGTGGGGCGTTGTGGCAGTGGCCGACGCGGATGGCGCCGATCGGTGGCACCAGCATGATGGCCGGATGGGTGTTGCTGGCGATCAATGCGTTGAGGCGGTGACGTTCGCAGGGCTGTCGCTCCGATCCATGCCGATGCGATCGTGATGGTTCATGGGCGTTACTTTTATTTCGCGCGAAAAGAAAAGTAACCAAAAGAAACGCGCCGCCGGCCGCGAGCCGGTGCTGCGCACCGGTCCCCTGCGCTCCTCGGCCCGTCGAGGGGCGGTGCGGAGAGCAGCCGAGCGTGGCTCGGCTCTACAGAATCGCACGCACCTCTTCGCCCTCGCCGGACCTGCGGTGCTCGGCTCGCTTGAAGGCGGACCCAACAGCCGCGCGCTGATCCGTTGTAGAGGCTTCGAGCGAAGCGACCGGCTTCTGTCTTTGCCTTCTTGTTCCATCTCGTGGTGGGCGCGCGCGGAATCCGCCCGGACAGCTCCATGAATTTCGCCTTGCGGTCGCCACGAGGGGCTCAGCCGTTGGCCGGTCTCCAGCACCAGTGCCAGGGTTCGTAGACGATGCCGTGCGGGTTGTCGCGCGGGTAGCTCAGCTGGAAGCCATGCGCGCCGGCATGCACCTGTAGCCAGGCGAACGCATCGGTAGCGTCGAACGATTCCTCGGCCGGGGCATCGCCTGGCGTGCCGATGTCCAGCGCATGGCCGCTATGGTGTTCACTGAACCCCGGCGCGGCATTCACCTTCAGGATCTCCGTCACGCTCAGCCCGCGCGCTCGTTTCCGTTCGAAGATGCCCAGCTGGTAGGCATGGCTGCGGAAGCCGGAGATTGCATCCAGTGCGATGCCATCGCGCGCTGCATGCAGGCGCATCCGCCGCCAGCCCTGTGCAGCGCCGCGGCGCAGCCACAGCGGGCGGGCGAAGCGGTCGCGCCCAGCGAAGTGCAGCAGGCATGGTTCGGGTTCCAGCGGCAGGCCGCTGTCGTCGGCATAGCGCTGGGCATCCAGGCCGAGCTGCTGCAGGCGCTGCTGCAGGCCGGCGAGGGGCAGCCACTGCGCTTCCAGATTTGCACCGAATGGCCGGGCCGCGGCTGCATCCAGCAAGGCCAGTGCTTCCTCGGCCCCGGGCTCGCGCGCCAGGCGCGGCACCATGGCGTGCACGCCGTGTTCCACCACCGCCGCCAGGTAACGGCCATCGCATTTGCGCCGCAGCACCCAGTTCGCTCGTGACAGCAGGCGCGCGTCGAGATTGCTGCGCGCACGCAGCAGGTCTGCGGGCCACAGTTCGATGGCTTCGGTATTGATCAGCAGGGGCAGGCGTCGTTGCATCGCCGCAGCTTACTGCCGCGGGCCCGGCACGGCCACCTTGCGCAGTGCTTCCAGCAGCGCCTGTGGCCGATCGAGACTGAGCAGCAGGGTGCTGCCATCGCGGACCGGCAGGGCGAGGACGCGCGCGCGGTTGGTGACCAGCGCGAAGCCCTTGGCGCCGCCCTGCAGGCGAAAGTGGCCGGAATAGAAGCCCGGCATTGCGTAGCCGTTGGTCTTGAAGCGGATGCCATAGCGGGGGTCACGCTGCAGGTCGACCACCTCGGCCTGGTCCAGCCGCAGCTGCGCCACCGGAACGCGGCGGCGGTACATCGTCGAGCGCACATCCAGCACGTTGTCGGCCAGTTCCACCCGGCGACGGAAGAATGCTGCGCCCAACCCGATGCCGAGTACCGCGATCACCAGCAGACTCCAGGCGGCACTGCCGCCCATCCGGAACCAGGGCGGCGACAGCGTTACTTCGATCCAGGGGGCACTGGCCGGCGCCTTGTACAGCTGCGCATACAAGCAGGCCACGAAGGCGGCGAGCAGGGGCAGCACGATCCACAGCACGCGCAACGGCGAGCTCTCGGCCACCTCGTACTGTTTCGGATCGCTGGCGCCCATGGCTCAGGCCTCCTTCTTGAACACCAGCATCGCCGGGCGCATCGGTGCGGGGATGATGATGTTGACCAGCTCCCAGCCCAGTTGGCCTTGGCGGCTCAGTTCGCTCTGGATGTCCTCGGCCTTGAGCAGGCCCATCATGGACGTCTTGACCTCGATCGTCTGGTAGCTCCAGCGCTTGCTCATTCCTTGTCCTCTGAAGATGGCGTGGGTTTCGGCAGGCGGCCTGCCTTGCGCAGGGCGTCGCGCAGCACATACTCGATCTGCGCGTTGAGGCTGCGCAGCTCGTCGTCAGCCCAGCGTTGCGCGGCGGCCAGGACGTCGGCATTGATGCGCAGCGGGTAGGCTTTCTTCTCACTCATGCAAGCTCCTGGCGGGGCGGTGGGGCGCCCCGTTGCGAGGGTGGTTCAGTACAGCGAACCGGCGTTGACGATCGGCTGGGTGCCGCGGTCCGAGCACAGCACGGTCAGCAGGTTGCTGACCATGTGCGCCTTGCGTTCCTCATCCAGCTGCACCACGCCGTTCTTCTGCAGTTCGGCCAGGGCCATTTCAACCATGCCGACCGCACCGGCCACGATGCGCGTGCGTGCAGCGATCACTGCGTTGGCCTGCTGCCGCTGCAGCATCGCCTGGGCGATTTCGGCGGCGTAGGCGAGGTGGCTGATGCGTGCGTCGATCACCTGCACGCCAGCGTCGGCCAGGCGTTCGGCCAGCTCGTTCTTCAGGTGCTGGGAGATCTCGCTGGCATGGCTGCGCAGCGCCAGCTGTCCCTCCTCGTGCTGGTCGTAGGGATAGCTGGTGGCCATCGCGCGCAACGCCGATTCGGACTGGATGTGCACGAAGCTTTCGTAGTCGTCCACGTTGTAGACGGCCTCGGAGGCATCGACCACCTGCCAGACGATGACCGCGGCGATCTCGATCGGGCTGCCGTCCAGCTCGTTGACCTTCAGCTTGCCGCTCTCGAAGTTGCGCACGCGCTGGCTGACCCGGCGCTTGGCATAGAAGGGGTTGTTCCAGCGCAGGCCGTTGTCCTTGACGGTGCCGACGTACTTGCCGAACAGGCTCAGCACCGCCGCCTGGTTGGGCTGGATGGTGTACAGGCCGGCCAGGATGAAGACCGCAGCGAAGATCACCAGCACGCCGGCCAGCATCAGCAGCAGGTTCGGTGAGCCGGAACCGGTCCTGGTCGTCGCCCCGAGTACGAACAGTGCGGTACCCGCCAGCGCGACCAGCAGGGATCCGGCCAGGGTGCCCAGGCCGTTGAGGGAGGCAAGCGACTTCTCTTTCATGGCGGTACTTCCTTGAGGGTTCGAATTGAAGATATCAAATTGATATCACTTGTCGACTACCGTTCGTCGGATGCCATGGTCAGGGTGCGCGGCCAGCTAGAATGCCCCCCCGCCTTCACGTCGCTGCTGGAACCGCCATGGCCAAGCTTGGAACTCCGTTGTCCCCCTCCGCCACCCGCGTGCTGCTGCTGGGCTCGGGCGAACTCGGCAAGGAGGTGGCCATCGAGCTGCAGCGGCTGGGCGTGGAAGTGATCGCCGCTGACCGCTACGCCGATGCCCCGGCCATGCAGGTCGCCCACCGCTCGCACGTGATCGACATGCTCGATGCGATGGCGCTGCGCGCCCTGATCGCCCAGGAGCAGCCACATCTGGTGGTGCCGGAGATCGAGGCCATCCATACCGAGACCCTGGTCCAGCTGGAGCAGGAGCAGGGCCTGCGGGTGATCCCGACTGCGCGCGCCGCACGCCTGACCATGGATCGCGAAGGCATCCGTCGCCTCGCCGCCGAAACCCTGGGCCTGCCGACCTCGCCCTACCGCTTCGTCGATACCGAGGCCGAATACCGCGCTGCCGTGGCCGCCATCGGCCTGCCGTGCGTGGTCAAGCCGGTCATGTCGTCCTCGGGCAAGGGCCAGAGCACCCTGCGCAGCGAAGCGGACATCGCTCCGGCCTGGGAGTACGCACAGACCGGTGGCCGTGCCGGTGCCGGCCGCTGCATCGTCGAGGGTTTCATCGACTTCGATTACGAGATCACCCTGCTGACCGTGCGCCATGCCGGTGGCACCTCGTTCTGCGCGCCGATCGGCCATCTGCAGAAGGACGGCGACTACCGCGAAAGCTGGCAGCCACAGCCGATGTCGAGCGCGGCACTGGCGCGTGCCGAAGAGATTTCGCGTGCGATCACCGACGACCTTGGCGGCTGGGGCCTGTTCGGCGTCGAGCTGTTCGTGAAGGGCGACGAGGTGTGGTTCAGTGAAGTGTCACCGCGCCCGCACGATACCGGCCTGGTGACGCTGGTATCGCAGGAGCTGAGCGAGTTCGCGCTGCACGCGCGCGCGATCCTCGGCTTGCCGATTCCGGTGATCCGCCAGAGTGGCCCGTCGGCGTCGTGCGCGCTGTTGGCACACGGCGAGGGTGTGCCGTACTTCAACAATGTCGCCGCCGCGCTGCAGGTACCGGATACCGCCGTGCGCCTGTTCGGCAAGCCGAGCGTGCATGGCCACCGCCGCGTCGGTGTCACCCTGGCGCGCGCGGAAAACATCGACGAAGCACGCGCCGTCGCGCGTGATGCCGCCGACGCCATCGGCGTCGAACTGCGCCCCTGAAAAAGGAGCGACGACCAACGGTCGTCGCCTACCGAAACCCGGTGGGTACCGACCGTTGGTCGGTACGCTCAACGTGCAGTCGACTCTACCGCACGTCCACCCACACCAGATGGTGGTCGCTGCCGTCGGCGATCTTCGCTTCCGGGCTTTCATTGGCCGGCCAGAAAATGCCGCTGCCCACGTACTCGAAACCGGTCGAGGGCAGCACATAGTCCAGGCGCATGGTGCCGGACTTCGGGCCGAAATCGCCGGTGGCGTGGAACGGTGCGCCCTTGCGTTCGATACCCTTGGCCGCATAGGCCAGGCTGGTCTGCTCACCGCCGACGCTGCGCGGGGTGGGGTAGCGCAGCACGCGCGCGTTCTCGATCAGCTCGACGATCGCCTCGTGGCGGCCATCGCCATCGACCGGGTCGTTGTTCAGATCGCCGAGGATCACGAAGCGCGCGTCCTGCGCCAGGCCGCCACACTGGCCCTTGTCGTCGCACAGCCAGGGCTTCTCACCCTTGGACAGGTATTCCTGCCACAGGCGCAGTTCGTCGTGGTTACGTGCCGCGTTGCGCTTTTCCGGGCCGTCGAACACCGGCGGCGTCGGATGCGAGACCAGCGCGTGGACCACGCCGCCCGGGGTTTTCACCGGTACGTCCCAATGCGACTTCGAGGACAGGCGCAGCTGCGACCACACGTGGTCGTTGTAGAAGCTCTGGCCGGTACGCGGATCGACCGGGCGGATGGCACCGGGCATCGCACTCCACTTCAGCAGCTGGAAGCTGCGCACCTTGGTTTCATCGATCGGGTAGCGCGACAGCACCAGCATGCCGTACTGGCCCGGGTGCAGGCCGTAGCCCCACGCGTCATTGCCACGGCCGCGGCCTTCGCCGCCGACCACGCCGTTGTTGTCCAGGTCCAGGCCGCTGGGCACACCGGTGTTGACCGGCGCCAGGTAGCGGTAGGCAAAGTGCAGCGGCTTGCCGCCGCCGGGCTGGGCGACTTCCAGGTAGCGCTTCTGGAACAGGTCGGCGGCGCGATGGGCATCGTCGAAATCAAATTCGTTCAGCAGCACCAGGTCCGGGCGCACCTGCTGCAGCACGGCGGCGATCTTGCGTGCGTGCTCGCTGTCGCCCTCCAGTTCCTTGATCAGGCCACCGGCATCATCGGAGTACAGCGACGTGTTGTAGGTGGCCAGGCGCAGCGCAGTGGACGGCTTCTCAGTCATCGCGGGGGACGTGGCAAAGGCGGGGGCGGTGGCGCCGCAGAGCAGGGCCAGGGCGAGGATCAGGGGTTTGGCGTTCATCCCCCTATTCTGCACCCGGCCCGGTGTCAGCGGTTTGTCAGCGCCCGTCCAGTTCGTTGTCGAAATCGTGCCAGCGGCGGCCGTCGTAGGCCTCAAGGGGATGGAAGCGGCGCTTGTAGTCCATCTTCTGGTGCCCGCGGATCCAGTAGCCCAGGTACACGTGCGGCAGACCCTCGCGGCGCGCCCACTCGATCTGCTGCAGGATCGCGAAGGTACCCAGCCCGCGCGCGGCGTGGTCCGGGTCGAAGAACGTATAGACCGCCGACAGGCCATGCTCGGTGACGTCGGTCACCGCCACCCCCAGCAGCTGGCTGGGCTGGCCGTCGTGGCCGGGCAGGCGCATCTCCATGAAGCGGGTGTGCGACCAGCTGCCGATCAGGAACTGCTCGAACTCGTGCGGGCCGTGGTCGTCCATGCCGCCATTGGCGTGGCGGTGGGTGAGGTAGCGGTGATACAGCGCGAACAGGTCGTCGCGGGCGGTGGCGGCAGTGATCCGCACCTCCAGGTCGTCATTGCGGGCGGCACAGCGGCGCTGGCTGCGGTCCGGGGCGAAGCGCGCCACCGGGATCCGCACCGCCACGCAGGCCTGGCAGTGCGCGCAGTGCGGCCGGTAGACCAGGTCGCCGCTGCGGCGGAAGCCCCAGCTCAGTGCCAGCGGGTACAGGCCACCCAGCCGGCGATCGTGCGGGTCCAGCACCAGGTCGCGCGCCACCCGGTCGGACCAGTACCCGCAGGGGTGCTCGCCGGTCTGGAAAAGTCGCAGTTCGTCGTCTCTGTCGCCATGTATCGCCATGGGCACAGCATAGCCCCAGCCTGTCGCAGAGGCGGCGACTGTCCGGCGGATGAATGGAATCGGCAGTGGCGTCAACCGACGTCGCGCCCGGGCGTTGTTGTCCCCCGAGGGTGAAGTGATCACCCCGACGCTGTTCCCATCCCCAGGAGTGACCTCATGATCCGTACCCCCCTGCTGCTGGCCCTGCTGCTGGGCACCTCCGCTTCCGGAATCGCGCTGGCCGCCGACACCCCGGCCATGCCCGCGCAGCGCCCGGCCAAGCTGGACACCAATGGCGACGGCGTGATCGACCGCAGCGAGGCGGCTGCCAATCCGCGCCTGGCCGCGAAGTTCGACGAGCTGGACAAGAACAAGGACGGCAAGCTCTCGCGCGATGAGCTGCCGCGCTGGCAGCATGGCCGCCGTGGCCACGGCGGTGAGCGCTGGGCCAGGCTGGACGTCAACAAGGACGGCCGCATCAGCCGCGACGAGGCCAAGGCCGATCCGCGCCTGGCTGCGCGCTTCGACCGGCTCGACCTCAACAAGGACGGTTACCTGGACAAGGCCGACCGCGAGCTGCGCATGAAGCAGCATCGTGATGCCTGGTTCGCTGCCGCCGACACCAACAAGGACGGCCAGCTGAGCAAGGCCGAGTTCGACGCAGCCAAGGGCCCGATGCACGGCGGCCCGCGCCAGGGCGGTCCACGCGATGGCGGCGCACCGAAGCCGCAGCGCTGAGTGTCAATGCGGTGATCGGAGACAACGCCGGCGCAGTGCCGGCGTTGTCGGTTACAGATGGCCGTTGCGCATCAGCACATACACCACCAGGGCGATCACCAGCAGGTTCGCCCCGATGATGCCGGTGCGACCGTACATGGATTCGAATTTCCAGTTGGTTCCGCGGCGCCCACGCCGCGCCGAATCGCGCGCGATCATCGGCGCCATCACCCTTTGCAGCGGCACCAGGCACTGGTAGTTGACCACACCCAGGCCCAATGCCAGCAGCAGCATCTGGCTCCAGATCGGAGCCTGCAACAGTGCCGCCAGCAGCATCGCCAGGCACCAGACCAAGCCAGTACCGGTGTTGAGGCGGACAAAGTGCCGAACCTGCGCGCGTTCGCGTTCGGTCTCGGTATAGGACATCAGGAAGCGTGCACCGAGGTAGCTGCCGATCGCGCCGCCGGCGACACCGGCGAGGATCGCCCCCCAGCTTGCCACTGGCAGCACATGCAGTTGGCCGAGCGTGGCGGTCAGGGTGCCCATTGCGGTACCACCGGCTACGCTGGCGCCGCCCAGGCCGAGCTTGCTGCCACCGATGCCGACGCCGGTGCCGAGCAGGATCGCGGCGCTGGCGGTGCCGGGCGCGGCCACCAGCATCATCGACACCAC
>OKID01000208.1_pt1 | contig 13372 bp, 9 predicted proteins | sample 1610601 | NCBI WGS metagenome assembly OKID01 (sample SAMN04436667, study PRJEB24849) | human gut metagenome | biome: human gut; feature: NICU; material: stool | host: Homo sapiens | place: USA: Saint Louis, MO | collected 2010-06-09 | reverse complement strand
GGCGGGGTATCCGCGCCATGGATGGCGCGGCTAAACCTCCAGGGACGGATTCACGGCGTCCCCGCCAGCCCCATCCGCCCGGCCCACTCCCGGGAATCCAGGCTTTCGACGACCCAACACCCCACCACGGAGGGGCTCCGCCGTTGGCCGGCCCGGCCGAAGGCCCGCCGTCCGCGCGATACAATGCCCACCATGAACACCCCACAGGATTCCAGCCTCGGTCGCGAGGTCAGTTACCCGTCGCAGTACGACCCCGGCCTGCTGTTTCCCATCCCGCGCAGCGGCGCCCGCGCCGAGATCGGCCTCGATGACGCAGCGCTGCCGTTCGTCGGCCACGACCGCTGGCACGCCTTCGAGCTGAGCTGGCTCGATCCGCGCGGCAAGCCGCAGGCGGCCGTCGCCACCGTGCTGGTGCCGTGCACCTCGCCGCAGTTGATCGAATCGAAGTCGTTCAAGCTGTACCTCAACTCCCTCAACAGCACCCGCATCGACAGCGCCGAGGCGCTGCGCGCGCGCATCGTGGCGGATCTGTCGGCCTGCGCTGGTGCGCCGGTCCAGGTCGAGTTCGGCCTGCCGGAGCTGCGAGAGACGCCGCTCGGCGAATCCATCGACGGGCTGGACGTGGAGATCGACTGCTACGGCCCGCCGCAGGCCGACTTCCTCGCCGCCGATGCGGGCGAGGTGGTGGAGGAGACCCTGGTCTCGGCGCTGCTGAAGTCCAACTGCCCGGTCACCGGCCAGCCGGACTGGGCCACGGTCAGCTTGCGTTACCGCGGGCCGAAGATCGATCGCGCGGGCCTGCTGCGCTATCTGGTCAGCTACCGCGAGCATGCGGAGTTCCACGAGCAGTGCGTTGAGCGGATCTTCAGCGAGGTGTCCGCGCGCTGCCGGCCGCACTGGCTCGAGGTTGAGGCCCGCTACACCCGCCGTGGTGGCCTGGACATCAACCCTTGGCGTGCCAGCCCCGGCATCGCCGCCCCGGCTGCGACCTACCGCGAGCTGCGGCAGTAACCGCCGCAGTCGGATACCCGTTGTGCCGGGCCATGCCCGGCGAGCGCCGGCCAGCGGACGGCACTACCGGGCGTCCATTCCCCCGATTGTTCAGCCGCCCCGGGGGCGGCTTCACATCTGCACCATCCCCATTTAACAACCGCCATGGCACCGTGCCAATCACGTAGTCATGCAGACGGGAGTTGTGGATGAGTACCGAGAAGAAAGCCGATTTCTCCGGCGTCAGCAGCAGCGTCGACAGTACCGCCGAACAGGCACCGAAGGCGGACTTCTCCGGCGTCAGCGCTTCGGTGGACAGCACCGCAGACGTTGTCAGCGGCGGCACCTATACCGTGCAGAAGGGTGACTCGCTGTCGAAGATCGCCAAGCAGCATCTGGGCGACGCCAATGCCTGGAAGAAGATCTTCGAAGCCAACCGCGATGTGCTTGATGACCCGGACAAGATCTTCCCGGGCCAGACCCTGAAACTGCCGCCGAAGTAAGCCGGCCAGAGTGCCGTCCAACAATCCCTGGGAGGAACCCCGAATGATCAAGACCACCCCGCTCCAGACCGCCCTGATCGCCGCCCTGCTGGGCAGCGTCGCCCTGGTCGGTTGCAAGAAGAAAGAAGAGTCGACCGACAACAACGCCGCTCCGGCAGCGACTGCTCCGGCCGAACCGGCAGCACCGGCCCCGATGACCGGCGCGCCGCCGCCGATGGCCGAAGCCGCTGCTGTCAGCGTCTCGTCGGTCACGGTCGGCAAGACCGCAGCCGCCGACAAGTCGGTTGCGACGACGGCTTTGTTCGCGCCGAAGGACGACATCATCGTCTCGGTCAAGACCGACGGTGCTGCCAACAACGTCGCCGTTGGCGCGAAGCTGACCTACCAGGACGGCCAGGTGGCCGGCGAACAGAATGCCACGCTGAACACCAGCGGTGCGGAAACCACCAACGTCACCTTCAAGAACGCAAAGGGCTGGCCGGCCGGCAAGTACCGCGCCGAAGTCACCGTCGATGGCAAGGCGGCCGGAACGCCGCAGGAGTTCGAGGTCAAGTAAGTCCAGCCGACTCTCTCCCGGCAGGGCTCACGATGGACGCAGCCGCGAGGCTGCGTCCTTTTTTGTTGGGCGATGGTTGGCTTCATCCAGGCGTCGATGGATCACAGCGTTGCCGGCATCCAGTACCGCCGCGTATGGCGTGGCTTTGCCCCGCGCGACTGAAAACGCGACAATGCAGGGGTTTCCCCGCCGCGCGCCCACCCTGACGGCGACGGGGGAAAGCGTGGGGCCCCGCCTCGCGCGCGACACGGTTGCACGTGGCCCGGCGCTGGCGCCGGCCTTCCCCTGAGCATTGCTACAGAGTCCAAGTCCCCCATGTCCAAGATCCTCTACACGCTGACCGACGAAGCACCGTTCCTGGCCACCCAGTCGCTGCTGCCGATCGTTGACGCCTACACCGCCACGGCCGGCATCGTGGTGGAAACCCGTGACATCTCGCTGTCCGGCCGCATCCTGTCGCAGTTCCCGGAACTGCTGTCCGACGCGCAGAAGGTCAGCGACGACCTGGCCGAGCTGGGCCAGCTGGCGACCACCCCGGACGCCAACATCATCAAGCTGCCGAACATTTCCGCCTCGGTGCCGCAGCTGAAGGCGGCCATCAAGGAACTGCAGGACCAGGGCTACCCGCTGCCGGATTACCCGGAAACCCCGGCCGACGACCAGCAGCGCGACTACAAGGCGCGCTACGACAAGGTCAAGGGCAGCGCGGTGAACCCGGTGCTGCGCGAAGGCAACTCCGACCGCCGTGCACCGCTGTCGGTGAAGAACTACGCGCGCAAGCACCCGCACCGCATGGGCGCCTGGTCGGCCGATTCGAAGTCGCACGTCGCGCACATGGCCGCCGGCGATTTCTACGGCAGCGAAAAGTCGGCCACCCTGGCCAACGCCGGTTCGCTGAAGATCACCTTCCACGGCAAGGACGGCAGCGCCGTCGTGCTGAAGGAAAAGACCGCGGTCAAGGCCGGCGAGATCGTCGACGCCGCCGTGATGAGCCGCAAGGCACTGGCCGCGTTCCTCGGTGAGCAGATCGCCGATGCCAAGGCCCAGGGCGTGCTGTTCTCGCTGCACCTGAAGGCGACCATGATGAAGGTCTCCGACCCGATCATGTTCGGCGTGGCGGTCAATGAGTTCTACAAGGACGTGCTGGCCAAGCACGCCGACGTACTCAAGCAGGCCGGTTTCGACGCCAACAACGGCATCGGTGACCTGGCTGCGCGCCTGCCGTCGCTGCCGGAAGCCACCCGTGCTGCGATCGAAGCCGACCTGGCTGCCGAGTACGCACAGCGCCCGGGCGTGGCCATGGTCAACTCGGACAAGGGCATCACCAACCTGCACGTGCCGAGCGACGTCATCGTCGACGCCTCGATGCCGGCGATGATCCGCGACTCCGGCAAGATGTGGAACGCCGAAGGCAAGCTGCAGGACACCAAGGCCGTCATTCCGGACCGCTGCTACGCCGGCGTGTACCAGGCCGTCATCGACGACTGCAAGGCGCACGGCGCCTTCGACCCGGCCACCATGGGTTCGGTGCCCAACGTCGGCCTGATGGCACAGAAGGCCGAGGAGTACGGCTCGCACGACAAGACCTTCCAGATCGCTGCCGATGGCGTGGTCAAGGTCACCGACGATGCCGGCACCGTGGTGTTCGAGCACGCCGTGGAAGCCGGTGACATCTGGCGCATGTGCCAGACCAAGGACGCGCCGATCCAGGACTGGGTCAAGCTGGCCGTCGAGCGTGCCCGCCTGAGCAGCACCCCGGCCGTGTTCTGGCTGGATGCCGCCCGCGCCCACGACGCGCAGGTCATCGCCAAGGTCGAGCAGTATCTGAAGGACCACGACACCAACGGCCTGGACATCCGCATCCTGCCGCCGGTGGAAGCGACCGCGTTCTCGCTGGACCGCATCCGCAAGGGCGAGGACACCATCTCGGTGACCGGCAACGTGCTGCGCGACTACCTGACCGACCTGTTCCCGATCATGGAGCTGGGCACCAGCGCCAAGATGCTGTCGATCGTGCCGCTGATGGCCGGTGGTGGCCTGTTCGAGACCGGCGCCGGTGGTTCGGCCCCGAAGCACGTGCAGCAGTTCGTCGAAGAGGACTACCTGCGCTGGGATTCGCTGGGTGAGTTCCTGGCCCTGGCCGCGTCGCTGGAACACCTGGGCAACCGCTATGACAACGCCGCCGCCCGCGTGCTGGCCAAGGCGCTGGACGAAGCCAACGGCCAGTTCCTGGACAACGACAAGTCGCCGTCGCGCAAGCTCGGCGGCATCGACAACCGTGGCAGCCACTTCTACATCGCGTTGTACTGGGCGCAGGCCCTGGCCGCGCAGGACGAGGATGCTGCACTGAAGGCACGCTTCGCCCCGCTGGCCAAGGCGCTGACCGACAACGAGCAGAAGATCGTCGACGAGCTGATCGCGGTGCAGGGCAAGGCCGTGGACATCGGTGGCTACTACCGCCCGGACCTGGCCAAGGCCAGCAAGGCAATGCGCCCGAGCGCGACCTTCAACGCCGCGCTGGAGCAGCTGCGCGGCTGATCCTGCGCCGTTCGCCTGCTGCAACATGGAAACCCGCGCTTCGGCGCGGGTTTTCTTTTTCCGGGGCCGTGGGGGGTCAGATCCCTTTTGCGCGCAAAAGGGATCTGACCCCAGGCGATGAAACCGTGACATCCGTCAGCTGTCGGACTGCCGTCAACGGGGCATGAAACTTGCCCGCGATGGCTGTCGCAGAACCGACAGAAGGGGGCGTGCAACCGCCTTCAATCTGAGTAGTCGATCACGACGGTCTTCGTCGGCTATATCCTAGCCTTGGCGACGCGAGACCACCGGGGAGGTGGTCGCCCGGGGACACGGATGGCACGCGTGCTGGTAGTGGGAACCGATATCCAGGGCGAGCAGGCCCTGCTGCAACGGCTGCGCCTGGCGTCGGCACTGCCGGACGGCCAGGTCCGCCGCAGCCGGGACCTGGACGATTGCGACCTGCTGGTCATCCGCGATACCCCGGCACTGCGCAACGCGGCCCAGCGCATGCGCCAGCAGCGACCGCGCCTGCAATGCTGGATCGAGGACAACGGCGGCCAACTGCGCGACGGCGACGGACACCAGGATGTTCTCGACGACGGTGCCATCGGCCGCGCGCTGCGTCGCATGCAGTTGGCACCGGAGCCCCTGGCCATGCCCGCACCCGCGCTGATACGTCTGGCCGATGGCGCACACGCCATTACCCGCCTGCTGCGCGAGCGGTTGCCGCTGCGCCATGGCCAGGCACTGTTGAGTGATGCGGGCGAGCCTTTGCTGCTGATGGATCTGGAGCACGACCAGGCCGTGCTGTTGCAGGAACCCGCGAGCGCGCTGGTGGAGCGCCTGGCCGATGCTTTCGAACGCCTGCAGCTGGATGCACTGACGCCAATGCGCCTGCAGGCGCTGGCTGGTGAGCGAACACGCCAGCCGCTGCGGCCGCTGTTGTGGCAATGGGCGCAACGCAGCCGCCACTGGCAGGCACTGGACGAACGCCTGCGCGGCGCTTCGGTGAAGCTGCTGCGCTGGCCGGATTTCCGCGTACTGGGACACGACCACGATGGATTCCGCCTTTGCTCGTTGCTGCTCAAGCGCGCGTGCACGGTTGAAGAATGCGCGATGCTGCTTGAGCTGCCGGCGTCGGCCGTTCGCGATTTCATCCACGCGGCCTACCTGTGTGGCTACGCGCAGCTGCAGGCCGCCCCGGCGACGCCGATGATGGCGACCGGTGGCACCCGCACCGACAACGGACTGCTTGCCCGCCTGTGGCGGCACTTGCGCGGGAGTGAGCGCAATGCGTGAGCACAAGGTGGTGGTGCTGGGCGGCATGGGCAGCGGCAAGTCGACGCTGGTGCGCAGCATCGCGGCCGGCGCGGTAGTCGACACCGATGTGGCCAACAGTGATCGCCTCGGTGCCGACAAGGCCTCCACCACCGTCGCGCTGGACTATGCAGACATCGACCTGCCCAACGGAGAACGCCTGCGTCTGTACGGAACGCCCGGCCAGCAGCGTTTCGATTTCCTGTGGCCGATCCTGCTGCAGGGTGCACGGGGCGCGGTGCTGCTGCTGGACGCACGGCGCGCCGGCATTGCCAGCGAGCTGCAGGACTACCTGCAGGTGCTGCAGCCGTTCGCATCATCCCTGGCACTGGTCGTGGCCGTCAGCCACCTGGACCAGGCACCACAGGCGGCGCTGGATGACTGGGCCACGCACGCCTGCCTTGACGACCAGCCACTGCCGTTGCTGGCCGTCGATGCCCGTGACCGCGAACAGGGACTGCTGCTGATGGATGTACTGATGAGCGAAATGGAAGCGCACGCACTGGTGGCTGCGCATGGGTGACGGGCAGATGGCGGTACTGCCCGACGCGGGCCAGCGTGAGCGCCTGCAGCCGCTGCTGCAGGACCTGCAGCAGCGGGTGGAAGGCGTGCGCACGGTGGTGCTGGCCAGCGTCGATGGCTTTGCCCTGGTCAGCGCCGGTGCCGACGGGCGCGGCGAACGGCTGGCGGCGATGACCAGCGCGATGCTGGCGTTGGCCGCAGCGGTGGGGCGCGAACTGGTGCTGGGCGATCTGCAGACGCTGATGCTGGAAGCGATGGGCGGGAAGGTGCTGATGCTGGCGATCCAGGCCGAAGGGCGTGCGCCGCTGCTGCTGATGGCGGCCTGCGACCAGCGCAGCGTGATCGGGCAGGTGCTGTGGCAGAGCAGGGAATGTGGCCAGGCGATCCTGGCCGAACTCGGCGGATCGTGAGCCCGGCCGCAGGGGAACGAGGGGCTCGAACCAACATCGACAAGGGGTGCGACGTGGCTGGATTGAATGAATCGTTGAACGCACTGATGGGCATCGACGGCGCGCAGGCAGTGGCGCTGGTCGACTACGAAAGCGGCATGCTGCTGGGCGAAGCCGGTGCCGGCATGGACATGGAAGTGGCCGCCGCCGGCAACACCGAAGTGATCCGGGCCAAGATGAAGACCGCTGCCTCGTTGAACCTCAATGACAGCATCGAGGATATCCTGATCTCGCTGGGCAAGGCGTACCACATCATGCGACCGGTCGCGAAGAAGAAGGGCCTGTTCTTCTACATCGTGCTGGACCGGACCAAGTCCAACCTTGCACTGGCCCGACGCAAGGTGCAGGACGTAGAGGCCGAACTGGCGATCTGAGCCGGTAGTGCCGGCCGCTGGCCGGCGTCTGCATCGATCCATCGACGGTCCAGGTGCTGCCGGCCAGCGGCCGGCACTACCTTCGCACTCGACGCCATTGCACACGCCAGCGTATGGTGAAGCCGGTCCTCCCGGCTGAGTCCTGCATGTCCGAGCCTGATATCGATGCCGAGCTGGCGTCGCGCATCGCTGGTGCCATCCACGCTGGCTTCGAGCAGTACCACGCCCGCTTTGCGGCGATCACCGCCCGCGCGCGGCAGCGTTTCGAGCAGCGCGACTGGGCGGGCGCACGCCGGGATGCAGTCGAGCGCATCGCGTTGTACGACCTGTGCATTGCCGAACAGATGGATGCACTGCGGCGCCTTGCCGGCGAAGCGATCGGGGAGCGCGCACTGTGGCTGCAGGTGCATGCACGCTACAGCGAATTGCTGCGGGGGCTGATCGACGCCGAACTGTACAAGACGTTCTACAACACCCTGTCGCGGCGCTTGTTCTCCACCCGTGGCGTGGATCCGGCGCTGGAGTTCATCGCCTTTGACGTCGAGCCGTCCGATGCGATCACCCATCCGGTCGCGCGGCATACCTACGCGGTTTCACCGACGCGGCCGGTGGAGGCCCTGCAGCGCGTGTTGGCCGATTACCGCTTCGACATTCCGTATGCGCACCAGTTGCGCTGCGCGGCGGCCATCGCCGTGCGCCTGCAGGATGATCTGGCCCACTGGGGCGATACGCCGGTGCGCAGCATCGAGCTGCTGGACACCGTGTTCTATCGCGAGCGCCGTGCCTACCTGGTGGGCCGCGTGTTCGGCGAGCACCGCTTCTCACCCTGCGTGATCGCGCTGGTCAACGATGAGCGTGGCTTGCGTGCCGACGCGGTGCTCACCCGGCGCCGCGACGTCGCCCACCTGTTCGGCGTGTCGCGCAGTTATTTCCAGGCCGACCTCGCCACGGTGGGCGATGCGGTGGTGTTCCTGCGCAGCCTGCTGCCAAGCAAGCCCATCGATGAGATCTACACCGTTCTGGGCCGTGCCAAGCAGGGCAAGACCGAGCGCTACCGGACCTTCTTCCGCCACTTCAACGAGCATCCGCAGGAGCGGCTGGTGCCCGCCGAAGGCACACCTGGCATGGTCATGGCAGTGTTCACCCTGCCCAGCTATCCGCTGGTGTTCAAGCTGATCCGCGACCGCTTCGCGTGGCCCAAGGCGATGTCGCGGCAGCAGGTGGAAGAGAAGTACGCGCTGGTGTTCAACCTCGACCGCGTCGGCCGCCTGCTAGATGCGCAGCCGTATCGCCACCTGCGCTTCCCGCGCGACCGCTTCGCGCCGGCCTTGCTGGAGGAGCTGCTGCAGCAATGCGCGCAGACCGTGCGGGTCGATGGCGACCATGTGGAAGTCGCACTTTGCTACGTACAGCGTCGCTTCCGTCCATTGAACCTGTACCTGCGCGAGCAGGGGGGCGAGGCGGTGCGCGCAGCGGTACTCGACTACGCGCAGGCGATCACCGACATGGCGCGCAACAACATCTTCCCCGGCGACATGCTGCCGAAGAACTTCGGCGTATCGCGGCATGGCCGGGCCGTGTTCTACGACTACGACGAGCTGTGCCTGGTCAGCGACTGCGTGTTCCGCGCCTGGCCGCAGCCGCGTACGCCGGAGGAAGCCATGGCCGATGAACCCTGGTTCCATGTCGGTCCACGCGACGTGTTTCCCGAGCGCTTCGGCCCGTTCATGGGCCTGCCCGCCAGCGAACTGGCGGCGGTGAGGGAGCACTACCGGCACCTGTTCGATCCGGCGTGGTGGCAGGACCTGCAGGCGCGCTTCGCCGAGGGGAACTATCCGGATACGCCGCCCTACGCGGCGGCCCATCGCCTGGCCTGAACGGCGTGGCGTGAAGCACGTGCCGGTCCGGTCAGGACTGCGGTACGCTCGGTGCTCACTTCATCACCACGGATCCGGCAATGATGCGTTCCCCCCTGTTCCTTGCCCTGGCCCTGGCGTTCTCCGCCGGTGCCCCCCTGCTGCCAGCCGAGGCCGTCGCCCAGAACGCGCGCGCCGTGCGTGCCACCGCCGAGATGAGCATGGCGCTGTCGGGCAGTATCGACGTGGCGGCCGATGGTTCGGTCAGCGCGCTGGTCCTGGACCAGCAGGCGATGCTCGCACCGGGTATCGCCTCATTCGTGGAGGGCACCATCCGTGGCTGGCAGTTCGAGCCGACGCTGCGCGATGGCAAGCCGGTGGCGGTCCACGCACCACTGCGGGTGCGCCTGCGTGGCAAGCAGCAGGAGGACGGCAGCTACCAAGTCAGCATGACCAGTGTCGACTTCAGTGAGTATGACCCGAAGGCTACCGATTCGGTGACCCGGAAGAGCATGCCGCCACCGCGCTACCCCGAGGATGTCTTCCGCAGTGGTGGGCAGGGTGATGTGCTGCTGCTGGTCAAGGTAGCCCGCGATGGGACCGTGGCCGACGTCATTGCCGAACAGGTGAACATGACCGTGGTCGCGCCGGAGCGGACCCTGGCCAAGATGCGTGACCTGCTCGCCAAGGCCAGCATCAGCGGCGCGCGCAAGTGGACCTTCATCCCGCCGACCACCGGCGAGAACAGCACGCGCGACTTCTGGACCGTGCGCGTGCCGGTGAACTTCGCCCTGAACAGCGACACCGGCAGCAACGGCAATGCCCAGCCGGAGCGCTATGGCCGCTGGCGTGCCTACATCCCCGGCCCGCGCCAGGCCGCACCGTGGCGCAGGCCGGATGCCGTCGAACAGGCGGGCAGTGATCTGCTGCCGGCCGGGGGCGTGTACATGGTCGATGGCACCCAGCGCGGCCTGCGCCTGCTGACACCGTTGGCGCAGCGCTGAGCCCGGCGCGGTGAAGCGGTCGGCCAGGCCGGCCGCTTTTCAGTCCGCGTACGGGTAGACCACCACCCGGTTGCGGCCCTGTTCCTTGGCCATGTACAGGGCCTTGTCGGCCAGCCGCAGCGCCTGCTCGGCATCGACATGGAAGCTGGGGAAGTGGGCCACGCCCAGTGACACGGTGATGGTGCCGACCGGCTCGAACGGGTGATCGGCGATGTGCTGGCGCAGGCGCTCGCCAGCTTGGCGCGCCGAGTCGGTGCTGATGCCCGGCAACAGCAGCAGGAATTCCTCGCCGCCGGCGCGGCAGAGGATGTCGCTGTCGCGCGAGTAGCGGCGCATCTGGTCGGCGATATGGACGATGGCGGCGTCACCGACGTCATGGCCGTGGCTGTCGTTGATCGATTTGAAGCGATCGATGTCCAGCGCCAGGATCGCGAACGGAATGCCCTGCACCTGCAGCGCATCCAGCGCCTGCTGCAGGCCGCGGCGATTGAGCAGGCCGGTCAGCGGATCGGTACGGTTGGCGCGGCTGAGCGTGCCGATGCGGTCCTGCAGCGCGTTGAAGCTGTGCAGCACCGCCTGCTTGAGCTGGGCCACCTCGAAGTACCAGGCGCGGATGCCGCTGACGTGGCTGATCGCGTTGCCGGTGTCCTCGCCACCCTGCACGTTTCGCGCCAGCTGCCACAGCGGCATCGAGATGCGACGGGCGAACCACCAGGTGACCAGCAGTGACAGCAGGCCGAGCGGGATCGCATTCCAGATCACCGCGGTCATCAACCGTGACAATGGCTGCAGCGTGGCCTCGGTCGGCCGCTGGGCGATGATGCCCCAGCCGGTGGCCGGCACCGGTGCATAGCCAGCCAGCATCGATACGCCCAGGTTGTTGCGGACCTGCTGCGCACCGCGTTCACCGCGCACGACTGCCTTCACCGCCGGGTTGCCGACCACGTAGTCGCCGACCCGCTTGCCATCGGCGTGGTACAGCAGGCGGCCATTGCGGTCCACCACGTACAGGTACGAGCCGTCGCGGTAGTAGTGCTTGCCCAGCAGCGTGTGCAGCGCACTGCGCTGGCGCAGGTAGAGGGTGCCGCTGACGTAGCCGCGATAGCGGCCCTGGCGATCGAAGATCGGGTGCGACAGCGAGACCAGCAGCTTGCCGGTGGTCGACTGGTAGGGATCGCTGATCATCGGCTGGCGCGCGGCCAGTGCGGCGTTGTTGCCGGCGCTGTGCAGGATCTCGCCCTGCAGCTGCAGGGTCTGCGGCGAGGTGGCGATCACCAGGCCGTCGGCGTCGACCACCAGCGAGGAGTTGAAGCTGTTGGTCTGCAGCTGCAGCCGGCTGGCTTCATCCTGGGCCTGTGCCGGATCGAGATCATTCTGGCCGAGCCGGGTGGCGGCGTAGGCCAGCTCCTGCTGCGCGGCCAGCAGGAAGTTCTGGGTGGTCTCGGCCAGCTTGGTGGCATAGACGCGGTTGGCCTCCAGCGTGTTGCCGACCAGCTGGTCGCGCTGCACGCGGTAACTGGCCAGCAGGGTATTGGCCAGGGCAATGATGGCGCTGAGCAGGGCCAGGGCGAGGATCAGCTTGCCCAGGTTGAGGCGGGGGGACAGCGTTCGCATGCGTCGACGGATCCGGCAGGAGGCTGGACCCGACCGGTTCTCCGGAAGGGGCGACAGCGGGAATCGGTGGCCACGCCCTTGGGGCCGGGCAGGGTATGGGGCGAATTATCGCCAAAAGTCAGCGGCGGCAAAGTGAAGCAGGTCGCCCTGCAGGCAAAAAAAAAACCTGCCGCAGCGGGCGGCAGGTTCTTTTCGATGCAATGGCGCGGATCAGCGCTTCATCGAACCGAAGAACTCGTCGTTGGACTTGGTGTTCTTCATCTTGTCGAGCAGGAATTCCATCGCGGCCATTTCATCCATCGGATGCAGCAGCTTGCGCAGGATCCAGATCTTCTGCAGCAGTTCCGGTTCGATCAGCAGGTCTTCGCGGCGGGTACCGGAACGGTTGATGTCGATGGCCGGGAACACGCGCTTTTCAGCGATACGACGGCTCAGGTGCACTTCGCTGTTGCCGGTGCCCTTGAACTCTTCGTAGATCACCTCGTCCATCTTCGAGCCGGTGTCGACCAGCGCGGTGGCGATGATGGTCAGGCTGCCGCCTTCTTCCACGTTGCGCGCGGCACCGAAGAAGCGCTTCGGGCGGTGCAGGGCGTTGGCGTCCACACCACCGGTCAGCACCTTGCCCGAGCTCGGCACCACGTTGTTGTAGGCGCGGGCCAGGCGGGTGATCGAGTCGAGCAGGATCACCACATCCTTCTTGTGCTCGACCAGGCGCTTGGCGCGCTCGATGACCATTTCGGCCACCTGCACGTGGCGCGCGGCCGGCTCGTCGAAGGTCGAGCTGATGACCTCGCCGCGCACGGTGCGCTGCATTTCGGTCACTTCTTCCGGGCGCTCGTCGATCAGCAGCACGATCAGGTGCACGTCCGGATGGTTGGTGGTGATGGCGGTGGCGACCTGCTGCATCATCATCGTCTTGCCGGCCTTGGGCTGCGACACGATGAGCGAGCGCTGGCCCTTGCCCTGCGGCGCCATCAGGTCGAGGATGCGGCCGGTGATGTCTTCCGACGAACCGTTGCCACGCTCAAGGGTGAAGCGGCGGCGCGGGAACAGTGCGGTCAGGTTCTCGAACAGCACCTTGTTCTTCGACGCTTCGATCGGCTCGCCGTTGATGGTGTCGACGATGTTCAGCGCGAAGTAGCGCTCGCCGTCCTTCGGGAAGCGGATGCGGCCGGAGATGTGGTCGCCGGTGCGCAGGTTGAAGCGGCGGATCTGGCTGGGCGAGATGTAGGTGTCGTCAGGGCCGGCCAGGTAGCTGGCTTCGGCCGCGCGCAGGAAACCGAAGCCATCCGGCAGGATTTCCAGCACACCATCGGCGGCGACGCCGTCACCGTGGCGGGTCAGCACCTTCAGCAGGGCGAAGATCACGTCCTGCTTGCGGGCACGGGCCACGCCTTCGGAGATCTGCAGCTGCTCGGCGATTTCCAGCAGCTTCTGTGCCGGCATGCGCTTGAGGTCGCTCAGCGAGTACACCGGGAAGCCCTCGGGCACGTTGGCGTGCGGGCGCGGCACGAACGGCTGCTGTTCGCCGCCGTCATTGGACATGCCATCGTCGCGGAAGCGGTTGTTGCGGTCACGGTCGCGGCGGTTGCGGAAGCGGTCGCGGCGGTTGCCCTGACCTTGCCCCTGGCCCTGCTGGCCGTTCTGGTTGTACGGGTTCTGGCCCT
>OKID01000205.1_pt1 | contig 13654 bp, 20 predicted proteins | sample 1610601 | NCBI WGS metagenome assembly OKID01 (sample SAMN04436667, study PRJEB24849) | human gut metagenome | biome: human gut; feature: NICU; material: stool | host: Homo sapiens | place: USA: Saint Louis, MO | collected 2010-06-09 | reverse complement strand
CCTTCACGCCGCGGCGCTGGTATTCCGCCATGAGTTCTTCGGCCTGCTGGGTTGTACAATCGGTATGATGGAACCAGGTCTTCTTCATCCCCCTCACCCCGCGAAGCTCATGAGTTGCGCAGCGGCGTTCTCCGCCTCGCGCTGGTCCCTGAATGCTTTGGATAATATCCAGCGCCAGAGGACATCAAGCGCGGCCTTGTACAGCTGCTGGAACTCAATTTCGTCCATGTTGGCGAATGAAATACTGCGTGGGTGCTTCTGAAGTGTGCCATCCGGAAGTTTGATAGCGTCGTAATGCCCGGCCTGAATAGTCACCCAGGCGCGGTATGCATCGAAGGATTTACAGAGGCTGATCCCGTTTGTTACGCGGCGGCTCGCAACCTGCTCAAGATAGTGCTCAGCGGCATCGAGAAGGGCGCCTTCGTTTCCGCCGTAGGAAGCCAGGAATTTAGCGTAGCCGGTAACCAGCTTGCGCTCGTTGGAGGAGATTGCGCCGCCGGTAGGCTCCCAGTATTCGAAGCCCAGATTCAGCAGAGCGAAGAAGCGGCGATGAAACGCAGGATTACGTACCTGTTTGAAGTCGGCCACCAGCACGGCGCCGAGCTTGATTTTTGATTGCAGCAAATCGCTGGTCTCCGGCGTTGCCGGGATCAGGATCCCTGAGGACTGCTTAATGAGTTGTAATTGCGCCATGGTGTTCACTCCTTGGCGCAGCAGGTTAACGGCTGTTCAGACCGTTGATTTCATATTATCAGAAGGCGGTGTTACCCGGTAGCCGAGCAGACGAATAAATTGCATAAAGCCGTTAGGAGTAAATACTTCTTCATCCTCCAGTAAAGGCCTCACAGACACCATACCGTTAACCCGATAGACCAGATGTCTGCCTGATGAAGGAAAGCTGGATATCACGCAACCGTCGGACCGCCTCACAATGTCATACCAGCTATTTTCAGACGGTTGCAAAGATGAATCACTCACATTCTTTTCTCCCTTCGAGCGACATACAGACGCGATTAGAAATTGTCGGCAGCAGCATCAATGGGATTCGCAAATTGCGGTATTCTGAAAATGCGCGCTACCCCTGAGTACACCCTTAATAGAACCAGTCGTCTGCACTTTCCCAGGTTTCCTGAAGGATACCTTCAACCGTCTTCTTCGCTTCCTTTGCCCCACCATAAACGCTTAACCCATCCGAACCAGCACGACGAACAACCAGACTGCAATCCTCGAACTGATTACGGAGCCGTTTTAGCAGTTCTTTTTCCAGCGCTGGCATTGCTCCATCTGGAAGTTTCTTTGTGCGATCAATGGTTAATTCAACTTTCATGGTGGCCTCCTTTGCATATACTGTGTTTTTATACAGTACACCTGCCTGGAAAAATGGTCAACGCAACAAGAGCACAAAATGCTAATTTTATGCCAGTAGGAAAAAATCAAACCCGCCGTAGCGGGTTGAATAATCAGATGATTTTAAGCTGCTATCTCTTTCGACTGGCAAAGTTCAGGCAGATTTGCCCTCACCAGCGCTTCGGCGAATGGCGGAGGAACAGCATTTCCACAACGCGCCACCTGCTTATCCTTTGAGTACTTAACGCCACGGAAATCCTGGTCGATGATGTACCACTCAGGGAATCCCTGCGCCCGGTATAGCTCATGTGGTTGCAGCATGCGCATGCCAATATCGACTATGCGATAAACCACCCCATCCAGCGTCACCAGGCCTGTGCTGTCCGGGCCACAATATTCGCGCAGGAACTCCAGAGCCTGCTGCGCGCGCTGTTCGTCGTACTCGTCTACGGCCAGCATGGTTTTCACCTCCCCCACATGCGTGCCGCCAGCGGTAATTGTCGGCATTGGCTGGTCGGTGCGCTGCCCGTCCCGGCAGGTGCCACGCAGCTTCACCAGATGAGAGGTTACCGCGGCATGGTGATCGACGGTTGTCACAGAGTGCATCGGTTCGTCCATGCCCACGCCAGCGCCCTGGTAATTCCCGCCGTAGTGCTTCGCCAGGAACGCGCTCACAGTGGCGAATTTATTGCCGCCTGCCGTAACGGTACCAAGCGGATTATCCAGTTGCAGCACGCGCGGCTCCTGCCCCGGGCGTTCGCCATAGCCCATCTGAATCAGCGTGGGTACCACCAGCTGTGATTTCCCGCCACCACCAGCAGTGATTGTCGCGCTGGGTTCGTCTGCCCGATGCCCTACGCTGGCGCCGAACTGCCGGACGATAACCGGGGCAACAACGCACGCCCGAGATTGTTTCAGAATTGTATGCGCAGGCTTTTCCAGCGGGCGAGGCTTTGCCTGATATTCACTGCCGCCGTTACCGGCCAGGAAAGGTGTCAACGCGGCTTCGACCATGCCCATTGCATGCCCGTTGCCGCCCGGACGCTTCGAAGTGCCTGCGGTAATCGTCGGCACAGGTTCAGTGACTTCCTGCCCGGTAGCACCCGTGCGGAACTTCGTCAGGTGCGGTACTGCGATTGCGTAGCCATGTTTTTTTGTGATGGTCTGCAAAGGCTCATTCAGGCTCTGGCCTCTGAAACAGTCATAACCCGAACGGGTGCTGGTGTGGTTACACTTCACGATGAACGGCGTCGGATTGTCCAGGACGAAACGCTGAATTCCCCGGGCGATCCGCTTCAGAGTGTTTTCTGCCAGCGGTTTTTTACGGCCAAAAATTGACGGCGCGGCAATCGACCAGTCGATGCATTCAGCAGCTGTTCGCCACGGAGCCAGCTTGCCTGCCTGCACTGCTGGAGATTTCGGATCCCCGTGTGTTGGTTCCGGCCATACAATCGGCTTCCCATCACAACGCATAACCATGAAGAAACGCTTTCTGATCGTCGGGGCACCATAATCACAGGCACGAAGCTCGCGATACTCAACGGCATAGCCCAGGCCTTTTACCAGACGTGCAGCCTCCTCGCTGTCCAACGAAATATTCAGAAATTCACAGCATTCCGCCAGCGCAGGATGATGCGCTGATATGCCAGTGGTCAGCATGCCAATGAATGCCTCAAAAGTTTCGCCAGCGCGGGCAGGATCCGGCCGCATTTCCCCGGCGAGCAGCGGCCCCCATGTTTTGAACTCCTCCACGTTCTCCAGCATCATCACGCGCGGTCGCACCGCCAGCGCCCAACGAATGACGATCCACGCCAGACCGCGAATCTCTTTCTCCACCGGCTTCGAGCCTTTGGCTTTCGAGAAGTGGCGACAGTCCGGGGAGAACCACGCCAGCCCCACCGGGCGGCCAGCGGTCGCCAGCTGAGGGTTTACGTCAAACACGGATTCGCAATAGTGCAGCGTATCGGGGTGGTTGGTGGTGTGCATCGCAACGGCGTTCGGGTCGTGGTTGATCGCAATATCAACACTGCGCCCGATAGCCATTTCAATGCCTGTACTCGCCCCACCGCCGCCGGCAAAGTTATCGACAATAATTTCTCTCACGCGTATTCCTCCATGGCGGCGGCCAGCGAACGGGCAGCAACGACAATTGACGGTACCGGCAACTTCTCAAGCCACATCCGGTTGATGTGATGTTTCAGGCGACGCTGGTGGTGTGCCGGGAGATCCCCGGCGTTTTCAATCTGGCTGTATACCATTCCGACCTCGGCAGGCCAGACGGTATCCTGCACGTCCACCAGCAGGAGGTTTTCCAGCTCGATAATTCGTTTCGTGGCGTACTGCAATTGCGGGTCAAAGTTGTTCTGTGGCTCACCGTCTTTAACGAAGGATATCCAGTGGGTTTTGTCATTTTTCCCGGTACGCTGACCAATGATTGGTTTTACATCCGTCAGCGCCAGAACCTGGCTAACTGGAATCTGAGTTTCGTTCCATTTGAAAATGAGTACACCGTGTGGCCGCAATACTCGGAATGCCTCTTTGAAACCGGCGCGCAGGTCAGAACGCCACGTTTTTTTGTTCAATCGCCCGTATTTTTTACCCATCCAGGCAGCCTCACCAACTCGTTCAAGATGAGGAGGGTCGAACACCACTACGGGGAAGGTGTTATCAGCAAACGGCAGCGCGCGAAAGTCAGCAATGAAATCAGGACTGATAACCAGACGGCGGCCATCGCAAAGCTCATGCTCCTCACAGCGAATGTCGGTAAAGACAGCGCGAGAGTCGCATTTGTTTAACCAGAACATGCGGGAACCGCAGCACATATCGAGTATTATTTTCTCGGACATGTTCACTCTCCTTTTGCGGCAGCGCGGCAGACATTCCAGATTTTCTGTGCCAATAATTTATCGCCAATGTTATGCGCCAGCAGGCTGACAATCTGACCTGCCAGGCCTTTTGGCATTTCCTCCGGCAACATCAGCGCTGGCGGAGCGGTGTAAACAACACTTTCAATCCAGTGCGCGCCATCCTCATTGCAATGGCACTTCGACTCTAATGGCTCGTCCAAACCCTCTGCGCCACACGCGCTACAGGTGAAAAGTTTGCGGCTCCTTGCTTCGAGCGATGCCAACGCCAGTTTCATCGCAGCCAGCGCCATAGTCGCATCTTCGTTTACTGCGCCTGGCGTCGCATCGCGCTCTTCTTCAAGCTCCACGATAGTCTGATTTAGCCATTCTCTTAGGGGCGCATTCATCACTTCAATCCCTCCAGCATTGGTAGCCGGTACACAGGTACCGCTTTGTATTCCTCTCCCGGTGATTCTGCCATTTCGTTGAGGGCGCTAATTTCTGAGACTAAGGCATCCTCGCCATAAGCAACGCAGAACTCATCTAAATGCGCCTCGCCTTCCGAATCAGCTATGGCATACAGGAACGGCTCGGCCTTCAACACTGCCTGCGCAATTTTAGCCAGGCATTTATCCATCTGCGCCAGCTTGCTCTCAGGGAATCCGGCAACCATAGCGAGTCGCATTTCTGTACGCGCAATCAACTGCTCTTTGGTGAATTCTTTGGTAATTGTGCTCATGCAGCCGCCTTGTTGTGCGAAAAACGTTTCAGGTCAAAGTCGATTGTTGCCCGTAGGTCACGGAAGATACCGCAGCGACCGTGGCGAACCAGGCCACCCTGCTCCACCGCTACGCGAAGATATTTCTCCGCCGTGGTCCGGTGCAGGCCGAACATCGCAACGACGTCATTCGTGGTGATGCGCCCCTGCTCCTTCACCAGTTCGATAATCCGGTTGATGATCAGGGCGCGTTCTTTGTCGGTTTTCTTTCTGGCCATCGGTTATTCCCTCCCTGTCAGTTGCTGAACGAGATTTCTGTGGCGACCAATAACACGAACCGCGTCACGCAGTTTGGTCAGTTGCTCCAGCTTGTTTCTGGTGCGGCGGATTTCGCGCGAAATGTCCCGCACCGCTGGTACCGCTTCGACTGCGGCGCGCCCTTCGGTGAACGAGGGGATTTCACTCACGATCTGTTCGACTGGTTTTGCTTCTTCCGGCGCGGCAGGTGCCTCCGGTACCGGTTCTTGCTTAACGGGTTCTGTAACAACAGCAAGGGACCAGGTAACTCCTTTGCCCTTCCCGTTCTTCACCACAACGCCCTGGCGCTCCAGCGCGCGAAGAACAGAGACCATTCCGCGGGCATTACGATTGACGGCCGCAGCCAGCGAAACTGTCGTCATTGCCCCCTGCTCACGCAGCTGCTGTCGGACGACATCAGGATCAACGGGTTCCGGCTCCTCACCTTTCAGACGCGGCGCCGGATGAACAGGTGCCTTTGGCGTTGACTGCTGAGACTGACCTTTCACGGTACCGAGGAACCAGCCGCCGTCTCCAAAATCGCATAACCCCTGCTCACGCTGCTCACGTAACATGGTGAGCGCATCGACCGGGTCGATATCAAGACGGGCAGCAACTTCGCGGTATGTCGCCCGGCCCATTTTTTCCAGTGCCTGAATTACGGTTTCCATGGTTTTTCCTCTGAAATTATTTAACAGGACGCAGATGCGACACGTTTTTTCGATAACTTTCCCAGTCGAAATTCACCCAGACCCCGCCATCCATCTGAAGACGATCCATAACGCGAGCGCCCAGGGTGTTCACCAGTTCGCCGTGGTTCAGATTGGTCAGGATGCCTACCGGACGCATCGAGGAAAGTCGACGGTCAATGACTTGATTGATGATGACCTTCTCGCCACTGGAGCCGCGCTGAATACCGACCTCATCCAGCACCAGGAGATCAACGTTACACAGGTCGTTTAGCAGGGACGATTCGGACTGCCCGTCGTCGTAGCACTCGCGAACACGGAGCATCAGGTCAGGGATGGTCACCACCAGGACGGAATGGCCAGCGCCCAGCAGATAATTACCAATTGCCGCTGCAAGATGGTTCTTACCGGTTCCCGGCGCGCCGCTGAACACAAAGCTTGCGAAGCTGCCGCCGCCGAAGTTCTGCGCGTAGCTTTTTGCCATGCTGTATGCCTGGCGCTGCTCCGGCCCATTCACCTCGTAATTCGCGAACGAGCAACTGCGATGCAGTGCCTGGATGCCGGCACGACCAAAGATTTTTTCTGAGCGGGCACGCTGGTTCATCTTGTCGATTTCGCCGGATCGCTTACGACCTTCGGCTTCCTGCCAGGCCTGCCACTCTGCAACACTGTTGAATTTTGGCTGCACGCTGGCCGGGATAATCTTCTTCAGGCGCTCGAGTGCGCTGCCAGTACCGATTACGTTTTTCATTGATGCCCCCTGAAACCCGGTGGAATTTTGCTGTCAGGCTTGGATATCTGGTTCACATCACGACCAGCCTTACTGCCGCCAAAGGCGAATTTCGGTTTAAACAGACCCTGATAACCATTGGCAATGCTCGCGTTTATAACGGCTACCGGATCGTGGCCTTCATCCAGACACTCTTTCAGCAGGTTGAAAGCCTTGGTCACTGTCATCTCGGTTTTAATGGGCTTACCGGCCTGGCGACGGTATGTGACCCATTCCTCCCAAGACGTCGCATTCAGCCATTCAGGGATCGGCACACTGAGCGGGTCAAACTTACTCTTCCCCTTTGGGGGATTAGAGGGGGTTAGATCTGTATTTATATTTGTCTTTGGAAGAATGTCTTTGGTGTTCCCTGTTTTCAGGGATCCCTTTCCCTGTTTTCGGGGATAACCATCCCCGTTTTCAGGGATGGTTTGACGGTTATTTTCACCATCCCCGTTTTCAGGGGTAACCATCCCTGTTTTCGGGGATAACCATCCCTGTTTTTGGGGGTGGTAATGACTGACTTCAGGGATTGAAATAACCCATGTGACAACTTCAGCAGCCGGGAAAGCCGCTGGGCATCTTGTGCAATTTGGCTTTGTGTAGGCCCACTTATCCAGGTTGGCATTAATCCCAATGTATCTGGTTTGCCCAATGCGCCGCAGGATGATGATGTTCCGATAAGCGAGGCTCAGTACCGCTTCTGAAACGTGCTTCACCTTCAGCGTTGTTTTGTCCGCAATGAGGCTGTTGGCGATCCTGTCAGACTTTTTGGACCAGCCATAGGTCAGACGGACGATAGCGTTCAGAACGCGGAATTCGCGGCCTGATAGCTCGACGATACACAGGGCATCCTGGATCTGGTTGGCTAAACGCAAATAGCCGTTCTCCAGTTCAGCCATGCGACTCTCCTGCTTCCCCTCTTGCGTGGGGAATTTGTAAATTTCAGCGGTGTTTGACATACTGCTCTCCGCAACTACCGGACGTATTTGCACCCGAAAGCCGTTGGTGACCCCTCACCGCGGCTTTCACCTTTTCAGAACAGACCCTGCTGCTTCTCGCGCTTGATGCGCTTTGACTCAAACCGATCTGCCGGCACTGTCTGTTTTTCTGCCCATAACTTCGCGTGACGCAAAACATCATCGAAAATTCTCCCCTTACGACTTGCCTGAGACATTCGCTTGTACATATCGACGGCCTGAAATGCCCCCCCTGCGCGACAGCTGCGGTGAAGCCCTGCCGGATAAGTTCTTCGCGAACGTGCTTTTCAATAAATTCGACATGATTCACTGCACACCTCACATGACGCCCGGGCCCATGACCGCGAGACCACTCAGAACCTGCACCACAGCCTCTCCTGGAAGAAGCGCCAGCAGGTGTTCAATGCCCTCCCTCACCTCTTTCACCAGCTGGTGCTGCGGCGCCCTCAGAATCACCGCGCGTTTCGCTTCGCCGATCTCCTTCTCCATCGCCGCATAACGCGTCATAAAGCAGTCCTGAGGTACCAGGCGACCACGGAACTCAAGCGGTAGAACGGCGATGATCGCAGGCGACAGCAGGCTGATGTTTTTGCGCGCATACTCCGTATCACCATCGAGCCAGCGAAAGAGTTTCTGACGCTTACGGCTCAGGTCTTCGGGAAATTCCAGCCCGGCGCCGCCCTGTCGCTCCCACTCCTCAACGATGATCCCGGCAACGACATCCTGGTTATCCAGTGACGCGGCCCAGGCACGAACGGCATCGCGGATCTGTTCGTGTTTATCCGCCGGGCCTGGCTGATTGCGATTTATCATCGCTGCGGGTGGAAACCCGGTATTTTGTTGAAATGAAATTGAATGCACGGTTATGCCCTCGCTTCCTGCGCCGGTAATCCATCCGTTGGGTTGAGGTACAAATCAGGGCGTAACTCATGTGGAGTTACACCTGTAGCATTGAAAATAGGAATGACACGGTTAGCCGGTACGACTCCATTATCACGGTGACGCCAATGGCTGACCGTCATTGAAGATACATCGAGCTTTTCTGCTAAACGGGTTGCGCCCCCTGCAATGCTTATTGCTTTATCAAGTGCTTTCATATTTGGCTCCAAGTAATAACAAACCAAATTAAACATTATGTTTATACACAAGTCAACATTATGAATGTTGAGGCGATAAACTTTTAGTTTAGAATCTTGATATATGAGAAAAAACACACACCAAACAGATAACCCGCAGGTTCGGCGGTTAAATGAGATCATCGAGAAGAAGCGCATATCCAAAGCGGATATAGCGAGGATCTGTGGTGTGAGCGCACAATCAGTCAACAACTGGTTTGTCAGAGGTGCGATAGGAAAAAGCTCAGCAATAAAACTTGCCGATGCGTTGGGTGTAAGTCTTGAGTGGGTTCTAGGTCAGGACGTGGATGCTAAGGACGGTTTGAGACACGACGAACGGAGACTATTGGAACTCTATAATCAACTACCAAACGAAGAAGAGCAGCAGAACATGTTGCGGATCGTATCTCTGCGTCTGAAGGAACTCGACGAGTTGTACGCCAAGTACATGGGGCGGCGGATTAAGGGTGATACGGATTAAAATACAAAGAGCGTAAAAAATATCCTTTTTAATGATGGAATTAAAAGCGCCTTTGTCATTTTTTAATGTAAAATAAAGGAACGATCATGGTGCTTGAGAATACAAAGGATAGCCAATTCATGCCAAAATCAATATGCTTTTTTAACCATAAAGGCGGAGTAAGTAAAACTACAACAACCTTCAATCTTGGGTGGGCTCTTGCACACGAAGGAAAAAGAGTATTAATGGTTGACCTCGACTCCCAATGTAACCTTACAGGAATGGTTCTTGGTTATGAAAAAATTGATGATGGCTTAGATTCATTTTATTCAAGTCGAGATAATCTAACGCTAGGACCGATTGTTGAATACTTAATCAACGGGGGGCAGCCTGAGTCATATCTAGAAAAGGAAACGGGAAAATTACACCCCACTTTGCATGAGAATCTCTTGCTTTTGCCTGGGCACCTTGATGTTTCAGATTTAGATTCTCAGATCAGTGTTTCACTGAAAATTGCAGCGGGCATTCCCGCCACCAGAAATATCCCCGGCAACTTACCAAAAATTTTACAACTTATTGCTGCCAATAATAATATTGACTACATACTTTATGACTTAAGTCCAAATGTTGGTGGGCTGAATGAAGTTGTTCTCATGTCTAGTGACTATTTTATTGTTCCTGTTGCGCCAGATTTTTTTTGTTGGCAAGCTATACGTTCACTTTCAAAAAACATTCCTCGCTGGCATAAAGAATTGGCATTATTCAAAGAGACTAATGATGGAAACTCTTCACAGTCTATCAAAAATGCGCCGCAGTTTTTAGGTATGATTCAGCAGCGATATAGACCACGAAAAGGTGCGCCCGTTAAGTCTTTCGAGAAGTGGATGACAGCCATACGCGACGCTGTAGATACCATCCTGGTTCCGAATTTAGAAAAAATAAATTGCATAATCCCACGAAGCGAAGTGCAACATGCTATAGATAAAACAACAATCAGTGGTGATTTATCCGCCTATGACCTTGCTCATATATCTGATTTCAACTCCTTGATTGCAATAAGCCAGCAACTCGCCACACCTGTTTTCTCGATTAGTGACCAACAAATACGTGAATCAGGACAGTTTGGTCACGCATTAAGCACAATGAAATCAAGTCGTGATGCTTTTGATGAACAATTCAAGGGACTTGCTCAAAGAGTTCTTGATCTAACAAAGTAACACTCATCTCCCGGCCACCGCGCCGGGTTTTTTTATTGCCCTACTCTTCCAGCAACTTCACCGCCAATTCCATAACCTGAATCTGGTCAGCATCCCACTTACTCAGCCCCTTCGATATCTCCGTTCGTATCACGTCAGCTATAGCCACTCTTTTGGTTTCATGCCCTTCAGCCACCATCGCAAACACAACATCACCCACAATCCGGCACATTTCCTGATAGCGCAACTGCGCGGCTTCTTCGTAGTCCATATCCATAGTCCTCTCTGGTGTTTTTATAACCATACATTAGACCTAAAAACATACTACCTGCCCCAACCCGCGCGTCAAAATAAACTTTTTGTTTATATAAAATCACTCATATTGTTGACATGCAAATAAACATTGTGTTTAATTATTCCATCAACACGACCACCCAGGCAGGACGCCCACGAAGTAGCCGCACCAGGCGTATGAAGATGGTGATGAGGTGGATGAGTTAACGCGCAGCAGGTATCAAACGTTCCGCTGGCCGGCGACAAGGCAAACGAGGAAGACATGGCTAAGAGGTTTACCGTAGTGATCTCCGGCAGTAATGGATATCGAACATATCAGGTTAAAGCGAATGACTGGAAAGAGGCGGACCAGATCGCCATTAATCTCCATCGGAGCAAAGAACCGGATGAGCCGGAGTATGAAATTGGCGTCGCTGCCGTAATAGCAGGCTGGCCAAAGGTCTGGTAAGGGGGAAACATGATTGATTTAGCACGCAAACCAGCACAGCAGCAGGCAGTTCGCCTCAACTGGATTACAGTCAGAATCCGCCAGCTCTGTTACTTACTGGCTCAAAAGGGTACTCCGTAATGAACACTTTATTCGCACTGGTTCTGACTGTTATCTCCCTCAACGGTGAATCGCAGGATGTCGTAATCGATGTTTATGACAACCAGCAACAGTGCCAGGCAGCTGCTGTTGAGCAAAACGTGAATGGTGAGTGCTGGCCTGTCGAAGGAATTATTCGTAACGGCGAGATCCCGACAAGCCTGTAAGGAGCGGAAATGAAGAAAGAATGCGGATACTGCCGCAAGCCTTTTGAAGCGGGGAAAGAAGTTAAACGTACCTTGCTTTATTTTTGTGGCAATAATCTTGCCCGTAAAGAAAAAGAGTATTGCTCAAAACAGTGTGCTGAAAAAGACCAGATGGCACACGAAGCGTAATTAGCAGCCCTGTAATTTGAAATAAAAATTCGCCATTTATTTGGCGTGGATTCTTACACCCTGAATAAACCAAAAGGAACATTTTATGGAAATCGTAAAAGTCGAATTAAATCTGAAAGCAATTAACAAAAGCATCGCTTTATTCAACTGCGACAAGAAAGTATCTGGCCTGATTCATACCACTGAAAACGGTGAAACCACCGTCGTACTTGATGGGGGTTATGTTCTTGACTCGTTCGACTGTCCGCACTGCGCTATCGAGGCTATCAGCCTGTTGGCCGTGAAAATTAACGATGGTGAAAGGAGCGGGCACGGCAGCTATCGCCAGCACAAGCGCAACTTCATGGAGCGTGCATTCATCACTGTCCATTAAAAAGCCCACCGAAGTGGGCCTGCCTGTCCGGTCTCACCGACCAAAGCGAACCGGACATCCCCAGGTAAATACGAGGTGTCTTTCAGGCACCTCCAGTCTACACGATAAGAGGATTATGTGTCATGACTAACACGAACCCAGTATTTCTTGTTCGAAGAGCAAAAAAACAGTCTGGTCAGCCTGATGCAGTTTTATGGTGCAGCGAAGACTTTGAAACCGCTAATGCTACCCTGGATTATTTACTGCTTAAGTCCGGCCGCAAATTTAAAGACTATTACAAAGCGGTCGCAACTAATTTCCCTGTTGTTAACGAACTTCCACCGGAAGGAGAAATCAGTTTTACCTTCTGTGATTATTATCAGCTCGATAAAGGCAAAATGAACTGGGAGCAGATCCCTGGGGTTTCTCTGCCCGAGCATCCTGCAACACAAAAAGCGGAAATGGCCGAAGCCACGGTCGTTAATGGCGTTGACGCGTCTACTGGTGAAATCGTCGACGAACAGGCTTTTAACGAGGCTGATGCAGTTCCTCCGACCAATTCTGATCTGAAGATTGACGATGGCGACGACGAAAACACGCGCTACCCAATCGTGCAGATGTCGTTCCGTATGCAGTTGCTGTCGCAGCTTACGTCGGATGAACTTCGCTACCATCTCACGCAGGCGGAATATCAGGAAATAAGCACGCTGGAAATGGACACTGATAACGGGTACGTCCAGAACCTGCTGCTGGCAGCCGCAAGCGTAGAAAAGATCCAGACTCTGGATATGCCATTTCTGTGGAAATACACCAGAGCCGTCAGAGACGTTTTCGATATGGAGAAACGTCACGAGCTATCTCTGGTTTTGAAGTTCACGCAAGTTTGGGCAGAAACGTCACATCTCGATCGCGGAATTTTGACAAAAGAATGGGCCAAAGGTAACCGCATCAGCGCTGTGCAGCGTACTGACTCAGGTACTAATGCCGACGGCGGCTATGTTACCGACCGCGGCGAAGGTGCACACCATACGCTTGACACTCTCGATCTGGAGATCGCTTGCGCCCTACTGCCGATGGATTTCAACCCACACGAAATACCAGGCAGCGTGCTGCGCCGCGCGAAGGAAATCGTCGCTAAAAAAGAGGAACCATGGAAATCGTGGAGCAACATCCTGCGCAATCAACCGGGGGTACTGGCGGTAAACCGCACAGCAATCTTCAATCTCGTGCGTATCGCTCCTGAGAACATCCACAAGACGCCAGCTGCTCATCTGGAATTTGTTAACCGGACAATGACCACAAATTTCAATTCCACAACCGAGTTAATGCCGCTGCCTTCTGCCGCCCCAGTTATTTCACGTGAAGACGTGGACAAGCAGCTGGCAGCCGAACGTGGAGAATTTGTCGAGGGTATTAGCGACCCAACAGATCCGAAATGGGAAACAACCCACCGTATGGCCACCACTACTCACGAAGAGAATTTACAACGGATTCGTGAAGAAGGTGCGCGCCGCCGCGCTGAGGAAGTGAAAGAGCAGCCGGAAATCACAAGTATGGGCAACGGCATGTTTTCCATTGAAGGCCTGCTCAACCAGAGCGCCTCAAATGAAGTCGTAAAAACGGAAAACGCAGCGGAGACCACCAGCGATGTGCAGATGGAAACGACTCAG
>OKID01000202.1_pt1 | contig 13856 bp, 10 predicted proteins | sample 1610601 | NCBI WGS metagenome assembly OKID01 (sample SAMN04436667, study PRJEB24849) | human gut metagenome | biome: human gut; feature: NICU; material: stool | host: Homo sapiens | place: USA: Saint Louis, MO | collected 2010-06-09 | reverse complement strand
GAACGACCCGGCCACCCAGATGCTGATGGACAGCTGGCCGCTGGACCAGCTGCGCCGCGACCCGGCCGCCAAGCGTGCGCTGTGGCCGCAGCTGCGTGCCCTGCGCAAGCGGGGCACGCCGTGAGCGCGGTAACCCGGCCCGGCCCGGTCAGCCTGCGTGCGCTGCGCGAGAGCGACCTCAATGCCGTGATGGCGATCGAGCTGCGGGGCTATCCGTTTCCCTGGACCCGCGGCATCTTCATCGACTGCCTGCGCGCCGGTTATCCCGGCCTGGCGATGGAGCGTGATGGCCTGCTGGTCGGCTATGGCGTGCTCAGCATCGCCGCGGATGAAGCGCACGTGCTCAACATCTGCATCGATCCACTGGCACAGTCGCGCGGGCTGGGCCGCCAGCTGCTGCGCGCACTGGTGCAGCTGGCCGCCGATCGCGGCGCACAGCGCGTGTTTCTGGAAGTGCGCCCATCTAATACGCCGGCACTGGCGCTGTACCACAGCGAAGGCTTCAACGAGATCGGCCGCCGCCCGCGCTACTACCCGGCTGCACAGGGCCGCGAGGATGCGGTGGTGATGGCCATCGAGCTGGTCGACGGCGACCTGCAGGCGATGCCGCCGCTGTGACGCAGACGGGTTGCCGGCCAGCGGCCGGCACTACCAACGCGCCCATCACGCCAGCCGCAACGCCAGCACGCCACCGATGATGAGCGACGCCGCCAGCCAGCGCGCGCGGGGTATCCGTTCGCGCAGCAGGAACACCGAGATCAGCAGCGCGAACAGGATCGAGGATTCGCGCAGCGCCGAGACCATCGCCACCGGCACCTGCGTCATGGCCCACAGCGCCATCGCATAGGAGGCGGTGGTGCCGACGCCGCCGGCCAGCCCCAGCGGCCAATGCTGCCGTGCATAGTCCAGCACCGCGCTGCCGCGCGTGTACACCGCCCACAGCGGCAGCGGGATGCCCGACAGCAGGAACAACCACAACGTGTAGCTGAGCGCGTTGCCGGACTGGCGTGCGCCGTGCGCGTCGACCAGCGTGTAGGTGGCGATCATCGCTGCGGTCAGCAGCGGCAGGCGCAGTTGGCCGCCGCGCGCACCCACTGCCATGCACAGGATACCGGTGCTCACCAGCACCACGCCCAGCCACGCTGCAGCGGGCAATGGCTCACCGAGCAGGGTGCCCGCCAGTGCGACCAGGATCGGCGCGCTGCCACGCATCAGCGGGTAGGCCAGGCTCATGTCGACCTGCTGGTAACAGCGTGCGACCAGCCCGTAATAGGTCACCTGCAACAGCACCGATGCGCCCAGCCAGGGCCAGCTGTGCGCGGCGGGAAAAGGCAGGAAGGGCAGGGCGGCGGCCGACAGCAGCGCGGCGCTGCCGGTGACCAGCACGGTGCCGAGGAACTTGTCCGGCCCGCGCTTGACGATCGCATTCCAGCTGGCATGCAGTGCCGCAGCGGCGAGAACCAGCAGGAAGATCGAAAGAGGCATCCGGCGATGATGCCATGCGGGGGAAATGGAAACGCCGGGCATCGCCCGGCGTTTCCCATTTCGCTTGGGTGGGTGCCAACCTCTCCCGGCGTGGTAGGTGCCAACCTTGGTTGGCACGCACCAGAGCGCGGCGTTACAGCTTCGCGCGCTGTTCGCGCAGGCCGGCCAGCTGGGTGTTCCAGTCGGCCAGGCGCACGCGCTCCTGCTCGACCACGGCCGGCGGCACCTTGTCGGTGAACCTGGCCAGCTTGGTCTCGCTCTTCTCCTTTTCGGCTTCGACGCGAGCGATTTCCTTGTCCAGGCGCACGCGCTCGGCATCGAGATCGACCAGGCCTTCCAGCGGCACCAGCAGCTTCAGCTCGCCCACGATCGCGGCGGCCGCCGGCGGTGCGCTTTCGCCTTCGGCCAGCCACTGGATGCTGTCCAGCTTCAGCAGGAACGACAGCGAGGTGCTGAAGCGTTCGATGCGCACGCGGTCCTGCGCCAGGCCGGCCTGCAGGCGCAGCGGCACCTGCTTGGACGGTGCGACGTTCAGTTCGCTGCGCACGCGACGCACCGCGCTGATCACCGCCTTCAGCCATTCCACGTCGGCCTCGGCCTGGGCGAAATCACCGGCGAATTCGGCGGCGGTCGGGTACGGGCGCAGCGACAGCGTGGTTTCGGCCAGGCCCAGGCGCGGGGCCAGCTGCTGCCACAGCTGTTCGGTGATGAACGGCGTGAGCGGGTGCAGCAGGCGCAGCAGCGCTTCCAGCACGTACAGCAGGGTGTGGCGGGTGCTTTCGGCATCAGCCGCGTCGGCACCGTTCAAGGCCGGCTTGCTCAGCTCCAGGAACCAGTCGCAGAACGCGTTCCAGGCGAACTCGTACAGGCACTGCGCCAGCAGGTCGAAGCGATACGCGGCGAAATGCCCCTGTGCCTCGGCGGTGGTGGCGGCCAGGCGCGCGAGGATCCAGCGCTCGGCATCGGTGCGCGGCTTGGGCACGCCGGTGAACGCAGCGCCTTCGGTGTTCATCAGGGCGAAGCGGCTGGCGTTCCACAGCTTGTTGCAGAAGTTCTTGTAGCCCTCGGCGCGGTTCATGTCGAACTTGATGTCGCGGCCGTGGGTGGCCAGCGCGGCGATGGTGAAGCGCAGCGCGTCGGCACCGTGGGCGGCGATGCCGTCCGGGAATTCCTTGCGGGTGGCCTTCTCGATCTTCTCGACCATCTTCGGCTGCATCAGGCCGCCGGTGCGCTTGGCAACCAGATCGTCGATGGTGATGCCGTCGATGATGTCCAGCGGGTCGAGCACGTTGCCCTTGCTCTTGGACATCTTCTGGCCCTGGCCGTCGCGGATCAGGCCGGTGAAGTAGACATCCTTGAACGGGATCTTCCCGACCAGGTTGTCGGTGGCCATGATCATGCGCGCCACCCAGAAGAAGATGATGTCGAAGCCGGTGATCAGCACCGACGACGGCAGGTAGCGGTCGAAGCCACGCTCGGCCATGGCCTGCTCGTTCGGCCAGCCCAGGGTGGAGAACGGCCACAGCTGCGAGGAGAACCAGGTCTCCAGCACGTCGCTTTCCTGGTTCAGCACCACGTCGCTGCCCAGGTTGTGCTTGGCGCGCACTTCCTCTTCGCTGCGACCGACGTAGCAGTTGCCGGTGGCGGCATCGAACCACGCCGGGATGCGGTGGCCCCACCACAGCTGGCGGCTGATGCACCAGTCCTGGATGTTGTTCATCCAGTGGCGGTAGGTGTTGATCCAGTTCGGCGGCACGAAGGAAATGCTTCCGTCCTCGACCAGTTCCAGGCCACGCTTGGCCAGGTCGTCCATCTTCACGAACCACTGGTCGGTCAGGTACGGCTCGATCACCTGGCCGGTACGGTCGCCGCGCGGCACCTGCAGCTTGTGCGCCTTGGTCTCGACCAGGATGCCCAGGTCTTCCAGTTCGGCCAGCACCGCCTTGCGCGCTTCATAGCGGTCCAGGCCCTGGAAGCGTTCCGGCGCATTCTCGTTCAGCGCCGCCACCGGGGTGAACAGGTTGATCATCGGCAGGCTGTGGCGCACGCCCACTTCATAGTCATTGAAATCATGCGCCGGAGTGACCTTGACCACGCCGGTGCCGAACGCGCGGTCCACGTAGTCGTCGGCGATCACCGGCACGCGGCGGCCGGTCAGCGGCAGCACCACGCTCTTGCCGATCAGGTGCGCGTAACGCTCGTCTTCCGGGTGCACCATCACCGCGGTATCGCCCAGCAGGGTTTCCGGGCGGGTGGTGGCGACGACCAGGTAGTCGCGGGTTTCGCGCAGGGTTTCCACGCCGTCGGCATCGCGCTCGACGTGCTCGTAGCTCAGGCCTTCGTCCAGCGTGTAGGCGATCGACCACAGGAAGCCGTCTTCCTCGGCGCTCTCCACTTCCAGGTCGGAAATGGCGGTCTTCAGCACCGGGTCCCAGTTCACCAGGCGCTGGCCGCGGTAGATCAGGCCCTGCTCGTACCAGCGCACGAAGGCTTCATTGACCGCCGCCGACGGCTGCGGGTCCATGGTGAAGGTGCTGCGCGACCAGTCGGCGGAGGTGCCAAGGCGACGCATCTGGCGTTCGATGGTGTCGCCGGATTGCTGCTTCCACTCCCAGACCTTGCCGATGAAGCCTTCGCGGCCCAGCGAATCGCGGGTCTCGCCCTTGCCTTCCAGCGCCAGGTTGCGGCTGACCACCATTTCGGTGGCGATGCCGGCGTGGTCGGTACCGACCTGCCACAGCGTGTCGTAGCCGCGCATGCGGTGGTAGCGCACCAGCGCGTCCATCAGGGTCTGCTGGAAGGCGTGGCCCATGTGCAGGGTGCCGGTCACGTTCGGCGGCGGCAGCAGGATGGTGTACGGCTCGCCCGTGCCGGACGGCTTGAAGTGGCCGGCCTTCTCCCAGGCCTCGTAGAGGTCGGTCTCGAAGGACGTCGGGTCGTAGCTGGAGGCGAGTTGGGTCATGCGGGGGAACCAGGAGGTAATCGTTGAAGGGTCAGGGCGCGGCGGCGGCCCATCAAGGGGGCCGGGGCGCGCTCACATGTCATGCTTGTTCAGGTCGTAACCGGCGGCCTTGTACTGGCGCCAGCGCTCGCGCAGCGGTTCGCGCGCTTCCGGATCGGCCGGCACCACTTCCAGCACGCGCTCGCACTGGCCCAGCCAGGGCTCGTCGCGCAGGTTGATCACCAGCGGACGCGCTGGTGCCTCGGTGCCGGGTACCGCGATCAGTACCAGGGCCTCTTCCTCGTCCATGTCTTCGCCGGCGATCTGGTGCGGGATGTAGGCGTCGTTGTCGAACGCCCACAACAGCTCGTCCAGCTCCTCGGCCTGGGCCTGGTCACGGGCCAGCACCAGGGTGAACAACCCGGCGTCGTTGGCCTTGCGCGCCAGCTCACAGACCAGGCGCAGCGGCTCGGTCAGGAAGCGGGGCTTGGCGATCAGGTAGAAGTCGGCGCGGGGCATGGCAGGGTCCGGGTCAGGCAGGGGCCCGGCAGTGCCGGGCGAGGCCCCGGCCGGCGTCTGCCGGCCAGGGTCGGGTACGGCATCAGGCGCGGGCGGCCTGGTCCAGCAGCCACTGGCTCAGCAGGCCGACCGGGCGGCCGGTGGCCATGCCACGCTTGCCTTCATCGCTGGCCACGCCGGCGATGTCCAGATGGGCCCAGCGCTGGCCTTCGGCGAAGCGCGACAGGAAGCAGCCGGCGGTGATCGCGCCAGCCCAGCGGCCACCGATGTTGTAGACGTCGGCGAAGCTCGAATCCAGCATCGGCTGGTACTCGTCCCACAGCGGCAGGCGCCAGGCGCGGTCGAACACGTGCTCGCCGGCGGCCAGCAGCTCGTTGGCCAGGTCATCGTGCTTGCTCATCAGGCCGGCGGTCTGGTGGCCGAGGGCGACCATGCAGGCACCGGTCAGGGTGGCCACGTCGACCAGCGCGGCCGGCTCGAAGCGCTGCGCGTAGGTCAGCGCGTCACACAGGATCAGGCGGCCTTCGGCGTCGGTGTTGCCGACTTCGATGGTCTTGCCCGACATCGAGGTGATCACGTCCGACGGACGATAGGCGTTGCCATCGATGGCGTTTTCCACCGCCGGGACCACCACGACGAGGTTCAGCGGCAGCTTGGCCTTGACCGCAGCGACGAAGGTGCCGATGACGTTGGCGCCACCGCACATGTCGTACTTCATTTCCTCGATGCCGCCCTGGGTCTTCAGGTTGACGCCACCGGTATCGAAGGTGATGCCCTTGCCGACCAGCACGTACGGCTTGGCGTCACCGCCATTGTTCCACTTCAGCACGACCAGGCGCGGGCGGTTGGCCGAGCCACGGGCCACGGCCAGCAGCGAGCCCATGCCCAGCGCTTCCATCTGGTGCTCGTCGAGGATCTCGGCTTCGGCACCCTCGTGCTCGCCGGCGAACTTCACGCCCACGTCGGCCAGATAGGCCGGGGTGCAGTAGTTCGGCGGCAGGTTGCCCAGCTCGCGGGCGAACTCGACACCGGCGGCGATGGCCTGGCCCTGAGCCAGCGCCTGCGCGTCGTCACCGGCGATGGCCAGCTGGGTCAGACCGGCGTCGTCGGCCTTCTTCTTGCCCAGGGTGGCGGTATAGCGGTAGGCGGCGTGATCGGCGGCGATCACCGCCTGACGGATCGCCCAGGCCGCGTCGCGGTCCTTCACCGCCACTTCGGACAGGGTGAACAGCGCGCTGCGGGTGGCGCCGGCCTTCAGCGCGCGCACGGCGTCGCCCACGGCCTTCAGGTACTGCGGCACGCCGAAACGGGCGGCTTCACCGAGGCCGACCACCAGCACGCGCGGGGCGGTCACGCCCGGCAGGTCGTGCAGCAGGGTGGTTGCGCCGGTCTTGCCGGACAGATCGCCACGCTGGGCCAGGGCGGCCAGGCGGCCACCGCTGGCGGCATCCAGGGCCTGCGCGGCCGGGGTCAGGGTATGGTCGGCATACGCGCCGACCACCAGGCAATCAACGGTGGCGGCGGCCGGAGCAACGTGGTTCAGGGTGAATTCGAGGGCCATTGAGCAGATTCCATTGGCGAGTCCGTACAATCGCAGGCCGTTTACGCCCAGACAGTAGACTGGGCGGCACCGCGAACGAACCCCAGAGTTTAAACCACCGCCCCATGCTGAAGCTCGACCGATACCTGCTGGGCGATTTCGTCCAGAGTTTCCTGGCTACCCTGATCGTCCTGCTGGTGGTCAGCGTGGGCGGCGTGCTGGTGGACATCCTCGGCAACATCGCCGACGGACGCCTGCCGGCCAAGCTGCTGTTCTCCCAGCTGGGCCTGCAGTTCATCGCCTACCTGCCGCTGATCCTGCCGCTGGCATTGATGCTGGGCCTGCTGCTGGCCGTGGCGCGGCTGTACCGCGACTCGGAAATGGCGGTCATCACCGCCATTGGTGTTGGCCCCAAGCGACTGCTGCGACCGCTGCTGATGCTGGTGGTGCCGGTGGTGCTGCTGGTCGGCGCCTGCTCGCTGTGGCTGGGCCCGTGGGCAGGCCGGGTGGCCGAGCAGATGATCATCGAGGCCAACCGCAGCGTGCTGATGGCCGGCCTGGAGCCGGGCCGGTTCACGCCGCTGCCCAATGGCGGCGTGGTCTACCTGTCCTCGATCTCGCCTGACGGCACCGAGCTGGGCAAGGTGTTCCTGCAGCGGCAGAAGGACGATCGCCTGGAAGTGGTGTCGGCCAACAGTGGCCGCATGTACTTCGAGGGCAGCCGCCAGCGTTTCCTGGAGCTGGATGATGGCCACCAGGTGGAAGGCCCGGTGGCCGCTGGGCTGGATTACCGGCTGGCGACCTTCGCCCGCAACGACGTGGCCCTGCCCGATGGCGCACAGACCCGCACCGAGGATGACCCGGAATTGATGCCAACCCTGCAGCTGATCGGTGATGCACGGCCGCAGGCGCAGGCGCAGCTGCATCGCCGGCTGGCACCGCCGCTGATCGCGCTGGCATTCGCCCTGCTGACCGTGCCGTTGGGCCGCAGCTCGCCGCGCCAGCAGCGCTACGGCCGCATGATGCTGGCCCTGCTGGCCTACATGGTGGGCACCAACCTGATGTTCATCGGCAGCGGCTGGATTGCCAACGGCAAGATTCCGCCCGCGCTCGGCCTGTGGTGGTTGACCCTGCCGCTGCTGGCGCTGGCGATCTGGATGTATGTGCGTGATGGCCGCCTGGGCCGTCCGAAGGGAGCCCGCGCATGAGGCTGCGCCCGATGCGTTTCGACCTGTACCTGGGCCGGTCGGTGTTCACCACCGTGCTGCTGACCTGGGCGGTGCTGGTGGGCCTGGACGTGGTGATGGCCTTCTCCGGCGAGTTCAAGGACATCGGCAAGAACGGCTACACCCTGGGCCATGCCGCCGCGTGGGTGCTGTACACCGTGCCGCGCCGCGCCTACACGATGTTCCCGACGGCCGCGGTGATCGGCGCACTGATGGGCCTGGGCCAGCTGGCCGCGACCTCGGAGCTGACCGCACTGCGTGCACTGGGCCTGTCGCGCAAGCGCCTGAGCGTGTCGGTGGCGATTGCGCTGTCGCTGCTGACCGCGGTGATGGTGCTCAGCGCCGAGACGCTGGGCCCGTGGGGCCAGGACCGTGCCGATGCGCTGAAATCCAGCGCCAAATGGGGGCGGGATATTGCCACTACCCGTTACTCGGGGCTGTGGGCACGCGAAGGCGACACCTTCCTCAATGCGCAGAGCGGCGAGGAGCAGCTGGTGGGCGACAAGGGCACGCGGCTGATCCTGCGTGATGTGCGCCTGTACCGGGTCGCCGAAGACGGCAAGATCGCCTCGTTGACCCATGCCGCCACCGCCGAGCACGACAAGGACGGCTGGGTGTTGACCGGCGTGCGCCGCGACACCTTTGGCGAGCGCTCGGCAACCCGTCAGGAAGTGGCACGTGAACCCTGGAACTCGAAGTTGGACCCGGCCGCGCTGGCCACCGGTATCGCCAAGCCGCGCAACCTCAGCGTGTCCGAGCTGAGCACCAGCATTGCCTACCGCGAACGCAACGGGCTGGACGCGCGCGATTTCGAGGATGTGTACTGGAGCCGCTGGTTCTATCCGGTGAACGTGCTGGCCCTGTGCCTGGCGGCGGTGCCGTTCGCGTTCGGATCGCTGCGCAGCGGCGGCATGGGCAAGCGCTTGTTCCTGGGCATCCTGTTCGCATTGGGCTTCTGGCTGCTGCAGCTGTTCTTCGGCCGCATGGCCGGCGCGCTGAAGTTCGATTACCGCATTGCCTACGCGCTGCCGCCGATCGTGATGCTGGCGGTATCCGGACTGCTGTTCCGGCGCAAGTCGGGCTGATTCTGATTGTTGTAGAGCCGAGCCTGTGCTCGGCTGTCACGTACAGTGCGGAAAGCAGCCGAGCACGGGCTCGGCGCTACAGACAGCGCCTTACCGTTTCGGCATCCGCACCAGGCGGGTACCGCTGGCGCGGTCGTGCCAGGTCAGGCGTTGGCGGTCGACCCACGCCCACCAGAATCCCAGACCGCCCAGCAGCAGGGACAGCGTGCCTACCGCAAAGCGCAGCCACAACTGCCCGCGCCGCAACGGCGTGCCATCGATTGATTGCACTTTCAGCCGCCACGGGCGCATGCCCAGGGTCTGTCCGCCGCGGCGCCAGCTGGCCGTGGCGTACCACCCCGTGACCGCCCAGCACACCGCCCACAGCAGCCACTGCCAGGCGCTGAACGGCGCGATGTTCTCGCGCTGTGCGTGGCCGCTGAAGGTGTAGGCGAGGGTGAACAGCGTGCCGGCCAGCATCCAGAGCGCCAGCACCGGCAGTGCGTCGTAGACCATCGCCAGCACGCGCCACAGCAGCAATGCGCGCGGATGGAGCATTTCGGTGGCGGCCGCAGGGGCTGTGTCGGTGGCAGGGCGGGACATGCGCCGAGCATACGCAAAGCTGGCCGTGCCCGCAGTGGCCCTCGTATCCTGCACGCATGGCCCTTGTCTCCACCCCCGCCGAACGCCGCCAGCTGGTCCAGCAACTACCCGAGCTTCGCGCCGACGACAGCGTGCGCATCCAGCGCTTCCTCGATGCGATCTGGGCCGAGAACGGCCTGGCCCGTGCCACCCTCGACAGCTACCGGCGTGACCTCGAAGGGTTGGCGCGCTGGATGGATGGACGCGACGGTGGCCTGGCCGGCATCGAGCGTCCCGGATTGTTCGAGTATCTGGCCTGGCGCACCCGGCATGGCTGGTCGCCGCGCAGCAATGCGCGCCTGCTGTCGGCGTTGCGGGCGTTCTTCGCCGATGGCGTGCGGCGCGGCGAACGCAGCGAGGACCCGAGTGCGCTGCTGGATCCGCCGAAGCTGCCACGATTGCTGCCCAAGGCGCTGGCCGAGAGCCAGATCGACGCGCTGTTGGCAGCACCGGATGTCGACAGCCCACTGGGCCTGCGCGATCGCGCCATGCTGGAACTGATGTATGCCGCCGGCCTGCGCGTGAGCGAGCTGGTGTTGCTGCCGGCCACGGCGGTCAACCTTCGCCAGGGCGTGCTGCGGGTCACCGGCAAGGGCAGCAAGGAACGGCTGGTGCCGCTGGGCGAGGAATCCCAGCACTGGCTGGAGCGTTACCTGCAGCAGTCGCGCCCGCAGCTGGTCGGCAAGGGCAAGGTGCATGCCCTGGCGGATGGGCAGACCCCGTTGTTCGTCGAACCGACGCTGCATGCGCTGACCCGGCAGGCGTTCTGGCATCTGGTCAAGCGCCACGCACAGGTGGCCGGCATCGACCCGGCGCGGATCAGCCCGCATGGCCTGCGGCACAGCTTCGCCACCCATCTGCTCAACCGCGGTGCCGACCTGCGCGCGCTGCAGATGCTGCTCGGCCACAGTTCATTGTCGACTACCCAGATCTATACCCTGGTCGCGCGCGAGCACCTGCAGAAGCTGCACGCCCGCCACCATCCGCGTGGCTGAGCGCCGGGCTGAATCGCTGCCCGGGGCGCTGCCGGCCGTCGCCGCCCGGTCGCGGTGGCTGTGTCAGAATCCGGGGTCTTCTTCTGTCGCGGACCGCTCCATGTTCCGATTTGCCATCGCCGCCGTGTTCGGTGCGCTCAGCCTGACCGCCTGCGCCCAGCCGGCTCCACCGGCCGCCAAGGCACCCGCCGCCGCTGCGGCCAAGGCCAGTCCGGCCGCGAATGCGCCCGCCGAGCAGGCGGTACGCGCCGCACTGACCGCGTTGAACCCCGGTTTCCAGGTGGACTACATTGGCGCCGCGCCTTTCCCCGGCTTCCGCGAGGTCGTCGTTTCAGGCCAGCTTCTGTATGTGTCCGATGACGGCCGCTATCTGTTCCAGTCTCAGCCCTACGACACCCGCGCCAAGGGCCCGGCCAACAGCGAAGGCCTGCTCGGCTATCGCCGCGGCCTGCTGGCCAAGGCCAACCACGGCGATCGCATCGTGTTCGCCGCGCCGAACGCCAAGTACACCATCAGCGTGTTCACCGACATCGAGTGCGGTTACTGCCGCAAGCTGCACCAGGACATCGCCGAGCTCAACCGCAACGGCATCACCGTCGAGTACCTGGCGTTCCCGCGCATGGGCCTGGGCAGCAAGGACTACACCGACATGATTTCGGTCTGGTGTGCAGCGGATCGTCGCCAGGCGCTGACCAACGCCAAGCGCGGCGGCAACGTTCCCGCCAAGAACTGCACCAATCCGGTGGCGATGCAGTACGCGCTGGGCCAGCAGCTGGGCGTGAATGGTACGCCGGCGATCTTCGCGCCGGACGGCACCCAGCTGGGGGGGTACCTGCCGCCGGCACAGCTGCGTGCGGCGTTGGAAAAGCTGTCGGCCAAGCGCTGATCGCCGTTGACCTTTTCCTGTAGCGCCGAGCCCATGCTCGGCTGCGCAACCATCAGCCGAGCATGGGCTCGGCGCCACAGATCAGAGGCCGGGGGCGCAAAATGCGCCCCCGGCTTTTGCCTTATTTCAGGCCATCACTGACTGCCTTGGTCAGCGTGCCCTGCGCATCGTCACCGCTGAACTCCCAGACGAACGCGCCGCCCAGGCCCTGGGTCTTCACGTAACCCATCTTGCGGGTGATGTTGGCCGGGGTGTCGAAGCTCCACAGCGTGCTGCCGTTGTAGATCCAGGTGGCACCGGCGGTGTTGTCGGTGTAGCCCGGCCACGCCAGGTTCTTCAGCACCTTCCAGTCCTCGATGCCGGCTTCATACGTGCCCGGGGCAGCACCGCTGGCGGTCTGGTACAGGCCGTTGTTGGCATTGGCCACGCCGGTCCAGCCACGCCCGTAGTAGCCGATGCCCAGGTTGAGCTTGGCGGCGGGCACGCCACGGCTGATGAAGGCCTCGATGGCGTCGTTGCTGTTGTACAGCTTCTGGTCGCCGGTGGACGGATCATTCGGCGAATCGAACAGCGCCGACTGGTGATTGGTCTTCGCATCCCACGCGCCGTGGAAGTCGTAGGTCATCACGTTGATGTAGTCCAGGTACGGGTGGTACGCCGCCGGATCTGTGACGCGGATCTTGTCGATGCCGGCACCCACCGCCACCGTCAGCAACAGGCCCGGACGCACCGCATCGAGCTGGCGGCGGAACTCGGCCATCAGCGCGGTGAAGTTGGCGTTGTCTTCCGGCTTGCCGCATTCGATGCCGCAGGCCACCGGGTATTCCCAGTCGATGTCGATGCCGTCGAACACGCCCAGCGCCGCACCGGCGCCGCCGGCACCGTCGGTCACCGGCAGGTTGCCCTTGATGTACGCGTCGATGCACGAAGCAACGAAGGCCTGCCGGTTTTCCGGGCGCGCCGCGCTGGAGAAGCCGCGCGACCAGGTCCAGCCACCCAGCGAGATCAGTACCTTCAGGTTCGGGTACTTGGCCTTGAGCTGCTTGAGCTGGTTCCAGTTGCCGCGCAGCGGCTGGTCCCAGGTATCGGCGCTGCCGCTGACACTCTCGGCGGCACTGAAGGCCTTGGTGTAGTCGGCGAAGGCATCGCCACCGGCACCGCTGTTCGGATCCGACGGCTGGGTGATGCCGACTTCGCAGCGGTTGTTGCGCACGTTGCCGAACGCGTAGTTGATGTGGGTCAGGCGCGCCGCCGAACCGCTGCTGTCGATGTTCTTGACCCGGTAGTTGCGGCCGTAGATGCCCCACTGAGTGAAGTAACCGATGACCCGCTTGCCGGTGGTGCCGCCGTCGCCGGCCAGCGTGGTGGCGCTGATCTCGGTGCCCTGCGCCGATGCGTTGCCGGCGTTGTCGCGCGCCCGCACGCGGTAACGGTAGGTGGTCGATGCGGTCAGCCCGCCATCGACATAGCTGGCACTGGACGGCGAACCGACCAGGCTGCCGTTGCGGTACACGTCATAGCCGGCCAGGCCACTGCCACCGGTGTTGTCGGTGGACGGGCTCCAGCTGAGCGCGATGCTGTTGGCGGTACGGGCACCGACCGCCAGCCCGCCCGGCACGCTCGGTGCGGTGGTGTCGCCGCTGGCGGCGTTGACGGTGATGGTGATCGTCGCCGTGCTGGCGGTGGCATTGTTGTTGTCAGTGGCCACCGCGCGCAGGGTATGGCTGCCGGCGCTGGCGTTGGTCCAGCTGGCTGCATACGGCGCACTGGTGGCCACGCCGAGCGTACTGCCGTCGCGGAAGAATTCGACCTTGGCGACGCTGCCGTCCGGATCGCTGGCGGTGGCGGTCACGTTGACCGTGCTGCCGGCGCTGAAGGTGGCGCCGTTGGCCGGCGAGGTCAGGCTGACCACCGGCGGCTGGTTGGTGCCGGTGCCATCGCAGGCACCGAGGTTGGTGTAGTAGGGCGCACCGGCCGGATGGTCCGGCGGCGCGTTCCAGATGTCCTGGTTCGCCCGATAGAGGACGCCTCCTTTCTGCAGGGTATCGCCGGCCCGGTAGATCTTGGCCTGGTCCCACTGGGCCACGCCGGCACAGCTGGCAGCCTGCGCCAGGCCGGGCAGGGCGGCGCTGCCGGCGGCCAGGGCAAGCAGCCAGGCCAGGTGGCGGGGACGACAGCTTCGGGTCGAACGTTCGGCACTGCGCACAATCGGGTCGTACATGGGTGAGTCTCCGATCAAAGGGCGCGCGGGCCCCGATGGCGCCGCGCGTGACGCAGGTCCGGGCATCGCCCGGGAAGGCGACGGAGGGGCCGGACGGAGGCACCTGGGAGGCCGGGGAGAGAGTCCGGCACCAGGTGGGGACAACGTTGTCATCAATTGCGTGGTCAATCCGTGAGCAAGCGCATGGTTCGGCGATTTGGGCGGAAAGCGGCGCTGGCGCGCAGTCGGCGGCCATCGGCGGAGCCCCCTCGTGGCTGGGGCTTGCTGCTAATAGCGGATTTCTGGGGGTTGGCCGGGCGGGTGGGCTCAGGCGGGGACGCCGTAAACCCGTCCATGG
>OKID01000200.1_pt1 | contig 14125 bp, 12 predicted proteins | sample 1610601 | NCBI WGS metagenome assembly OKID01 (sample SAMN04436667, study PRJEB24849) | human gut metagenome | biome: human gut; feature: NICU; material: stool | host: Homo sapiens | place: USA: Saint Louis, MO | collected 2010-06-09 | reverse complement strand
GAAGCTGCTTGGCTTCCACACCCAGCTCGCGGGCCGCCACTTGCAGGAAATGGCGACCAAGCGACCAGCCACGAGGGGCTGCGCCGTTGGCTGGAACACCCTGTTACCCATACGAGGCATGTCCCCGTCACAGCTGCATGCGATGCTGGCCCCCTGATCCCTGCCAGCGAGAACGCCCGCATGACCACCATCATCGCCCCGCGCGTGCACGACATCGGCGGCCTCGAAGTCCGCCGCGCCGTTCCCACCCTGCAGGCGCGCAGCATCGGTTCGTTCGTGTTCGTCGACCAGATGGGCCCGGCACTGATGCACCCCGGCACCGCCATCGACGTGCGCCCGCATCCGCATATCGGCCTGGCCACGGTCACCTACCTGTGGTCGGGCGCGATCGGCCACCGCGACACCCTTGGATCGGACCAGGTGATCCGTCCCGGTGACGTCAACTGGATGACCGCTGGTCGCGGCATTGCCCATTCCGAGCGAACACCGCAACCGGACCGCGACCATGACAACCCGATCCACGGCATGCAGACCTGGGTCGCGCTGCCGAAGTCGCATGAGGAAATCGAGCCGGCGTTCTATCACCATGCCGCGGCCACCCTGCCCGAGCAGCGCCGCAACGGCGCCTGGCTGCGGGTGATCGCTGGCCGCGCCTATGGCGAGGAATCGCCGGTGAAAGTGTTCGCCGATACGCTCAATGTGGCGATCGATCTGGACCCGGACGCGGAAATCGACATCGACGACGGCCACCGCGAGCGCGCGTTGTACATCCTTGAGGGCGACGCGCAGTTGGATGGCGTGGACATCCCCGCACAGCACCTGGTCATCCCCGAAGCCGGCGCACGCGGCCGCCTGCGCGCAAAGACACCGGTAAAGGCGATGCTGTTCGGTGGCGAGCCGCTGGATGGCCCGCGCCACCTGTGGTGGAACTTCGTGTCCAGCTCGAAGGAGCGTATCGAGCAGGCCAAGCACGATTGGGAAGCCGGTCGCTTCGGCACCATCCCCGGCGACGACAAGGAATTCATCCCGCTGCCGCAGTACTGAGCATCGCGTGTTGCACACAGCCGAGGGTGTATTCCTGCACCCGGCGTTGAAGCTACAGTCACCCGCTGATCATTGAAATGTGACATAAATCACACTTTCGACCGTCAAAGGAGTGCAACACATGAGCATGGGTAAACGCTTGTCCACCGAATTCCTCGGCACGTTCTGGCTGGTTCTGGGTGGCTGTGGCAGTGCGGTGCTGGCCGCCAAGTTCGGTGGTGACGGCAATCCGCTGGGTATCGGCTTCCTCGGCGTGGCGCTCGCCTTCGGCCTGACCGTGGTGACCGGCGCCTATGCGTTCGGCCATATCTCCGGTGCGCACTTCAATCCGGCGGTCAGCGTCGGCCTGTGGGCGGGTGGTCGCTTCCCGACCAAGGACCTGGTGCCGTACATCATCGCCCAGGTTGCGGGCGGCCTGCTGGCCGGCTTCATCCTGCTGCAGATCGCCTCCGGCGCCAGTGGCTTCGCCATCGACGGCAGCCAGGCCGGAGCGTTCGCCAGCAATGGCTATGGCGCGCTGTCGCCCGGTGGTTACAGCGTGGCTGCGGCCTTCCTGTGCGAAGTGGTACTGACGGCGGTGTTCCTGATCGTGATCATGGGTACCACCCACGGCAAGGCACCGGCCGGGTTCGCCCCGCTGGCGATCGGCCTGTCGCTGACCCTGATCCACCTGATCAGCATCCCGGTCACCAACACGTCGGTGAACCCGGCCCGCTCCACGGCCGTGGCCTTCTTCGCCGGCAGCGGTGCGGTCAGCCAGTTGTGGCTGTTCTGGGTCGCCCCGTTGCTGGGCGGCGCGATTGGCGGCCTGATCTACAAGTGGATCGGCAACGACCGCTGATCCCCGCAGCAACCATTGCGGCCGACGGTCGGCCGCAATGGTTGCGCTTGCAACCGCGAATTGTGCGATTGCTCACGTTCCGTTAAGGTTGAGTTGACCGTCCGTGCACATGCCGGATGGGGTGGCGTCCGGGGATGGGATGCCATGGTCGCCGGCTCCGCTGGCGAAGCCAACCAATTCATCACCTTGGGGGATGCATGAAGTTCGTGCCTGTCATGTTGTCGAGCCTGCTTTTCGCTGCGGCCCAGGCCGCCGCGCAGGCGCCGTCCGAATGTCCTTCGCTGCCGGCCAGCAGCGGTCTGCAGTGGCAGCAGCAGGTGCAGGCCGATTTCCTGGTCTGCCGCGCCAGCACCCCTGATGGCCGCGAAGTGCTGAGCCTGATGCTCAGCGCGCGTGATCCGTCCATTCCGCTGAACCGCTCGCTGCGGCAGGAAAAAGGCAGCTTCGGCGGTGAATCGCTGTACTGGTACCAGCCCGACCTGGGCGGCCAGCAACCGCCGGGGTATGCCGAACGGCGCATCAGCGTGGTCAAGCTCGACAAGGGGCGTTACGCGCAGATTTCGCTGTATCCGGACAGCGCGCAGGAGCTGGGGTCACTGCAACAGCTGGCGCAGGGCATGAGCCTGACCCCGTCGGCCGTGGCCGCCGGGCGCTGAGGATGACGGGGATGACTGCTTGGCAGCATCCCCGCAGCGCGACCCGATCCAACGGTAGTGCCGGCCGCTGGCCGGCACCCCGATCCGCCTCCAGGCGAGGCAGTTGCCGGCCAGCGGCCGGTACTACGTCAGAACTTGCCTTCCTGGAAATCGACGAAGGCCTGCATCAGTTCCTGCCGCGTGTTCATCACGAACGGCCCGTGGCGCATCACCGGTTCGCGCAGCGGACGGCCGGCCACCAGGATCAGGCGCGCGCCTTCATTGCCGGCCGAGATGTGCAACTGCTCGCCACCGCCCAGCACCGCCAGTTCCTGGCGAGCGACGTCGCGCGCGGCGTCCTGCTCACCCACGGTCACGCCACCTTCGAACACGTACGCAAAGGCGTTGTGCCCTTCCGGCAGCGCATAGGTCCAGGCACGGTCGGGCGCCAACGTGATGTCGAGGTAGAGCGGGTCGGTGGCCGGTTGCACGATCGGGCCGCGGGTGCCATCGACCGTGCCAGCGATCACCTTCACCTCCACGCCCGCTTCCGGGTGCACCACGGGAATCCGCTCAGGCGCGAACTCCTGGTACTTCGGCTCGGTCATCTTCTCCTTCGCCGGCAGGTTCACCCACAGCTGGAAGCCACGCATCTGCCCGCTTTCCTGCTCGGGCATCTCCGAGTGCACCAGGCCGCGGCCAGCGGTCATCCACTGCACGCTGCCCGGGGTCAGCAGGCCTTCGTTGCCATGGTTGTCGCGATGCCGCATGCGCCCGTCGAGCATGTAGGTGACGGTCTCGAATCCGCGGTGCGGATGTTCCGGGAAACCGGCGATGTAGTCCTCGGCGCGGTCGGTGCCGAATTCATCGAGCAGCAGGAACGGATCGAGGTCGGGCAGCGTCGGGCCACCGATGACGCGGGTCAGGCGCACGCCGGCACCGTCGGAGGTGGGCATGCCACGGATGGTCCGCAGCACGCGGACCGGTTCGGGAAAGCTCATGGCGACTCCTGTTGGATGGATGCCACTGAAGATGGACGCCGCACGGCCACACGCCAATGGACGGCGCCGCAACCGATTATTCCATCCCTGATGTTCGCTGCACGTCAGCACAACAAGCGTACGACCAAAGTACTACCGCCGATTCGTCCTGTGCCAATTGACCCTGTCGAGGGCACGCGGGACTCTTTGACTGTCTTTCCGGGAGAGAGCACCTCATGAAAGGGTTTTCCAAAATAGGCTGGGCGGTCCTCGCCCTGCTCGGCGCCTTCTGTCTGGGCACCGTGGCCCTGCGCCGCGGCGAACACATCAATGCGCTGTGGATCGTCGTCGCCGCGGTTTCGCTGTACCTGGTGGCGTACCGCTTCTACAGCCTGTTCATCGCCAACAAGGTGATGCAGCTGGATCCGACCCGGGCCACGCCGGCGGTGATCAACAACGATGGCCTGGACTACGTGCCGACCAACAAGCACGTATTGTTCGGCCACCACTTCGCCGCCATCGCCGGCGCCGGCCCGCTGGTCGGCCCGGTCCTGGCCGCGCAGATGGGCTACCTGCCTGGACTGCTGTGGCTGGTGGTGGGCGTGGTGCTGGCTGGTGCGGTGCAGGACTTCATGGTGCTGTTCCTGTCCAGCCGTCGCAACGGCCGTTCGCTGGGCGACCTGGTAAGAGAAGAGATGGGCCAGGTACCTGGCACCATCGCGTTGTTCGGTGCGTTCCTGATCATGATCATCATTCTGGCGGTGCTGGCGATGGTGGTGGTCAAGGCGCTGGCCGAAAGCCCGTGGGGCATGTTCACGGTAATCGCGACGATGCCTATCGCCATCCTGATGGGCGTGTACATGCGCTATATCCGCCCCGGCAAGATCGGCGAGATCTCGGTGGTCGGCCTGATCCTGCTGCTGGCCGCGATCTGGTACGGCGGCAAGGTCGCCGCCGACCCGGTGTGGGGCCCGGCGTTCACGTTCACCGGCACCCAGATCACCTGGATGCTGATCGGCTACGGCTTCGTCGCATCGGTGCTGCCGGTGTGGCTGTTGCTGGCCCCGCGCGACTACCTGTCGACCTTCCTCAAGATCGGCACGATCATCGCGCTGGCCGTCGGCATCCTGATCGTGATGCCGGAACTGAAGATGCCGGCGCTGACCCAGTTCGCCGCCAGTGGCGACGGCCCGGTGTGGAAAGGCGGCATGTTCCCGTTCCTGTTCATCACCATCGCCTGCGGTGCGGTCTCTGGTTTCCATGCGCTGATCTCCTCCGGCACCACGCCGAAGCTGCTGGCCAATGAAGCGCACATGCGCTACATCGGCTACGGCGGCATGCTGATGGAATCGTTCGTGGCGGTGATGGCGCTGGTCGCGGCCTCGATCATCGATCCAGGCATCTACTTCGCGATGAACAGCCCGGCGGCGGTGATCGGCGCCGATGCGGCGTCGGCGGCGCACTACATCACAAACACCTGGGGCTTCACCATCACGCCGGAGCAGCTGACCGCGACCGCGGCGGCGATCGGCGAGCCGACCATCCTGCATCGTGCAGGTGGCGCACCGACACTCGCGGTGGGCATCGCGCAGATCCTGCACGAAGCGATCCCCAGTGGCAGCGACGCAATGATGGCGTTCTGGTACCACTTCGCGATCCTGTTCGAAGCATTGTTCATCCTGACCGCGGTGGACGCTGGCACCCGTGCCGGACGCTTCATGCTGCAGGACCTGCTGGGCAACTTCGTCCCGGCGCTGAAGAAGACCGAGTCGTGGACCGCCAACATCATCGGTACCGCCGGCTGCGTGGCGCTGTGGGGCTACCTGCTCTACACCGGTGTGGTCGATCCGTTCGGCGGCATCCAGACCTTGTGGCCGTTGTTCGGCATCTCCAACCAGATGCTGGCCGGTATCGCGCTGATGCTGGGCACGGTAGTGCTGTTCAAGATGAAGCGCGACCGCTATGCGTGGGTCACTGCGGTACCGGCGGTGTGGCTGCTGATCTGCACCACCTATGCCGGCTTCATCAAGATCTTCGACAGCAACCCGGCGCAGGGTTTCCTGGCACAGGCACACAAGTTCCAGGCCGCACTCGCCAGCGACACGATCACGGCGCCGGCCAAGTCGGTGGCGCAGATGAAGCAGATCGTGGTCAACGCCTACGTCAATACCGGCCTGACCGCGCTGTTCCTGCTGGTGGTGGGCGCAGTCCTGGTGTATTCGATCAAGACCATCCTGGCGGCACGCCGCAATCCGCAGCGCAGCGACCGCGAGACCCCTTACGTGGCGCTGAAGCCGCATGAAATGGTGGATCTGTGATGAGTACGCAACTGGTTCCCGCCGGCCAGTACCAGGCGCACCGCCGCATCTGGCGGCGCCTGGTGCAGACCGCACGACTGTGCTGTGGCATTCCTGATTACGACAACTACGTCCGGCATATGCTGGAAAAGCATCCGGACCAGGAGCCGATGGACTACAAGACGTTCTTCCGCGAGCGCCAGGAAGCGCGCTACGGCGGACGCAATGGTGGCCGCTGCTGTTGATGCTCGGGTTCGACAGCGCTGCAGCGGCCTTCAGTAGATCCACGCCATGCGTGGATGAGGACCGCCGCTGATCGAATGGTGTCCGGGGTCAGATCCGTTTCCTCCGGGAAACGGATCTGACCCCTTCTTTGAAAGAATGCCGAGCGCGTGCTCGGCCCTGCACGGGCAGAGCGGGTTCGCGGCGCACGCCGCGAACCCGCAACAGGAACGTCCGGTCAGAACTCAGGCGCCGGCCATCCACTTCAGGATCAGGCCGGTGACATAGGCCAACCCGGTACCGGTGGCATAGCCCACCGTCCCCAGCAGCACCCCCACAGGCGCCAGCGTCGGATGGAAGGCCGCGGCCACCACGGGAGCCGAGGCGGCCGCCCCGATGTTGCCCTGCGAACCGATCGCGAAGAAGAACAACGGCGCGCGCAGCAGCTTGGCCACCCCCCACAGCACCAGCACGTGCGTGGCCATCCAGATCGCGCCGAGCAGGAACAGCCAAGGCCGATCCAGCAGCGACAGCAGGTTCATCTGCATGCCGATGCAGGCGATCAGGAAGTACAGGAACACCGTGCCCAACCGCGAAGCGCCTGCGGCTTCCAGCCGGCGCGCACGGGTGAAGCTCAGGCCCAGGCCCATCGCCGTGGACAGCAGGATCACCCACACGAACTGGCTGTCCAGGCTGAACTGGCTGGCCCAGCTGACGTTGGCCTTGAACCAGCCCGACAGCGGTGCGGCGATGGCGTGGGCCAGGCCGACGCCACCCAGTGCCACGCCGACGATCACCATCAGGTCGGTCATGCTGGGAATGCGCGCGTTCTGTGCCTCGTAGGCGCTGATGCGTGCCTTCATCTCGTCGATGGCACGCGTATCGGCCCCGTTGCGGGTGTCGATCTGCTGCGCGCGGTTGGCCAGGAACAGCAGGATCGCCATCCACAGGCTGGCGCAGGCCACGTCGACCACGGCGAACTGCCCGAAGGTGGTGGCATCGGTGCCGAACACTTCGCGCATGGCGACCATGTTGGCGCCGCCACCGATCCAGCTGCCGGCCAGCGCGGCCATGCCGGCCCAGGTATCACCGGCCACCGTTTCCGGATGGATCAGCTTCATCAGCTGGAAGGAGACGATCGCACCGAGCATGATGCCAGCGGTACCGGCACAGAACACAAGCAACAGCTTCGGCCCCAGCTTGATGACGCCCTTGAGGTCGATCGACAGCGTCAGCAGGACCAGCGCGGCCGGCAGCAGCACGTCACGCGCGACCGGGTTGTACAGCGAGGTGTTGTGGCCATCGATGACACCGGCGGTGTTGTAGATGGCGGGGATGAAGTAGCACAGCAGCAGTGCCGGCACCCAGGCGAAGATCTTCTTCAACAGCGGGGTCGGACCACTGGCGGCCCAGAAGATCAGGGCCAGGGTGGCGGCAATCAGGCCCAGTCCAACGATATCGTTGCTGATCAGGGCAGTAGCGGGTTCGGTCGGCATGGGATCCTCTGTCGATCGAAGGAGCGGGGAAAAAAAAGCGCCGCATGAAGCGGCGCAGGTCGAGATTAACATTGTCTTCACGTCGGGTCATGCCGCAGCGCGGAGCAGGTCGGCCGTCCGATCAAGCGGGGCGCGAAGCGCCGAAGTCCAGGGTGACACGCGTCCCGCGCGGTTGGCGGGGCTGCAACTGCAGCGTCCAGCCCAGGTGCTCGCACAGCCGCGCGATCAGGTCCAGGCCGATGCCACTGCCTCGATCGGCACGCTCGCCGCGGGCCATGCGCGCGTGGATCGCCGCGATCTCCTCCGGGCTCATCCCATGCCCGGGGTCCTGCAGGGTCAGTACCGCCGACGAACTCAGCTGCAGCTCGATATGGCCGCGGCCGCTGTTTTCGATGGCATTGCGCAGCAGGTTGCCGATCGCCGCCTGCACCACCGCCAGCGGCGCGACGATATCCACCGGCGCAGCCTGGATGCCGATGCTCAGGTCCTTGTCGCCGAGCAGGTGGCGATGGTCGTCGACGATCTCCGGCAGCAGCTGGTCCAGTGCGATGCGCTCGGCACGCGCGGCCAGGCGCGCAGGATCACGCGCCAGCACCAGCAGCAGCTCGATCAGCTGCTCCACGCTCTGTGCCGTGCGCAGGACCCGCTGCATCTGTTGGCGGGCACGTTCGGGCAGGCCCGGTTGCTCCAGCGCCAGCTCGGCTGCACCGGTCATCACTGCGATCGGCGTGCGCAGTTCGTGGCTGGCGGTACTGATGAAGACCCGCTCACGCTCGACGAACTGCTCGTTGCGGTCCAGGTAGTCGTTCAGCGCATCGGCGATGGTGTGCAGCTCGGAACTGCCGCGCGGGTCGACCTCGATGCGCTGGCCCTGAACGCCCGGCCGCAATGCGCCGATGTGCTGGGCCAGCAGGCTCAACGGGCGCACCATGCGTTCCATGCCGAAGGACGCCATCAGCACGGTGACGAAGATCATGATCACCCCGGCCAGCATCACCCAGCGCGTGGCGAACTGCTCCAGGTCATGGAAGTCGGAGATGTCCAGCGCCAGCGCGACCCGTCCCATCGACCGGGTCTCGCGCACCATCACCGCCGTCTCCCGGCCTTTGATCATCACGCCGTCGTGAAGGCCCGGATGCAGCGTACGCAGGCTGTCAGGCAGGTTGACTGCATCGAAGCGGTACAGGCTGAGCGTGTCCGAATCCTGCCAGCGATAGTGCGGTTCATGCTCGACGTGCTCGACGATGCTGTCCAGTTCGGAGTTGAGCAGCGCACGCCAGGCGGCATGTTCGGCGTGTTCGTGCACGTAGTTGCCGACGCTGAACACAGCGATCGACAGCAGGGCCAGGTAGCCCAGCAACCACCACACCACGCGCCGGTACAGCGGGCCCGGCCTACGCGCCTTCATCATCATCCTTGCCTGCATCGGCGGCCGCGGTCACCGCAAGGCGGTAACCAACCCGCGGCAGGGTGTGGATCAGCTTGTCGGCAAACGGACCATCGACGCTGCGGCGCAGCTCATAGACATGCGAGCGCAGCAGGTCACCATCCGGTGGCTCGTCGCCCCACAGGGCGAACTCCAGCTGTTGGCGGGTGACCGCACCGGGGCTGGCGCGCATCAGCACCTCCAGCAGCTTCCGGCAGGCCGGGTAGAGGTGGAGCACCTGACCACCCCGCTGGGCTTCGAGGGTCGCCAGGTCCAGCACCAGGTCGCCCACCTGCAGGCGCTTGCGCGGGTTCCGGCCCTGCGCACGCAGCAGCAGCGCCTCCAGCCGAACTTCCAGCTCGGGCAGGGCGAACGGCTTGGTCAGGTAATCGTCGGCACCCGCGCGGAAGCCGGTGATCTTGTCCGGCAGTTCGTCGCGCGCGGTCAGCATGATCACCGGCACCTCCGAAGCCTGCTCGGCGCGCAGGCGACGCAGCACCTCCGGCCCCTCCATGCGCGGCAGCATCCAGTCCAGGATCACCGCGTCGTAGGGATGGCTGCCGGCCAGGTGCAGGCCGGTGATGCCGTCCGGGGCCACGTCGAGCACGTGCCCGCGCGACTCGAAGTAGTCGAACAGGTTGGCCACCAGCTGGCGGTTGTCCTCGATCACCAACAGACGCATGCACGAAACATCCACGGAACTTCGTACCATGGTAGCGCTGCCCATGTCGGAATGCGGTCGCCCCGGCCTCCTCTGACGCTTTTCCAACCCCCGCCACCTCAGAATGGCCGTTTTGCTCCCGGAGCCTGCCGTGCCCGTAGTCCTGCCCCGCCGTTGGCGCCTGCCCCTGTTGTGGCTGTTGATCGTTGCTGCGCTGGCAGCGGGGATCGGCCTTCGGCAGCCGCAGCCACCGGACGAGCCGCGCTTCGTGCTGGCGGCCCGCACCATGGTCGAGAGTGGGCAATGGCTGCTGCCGCACCGGGGCGTGGAGCTGTATGCGGAGAAGCCACCGGTCTTCATGTGGCTGCAGGCGGCGGCCTACGAGATCGTCGGCAGCTGGCAGTGGTCGTTCCTGCTGCCATCGCTGCTGGGCGCCCTGCTCAGCCTGTGGTTGGTGTCGGATCTGGCACGCCGACTGTGGTCACCGCGGCATTCCCTCTACGCCCTGGCGGCGCTGTTCTGCACCCTGCAGTTTGGCCTGATGGCCAAGCGCGCGCAGATCGACATGGTGCTGGTCGGCATGACCACGGTGGCCCTGTGGGGCTTGATGCGCCACCTGTGCGAACGCCGCAACCTGGCTGCCTTGTGGCTGGCGGGGTTCGCCGCTGGCCTCGGCACGGTGACCAAAGGCGTGGGTTTCCTGCCGCTGCTGATGGTCCTGCCGTGGTTCGGCTGGTGGCTGTACCAGCGTCGCCGCGGGCGCAGCGTTGACGGCCCCCACCCGGCAACGCTGCTGTGGCTGATCCCGGCCTTCCTGCTGGGCGTGTCGGTGTGGCTTGCGCCGCTGGGCTGGGCCCTGCTGCACACGCCCAGCGCCGAACTGCAGGCCTACGCGCATGAGCTGTTGTTCAAGCAGACCGGTACCCGCTATGCCAACGCCTGGCACCATCGCCAACCGGCCTGGTACTACCTGCAGGTGATCCTGACCCTGTGGCTGCCGGGCAGCCTGCTGCTGCCGCTGCTGTTCAAGCCGTGGTGGCGCCGCATCCGCCGGGGCGACCGCCGGCAGTGGCTGCTGCTGGGTTGGGCGCTGCTGGTGCTGGTGTTCTTCAGCGCCAGCCCGGGCAAGCGCGAGGTCTATGTGCTGCCGATGCTGCCTGCGATGGCACTGGCGGTTGCGCCGTTGTTGCCGGGCTTGCTGCGCCGGCTGTGCGTGCGCCGGTATCTGTTCGGCTACAGCGTGGTGCTGATGCTGGCCACCGGCGTGCTCGGCGCGATGCTGATGACCGAGCACCCGTGGGCCTTGGCGCAACTGGAGCGCCGGGCCATGCCCGATACGCTGCTGCCGGTGCTGGGTGATGGCCTGCTGACCTTCGCCATCGCGCTGGCCACGTTGGCCGTCTGGTTGCGGGTGCGCCGCGCCACGACCCTGGTGCTGCTGACCCACGGCATGCTGTGGATGCTCTACGGCCTGGTGCTGATCCCGGCACTGGATCCCTACGCATCGGCATCGGCGCTGATGCGCCGCGTCGGCGCGCGGATCGGTCCGGACGCCGAATTGGCGCTGGTCGCCTGGCGCGAGCAGAACCTGCTGCAGGCTGACCGCCCGGTACGCGAGTTCGGCTTCAAGCGGCCCTGGGCCGAGCAATGGCACGATGCCGGCCCCTGGCTCGCCGAAGCGCCGGACAAGCGCTGGTTGCTGGTGCTGGACGAGGCGATGAGTCCCTGCGTGGACCGGGCCAAGGTGATCGACATCGGCATGGCCAACAGGAATCGTTGGCAACTGCTTCCCGGTACGGCCTGGGACCCGCAATGCCACGCCGAACGGGCCGGCTCGACCGCCGAAGAAGACTGAACGTTGACTCGTGCCGGGGAAATCATTAACCCGGCGCGAACGAGCGTCCGACCCTTCTCCGACATGCAGGTGACGAGCATGGCTGCGGATTCCCGAACCCGCCTTCCCTCAGCATGCCCGTTCGTCCCCTTGATTCGATCGCGCCGCTTGCGTCATCGCCACTGGCGTCAAGATTCGCCGTAACTCACTTTTGGCTGCCTGTCGCAATCGGTCTGCCCGTGTTTGCGCTGCTGATGGGGTTCGGCGGCGACCAGTGGGTGGCCGATCACCTGTTCCGCCTTGAGGGCAGCCGATGGGTGCTACAGGACGCCTGGATCACCCGCAGCGTCGTGCACAAGGCCGGTAAATGGTTGAGCACTGCGGCGGCGCTGGTCGTGCTCCTGCTGTGCTTCCACCACTGGCGTAAAGGACGCGATCACACCCTGCGGTGGGCGCTGCTTTATGTCGTACTTGCCCTGGCGCTGGGCACCGGCGTGATCTCCCTGCTGAAGTCACTGGTGCCGATGGAATGCCCTTGGGACTTGCTGCGCTACGGCGGCCACCAGCCATTTATCGGGCTTTTCACCGCACGCCCCGCTGGCATGGCCGCGCAGGCCTGCTTCCCGGCCGGGCACGCCAGTGCCGGCTACGCCTGGCTGTGCCTGTACTATTTCGCCCTCCTATGGCGCCCGTCGTGGCGCTGGGCCGGGTTGTGGATCGGCCTCGGCGCCGGTTTGGTGTTCGGCATCGGCCAGCAGCTGCGCGGTGCGCATTTCCTTTCGCATGACGTCGCCACTGCATTGATCTGCTGGCTGCTTTCGCTCGGCCTCTATCTGATCGCCAAGCGCGTCCTGACACACCGTCAACTGAACCATGCCAACCGCCAGGAGGCAAACGCATGAGCGCATCGGTCCAACGGCCCGCCCGCCTCCCCGCCCTTGCGGGTCTGCGCCACTGGCGGCCGCAGCTGTCCACCGAAGCGCTGATCGCGCTGACCAGCCTGTTCTTCGCGGTGGCCGGCAATGGCCTGTTCTGGCACAGCGCGATGGCCAGCCATCCAGGCAGCCTGCGCTACGCGCTTTCGCTGCTGCTGTTGCTGCTGGGTGCTCACGGCGTGCTGCTGGGCATCCTGGTCTGGCGCTGGAACGCCAAGGTGGTGATCAGCCTGTTGCTGCTGGTGACCGCATTCGCCGCGCACTACATGAGCCGCTACCACATCTACCTGGATGCGGACATGCTGCGCAACGTGCTGGCGACGGACCCCAAGGAAAGCCGCGAGCTGATGACCGTGTCGCTGCTGTGGCCGGTACTGTTGCTGGCCGTGTTGCCGATGGCGGTGTTGTGGCGCGTGCAGCTGCGTCGCCGCAGCTGGGGCCGCACCCTGCTGTGGCGGCTGGGCTTCCTGCTGGTGGCCGCGGTAACCGCCGTCGGCGGCGCGTTGATCTCGTTCCAGGATGTTTCAGCACTGATGCGCAACCAGCGCGAAGTGCGTTACCTCGCCACCCCGGCCAACGTGCTGCTGGGCATGCCGCGTGCACTGCGTGGCGACAACCCGGTGCAGCGCGCACCGAAGCTGCCGATCGGCACCGACGCCAAGGCCACTCCGCGAGCGCCGGCCAGCAAGCCGCGCCTGCTGGTGATCGTCATGGGCGAGACCGTGCGTGCGCAGAACTGGGGCCTCAACGGTGGCCGCAACACCACTCCGGAACTGGCGCAGGCCAGCGTGATCAATTTCCCGGACATGCATTCGTGCGGCACCAGCACGGAGGTCTCGCTGCCGTGCCTGTTCTCGCCGTGGGGCCGCCACGACTACGACGAGAAGAAGATCCGTGCGCACCAGTCGCTGCTGCACGTACTGAACCGCGCCGGCATCGCGCCGCTGTGGCGTGACAACCAGTCCGGCTGCAAGGGCGTGTGCGAGGGCTTGGACTTCCAGTCATTGTCCGACGCCACCACACCCGGCCTGTGCGCCGATGGCCGCTGCATGGACGAGGTCCTGCTGCAGGACCTGGCCACCCAGGTGCGGGCCAAGCCCGGCGACCGGGTGGTGGTGCTGCACCAGCTGGGCAACCACGGCCCGGCCTATTTCGAGCGCTATCCGCCCGCGTTCCGCCGCTTCACCCCGACCTGCGACACCCGTGACATCGGCCGCTGCTCGCGCGAAGAGATCACCAACAGCTATGACAACGCGGTGTTGTACACCGATCATTTCCTGAGCAAGACCATTGGTACCCTGCAGGGCATGCAGGATTACGACACGGCGATGATCTACCTGTCCGACCATGGTGAATCGCTGGGCGAGAAGGGCCTGTTCCTGCATGGCGTGCCGTATGCGATCGCACCGGCCGAGCAGACCCGCGTACCGATGACGATGTGGTTCTCGCCGGGCTTCGCCAGCAGCCGTGGGTTGGACCTGCAGTGCGTGCGCAAGCGTTCGGCGGCCTATACAGACCACGACAACCTGTTCCCGTCGGTGCTGGGCCTGATGCAGGTTAAGACGGCGCTGTACGAGCGCGACCGCGACGTGTTCGCCAACTGCGAAGGTTGAGGGGTGTTTGGCAGGGCTTGCAGCCCTGCACCTGCAGGGGCAACGGCAACGGCCGAAGCAACAGCAGAAGCGGGTTTCCTGAGGGGTGGCGGGGTGGGTCCGGTTGCGGGGGACGCTGCAAGTACGTCCATGTAAGCTCGG
>OKID01000198.1_pt1 | contig 14369 bp, 10 predicted proteins | sample 1610601 | NCBI WGS metagenome assembly OKID01 (sample SAMN04436667, study PRJEB24849) | human gut metagenome | biome: human gut; feature: NICU; material: stool | host: Homo sapiens | place: USA: Saint Louis, MO | collected 2010-06-09 | reverse complement strand
GGCCATCACCACGGCCATCGTCCACCGCGCCCGCCGCCAGCTGTGGCTGCACAGCCGCCAGCTGGACCCGGGACTGCTCGACGCGGCGCCGGTGCAGGCCGCCCTGCGCCGCTTCGTCACCGCCCGCCACGACAAGCAGCTGCGGGTGATCGTGCACGATGCCGCTGCGATCGCCTCTGCCGGGGCACCGCTGCTGGCGCTGGCCCAGCGTCTGCCAAGCGTGATCCAGTTCCGCGAGGTCAGCGATCCGGTCGACCGCGCGCTGGTCTCGGCCTGCCTGCTCAACGATGCGGGCGACTTCTACTTTCGTCTGATCGGCCATCGCCTCGACGGCGAGGCCGGCGTCGCGCTGCCGGCACGTTCGCAGCCGTTCGGGCAGCAATTGCAGCGGGTCTGGGACCGTTCGCGCGATTGCAGCGAACTGCGCGCGCTCGGCATCTGAGCCGGCACCGCTGACCCAACCTGTCTGGAACCGGCACCAGCGGACGCGGGATACCTGTGGTGGTGCCCCTTCGTGTCCCGTTGGGGGTACAATTTGGCTGTTTGAACGCGCCCGCGCAGGGCTATTCATCTTCCTGCCGGGTCCTTCTGAAGCCATACCCCACAAAGCGAATCAACACCCTCCATCGTGGACAATCAACTGAAGCAGTTTGCGCAATCTTCGCAACTCGCCGGCGGCAACGCCTCCTATGTCGAGGACCTGTACGAGCAGTACCTGGTCTCCCCGGATAGTGTCGATCCCAAATGGAAAACCTACTTCGACGGCTTCAAGGGCCGGGAAGCAGGTGACATTCCGCACTCGGCCGTCATCTCCCACATCGCGGACGCGGCCAAGGATGCGCTGAAAGCTGGCACCGGCACCGGTGCGGGCGACGAGCGCGAGCGCAATGTCGGTCGTCTGATCACCGCCTACCGCTCGCGCGGCCACCTGGACGCCCGCCTCGATCCGCTGGGCTTGGCCGCGCCGGTCAACACCCCGGACCTGGGCCTGCCGTTCCACAGCCTGTCCGATGCCGATCTCAACAGTGAGTTCAGCACCGGCGGCGTCGGCGGCCAGCCGCGCATGAAGCTGCGCGACCTGCTCGCACGCCTGAAGGCGACCTACACCGGCTCGATCGGCGCGGAGTTCATGCACATCTCCGAGGTCGAGCAGCGCCAGTGGATCTACAAGAAGCTGGAAGCGGCCGGTGGCAACTACCAGCTGGACGCTGACACCCAGCGCCGCACCCTGGAGCGCCTGACCGCGGCCGAAGGCCTGGAGCGCTACCTGCACACCAAGTACGTCGGCCAGAAGCGCTTCTCGCTGGAAGGCGGCGACTCGCTGATCCCGATGATGGACACCATCATCCGCAGCGCCGGCAAGGATGGCGTCAAGGACGTGGTGATCGGCATGGCCCACCGCGGCCGCCTGAACGTGCTGGTCAACACCCTGGGCAAGAACCCCCGCAAGCTGTTCGACGAATTCGAAGGCAAGTTCGAACACGACGAGCACGCTTCGGCCGGCGACGTGAAGTACCACATGGGCTTCTCCGCCGACGTGGCCACCGACGGTGGCCCGGTGCACCTGGCACTGGCGTTCAACCCGTCGCACCTGGAAATCGCCGACCCGGTCGTGGCCGGTTCCGTGCGTTCGCGCCAGGAGCGCCGCAAGGACACCGCACGCAAGCAGGTCATGCCGATCCTGATCCACGGCGACGCGGCCTTCTCCGGCCAGGGCGTGGTCATGGAGCTGTTCCAGATGTCGCAGGCCCGCGGCTTCGCCGTCGGCGGCACCGTGCACATCGTGGTCAACAACCAGGTCGGCTTCACCACTTCCAACCCGCTGGATACGCGCTCCACGCGCTATGCCACCGACGTGGCGAAGATGATCGCCGCCCCGGTGCTGCACGTGAACGGCGATGATCCGGAAGCCGTCGTGTTCGCCGCGCAGCTGGCCTTCGAGTTCCGCCAGAAGTTCGCCAAGGACGTGGTCATCGACCTGATGTGCTACCGCCGTTGGGGCCACAACGAGGCCGACGAGCCGGCGATCACCCAGCCGCTGATGTACCAGGTGATCCGCAAGCACCCGACCACCCGCGAGATGTATGCCGAGCAGCTGGAAAAGGCGGGCGTGATCGCCGCCGGTGCCGGCAAGGCCATGGTCGATGCCTACCGCGAGAAGCTGGACGCGGGTGAAGTGACCACCGAGCTGGCCAAGGTCGAGAAGACCCCGCCGAGCAGCCCGCTGTTCGTCGATTGGCCGAAGCTGCTGGAAGGCAAGCTGTCCGACCCGGTCTCGACCAAGGTCGAGAAGAACAAGCTGGTCGAGCTGGCCAAGCTGATCAACACCATCCCGGACGAAGTGCAGCTGCACTCGCGCGTGGCCAAGGTCTACGACGACCGCCGCAAGATGGCCGCCGGCGAGATTCCGGGCGACTGGGGCTTTGCCGAGAACCTGGCCTACGCCACCCTGCTCGACGAAGGTCACGCACTGCGCCTGGTCGGCCAGGACGTCGGCCGCGGTACGTTCACGCACCGCCACGCGATCCTGCACGACCAGAAGACCGACAACTACTACATGCCGCTGCGGCAGCTGGTGGATTCGCCGGAGAAGGCCACCGTCATCGACTCGCTGCTGAGCGAAGAAGCGGTGATGGCCTACGAGTACGGTTTCTCCACCACCGATCCGAACACGCTGTGCATCTGGGAAGGCCAGTTCGGCGACTTCGCCAACGGTGCCCAGGTGGTGATCGACCAGTTCATCGCCGCCGGTGAAGCCAAGTGGGGCCGCATTTCCGGCCTGACCCTGCTGCTGCCGCATGGCTATGAAGGACAAGGCCCGGAACACAGCTCGGCGCGCCTGGAGCGCTTCCTGCAGCTGTGCGCCCTGGAGAACATGCTGGTTGTCGTGCCGTCGACCCCGGCGCAGGCCTTCCACATGCTGCGTCGCCAGCTGCACATGACCACCCGCAAGCCGCTGGTGGTGATGTCGCCGAAGTCGCTGCTGCGCCACAAGCTGGCCGTGTCGACCCTGGACGAACTGGCCAATGGCGAGTTCCAGCACCTGATCGGCGACGCCAATGCCGATGCCAAGAAGGTCAAGCGCGTGGTGCTGTGCTCGGGCAAGGTCTACTACGACCTGCTGGAAGACCAGACCAAGCGTGGCCAGGACGACGTGGCAATCATCCGCGTGGAGCAGCTGTATCCGTTCCCGCGTGCGCTGCTGGCTGCCGAGCTGAAGAAGTACGGCAAGGCCACCGACGTGGTGTGGACGCAGGAAGAACCGCAGAACCAGGGCGCGTGGTACCAGATCCGCCACCACCTGCAGTTCTGCCTGGCCGATGGCCAGAACCTGCACTACGCCGGTCGCGCACGTTCGGCGTCGCCGGCTGCCGGTCACATGGCTGACCACGTCCGCGAGCAGCAGCAGCTGATTGCCGACGCACTGGTCAACCCGTTCAACGACACGTTCGCTGAATAATCCTCCCCCTATTTAGAAGACAAACCAGGAAGCTCCCGCAATGGCCACCGAAGTCAAAGCCCCGGTACTGCCCGAATCCGTCGCCGACGGCACCATCGCCACCTGGCACAAGAAGGTGGGCGACGCCGTCAAGCGCGACGAAAACCTGCTTGACCTGGAGACCGACAAGGTCGTGCTGGAAGTGCCGTCGCCGGTTGACGGCGTGCTGAAGGAAATCAAGTTCAAGGAAGGCGATACCGTGACCTCCAGCCAGGTCGTGGCGATCATCGAAGAAGGCGCCGTGGCTGCGGCTCCGGCCCCGGCCGCTGAAGAGAAGAAGGCTGAAGCCGCACCGGCCGCCGCTGCTCCGGCCGCTGCCGCCGCTCCGGCTCCGGCTGCCAAGTCGGCCGCCGACACCCTGCCGCCGGGCGCCCGCTTCACCGCCATCACCGAAGGCGTGAACCCGGCCGACGTCGACGGCACCGGCCGTCGTGGTGCAGTGACCAAGGAAGACATCGTCAACTTCGCCCGCAACGGCGGCGCCGGCAAGGCCGGTGGTGCACGTCCGGAAGAGCGCGTGCCGATGACCCGCATCCGCAAGCGCATCGCCGAGCGCCTGATGGAGTCGAAGAACTCCACCGCCATGCTGACCACCTTCAACGAAGTCGACCTGTCCAAGGTGTCGGCGGCGCGCAAGGAGCTGCAGGACGAGTTCGTCAAGGCCCACGGCATCAAGCTGGGCTTCATGAGCTTCTTCGTGAAGGCCGCTGCCAACGCGCTGCAGCGCTTCCCGCTGGTCAACGCCTCGATCGACGGCGACGACATCATCTACCACGGCTACTCGGACATCTCGATCGCCGTGTCGACCGAGAAGGGCCTGGTCACGCCGGTCCTGCGCAACGTCGAGCGCATGTCGTTCGCCGACATCGAGAAGACCATCGCCGACTACGCCAAGAAGGCACGTGACGGCAAGCTGGGCCTGGAAGAACTGCAGGGCGGCACCTTCACCGTGACCAACGGCGGCACCTTCGGTTCGCTGCTGTCGACCCCGATCATCAACCCGCCGCAGAGCGCCATCCTGGGCATGCACGCCATCAAGGAGCGTCCGATCGCCCAGAACGGCCAGGTCGTGATCGCGCCGATGATGTACCTGGCGCTGTCCTACGACCACCGCATCATCGACGGCAAGGACTCGGTGCAGTTCCTGGTGGACATCAAGAACCAGCTGGAAAACCCGGGCCGCATGCTGTTCGGCCTGTAAGAAACCTCCCGCCCCTCCGCGCCTGCGCGGAGGGGTTCTGGTAATGCATCAAGGAATAATTCAATGGCTGAACAATTCGACGTCGTCGTCATCGGTGCCGGCCCGGCCGGTTACCACGCTGCCATCCGCGCGGCCCAGCTGGGCCTGAAGACCGCCTGCATCGACGCAGCCCTGGGCAAGGACGGCAAGCCGGCCCTCGGCGGCACCTGCCTGCGCGTGGGCTGCATCCCGTCCAAGGCGCTGCTGGATTCCTCGCGCCAGTTCTGGAACATGGGCCACATCTTTGGCGACCACGGCATCAGCTTCAAGGATGCCAAGATCGACGTCGAGGCGATGATTGGCCGCAAGGACAAGATCGTCAAGCAGTTCACCGGCGGCATCGGCATGCTGTTCAAGGCCAACAAGGTCGCCGCCTACTACGGCTTCGGCCAGCTGCAGCCGGGCAACGTGGTCAAGGTGAAGCAGCACGACGGTTCGGAAGTCGAGCTGAAGGGCACCAACGTCATCATCGCGGCCGGTTCGGATTCGATCGAACTGCCGTTCGCCAAGTTCGACGGCGAGACCATCGTCGACAACGTCGGCGGCCTGGACTTCACCGAAGTGCCGAACCGCCTGGCGGTGATCGGTGCCGGCGTGATCGGCCTGGAACTGGGCAGCGTGTGGAAGCGCCTGGGCGCTGAAGTCACCATCCTTGAGGCCATGCCGGAGTTCCTGGCGGCTGCCGACGCCGAAGTGGCCAAGGCCGCTGCCAAGGAATTCAAGAAGCAGGGCCTGGACATCAAGCTCAATGCCAAGGTTTCCAAGACCGAGATCACCGGCAAGGGCAAGAAGAAGGAAGTCATCGTCACCTACACCGACGCGGAAGGCGAAAAGACCCTGACCGTGGACAAGCTGCTGGTGGCCGTCGGCCGTCGCGCCGCCACCAAGGGCCTGCTGGCCGAAGGCACCGGCGTCAAGGTCAACGAGCGCGGCCAGATCGAAGTCGACGCGCACTGCCACACCGGCGTCAACGGCGTGTGGGCGGTCGGCGACTGCGTGCGCGGCCCGATGCTGGCGCACAAGGGCTTCGAGGAAGGCATCGCGGTGGCTGAGCTGATCGCCGGCCTGCCGGGCCACGTCAACTTCGACACCATCCCGTGGGTCATCTACACCGAGCCGGAACTGGCGTGGGTCGGCAAGACCGAAGCCCAGCTGAAGGCCGAAGGCATTCCGTACAAGGCCGGCAGCTTCCCGTTCGCCGCCAACGGCCGTGCCGTGGCGATGATCGAGCCGGCCGGCTTCGTGAAGATCCTGGCCCATGCCGAAACCGATCGCATCCTCGGCATGCACCTGGTTGGCGCCAACGTCTCCGAACTGGTGCACGAAGGCGTGCTGACCATGGAGTTCAGCGGCTCGGCCGATGACCTGGCCCGCATCTGCCACGCCCACCCGTCGCTGTCGGAAGTGATCCACGACGCCGCGATGGCGGTCAGCAAGCGCGCCATCCACAAAGCGAACTGATCGTCCGGTAGTGCCGGCCGCTGGCCAGCATCACCCGGATATGAAAAACCCCGCCTCGGCGGGGTTTTTTGTTGCCCGTTTCCCTGTAGCGCCGAGCCCACGCTCGGCTGCCCTGCAGAGGCCGCCGAGCATTGGGTTCAGCGTTACACCTTTCCAGCCGGCTTCTTCGGTGGATCCTCACAGACCCGATGCTGCACCACCGTCTCGCCGACCTTCCATTCCTTGGTGACCCGGCAGCGCTCCCTGGCCTCGGGCCTCGTCGAAGCCTTCGCCCCCGCAGCATTCGCTTCGTCGGCACCGGCTGCCTGCTGGCGCTCCAGCCACGCCGAAGGCGGTGCTGGAGGAGCGGCCAGTACCGGGCCGGCCGCCAGGGCCAGACCGACCAGCGCCACTGCCCTCATGCGGGCACCGCCCGGCCACCGAGCATGCGCGCCGGCAGCATGAACAGCGCGCGCAGGAAGGCGAACAGCGCCGAGAAGGTGATGCCGACCAGTCGGAACGGCAGGCTCAGCAGCCACACGAACGGCCAGGCGATCAGGGCGAGGATCGCCAGCGGCCAGCACAGTACGAACAGCAGGCACCACACACCGAGCGCGAACAGGGTCTTCATCACGGTCTCCTTGGGGCGGCACCCTGCCGCCTGCGGACACCTTGGCGCCCTGCCCTGGCGCCGGCAAACGGTTTGCGACGAAACCGGGCTGGCGGCGATGAAACCGATCCAGCGCAGTGCAACGCCACGCCCACGCCCACGCCCGGCTGCGCTTCGTGGCGACCGCATGGAACCCGCGCTGACAGCGGCTCCTGCCGGTGCCTTGGCTCTGCAGCGCCCGGTGGTGGTTGCCGGCCAGCGACCGGCATGACCGTTACTCGAACGAACCGACCGAATCGTGGGCCAGGTTGTCGAAGCGGGTGTACTCACCGAAGAACTTCAGCTTGCACGAGCCAGTCGGGCCACCACGGTGCTTGCCGATGATGATTTCGGCCAGCCCCTTGTCCGGCGAGTTTTCCTTGTTGTAGTAGTCGTCGCGGTAGATGAACACGATCATGTCCGCGTCCTGCTCGATTGCGCCCGATTCACGAAGGTCGGCCATCACCGGGCGCTTGTCGGTACGCGTTTCCAGCGAGCGGTTGAGCTGCGACAGCGCGATCACCGGCACGTTCAGTTCCTTGGCCAGTCCCTTCAGCGAACGCGAGATTTCCGAGATTTCGGTCGCGCGGTTCTCGCTGTTGCCCGGCACGCTCATCAGCTGCAGGTAGTCGATCACCACCAGGCCCAGGTCATGCTCGCGCTTGAGGCGGCGGCACTTGGAACGCAGCACTTCAGGCGACACGCCCGGCGTGTCGTCGATGAAGATCTTGGTCTCCTTCAGCATCTTGATCGCGCTGGTGACGCGGCTCCAGTCCTCGTCTTCCAGCTGGCCGGTACGCAGGCGCTGCGCGTTGATGCGTCCATTGGAGGAAATCAGGCGCATCGCCAGCTGCGATGCCGACATTTCCATCGAGAACACCGCCACGCCCTTCTTCGACTTGATCGCCGCGTACTCAGCGATGTTCAGCGCGAAGGTCGTCTTGCCCATTGCCGGGCGCGCCGCGAGGATGATCAGGTCGGTCGGCTGCAGGCCGGCGGTCATCGCATCGAACTCGTTGTAACCGGTCGGCAGGCCGGTGATGTTGCCGCCGTTCTCGAAGCGGTTGCGCAGCTCCTCGAAGGCATCCTTCAGTGCACCGGGCATGGCCACGAAATCGGTACGGCCACGCGCACCCTGTTCGGCGATTGCAAACACGCTCTTTTCCGCCGAGGCCAGCAGCTCGCTGCTGTCACGCCCCTCCGGCTGGAAACCGTCGTTGACGATGTCGGTGCCGACCTGGATCAGCTGCCGCAGCACTGCCTTGTCGCGCACGATCTCGGCGTAGGCCACGATGTTGGCAGCTGACGGCGTGGTACTGGCCAGTTCGATCAGGTAGGCGCCGTCCCCCACCAGTTCCATCTTGCCCTGCGATTCAAACCACTCGCCCAGCGTTACCGCATCAAACGGCCGTTCGCGCTCGGACAGCTCGCGGATCGCACGATAGATCATCTGGTGATCGCGACGATAGAAGTCGCTTTCGGTCAGCTGGTCGTTGACACGGTCATACGCCTCGGGCGCCAGCATCAGGCCACCCAGCACCGCCTGCTCGGCTTCCACCGAATGGGGCGGTACCCGCAACTGGTCGATGCGCGACTCGTCGCGATCGCGATCGAAGCCATCACCGCGCTCTCTGCGGTTGGAACGGAAGCCGGGACGAGCGGACATGCTGCGGTGTTTCCTGCAAAAGTGGGCCAGACGAGTGTAGGCATGTGCCGACCCCGGCAGCCATGGACAAACCTGTGGATAAGCCGTGGGAAAACGGGGGATATCCGCCGGTACCTGGCCAGACTGGCGTGAGAGCGTCGCACTGCCTGCGACGGACGCCGTTGCGGCGCCCGAGCGGGACATTATCGCAGATCAACGCCCCGGGGTCGGATCCCCTTCGACGCAGGGGACTCTGACCCCGCAGGCGTCAATCGCCCTTGACGTGCACTGCGATCAACGCCAGGAACCGGTCCACGTAGCCCTGCAGGAACTTCTGCGTGCCTTCGTTGTGGATCGTGCCGTCGGCATCGATCAGGCCGTCCTTGAAGTGGATGAATGCCTCGGGCTGGCCCAGCACATGCATGTCCAGGAAGGCCAGGCTGTTGCGCAGGTGCTGCTGGGCCACGGCGGTACCGATCTGGCCGATGGAGGCGCCGATCACCGCCGCCGGCTTGCCGGCAAACGCACTGTCACCGTACGGGCGCGATCCGATATCGATGGCGTTCTTGAGCACGCCAGGCACCGACCGGTTGTACTCGGGTGTCACGAACAGCACCGCGTCGGCGGCGCGCACCTGGTCCTTCAGCCGGGTGCCCTGCGGCGGATAATCGGCGTCGAAATCCTGGTCGTACAACGGCAGATCGCCGATCTGCACGTACTGGAAGCGCGCGCGATCACCGGCGAGCTTCTCCAGCGCATGGGCCAGCTTGCGGTTGCAGGAATCCTTGCGCAGGCTGCCAACGAACACGGCGATGGTGGGGACGGACATCGGGACATACTCCTCACGGTGCGAGAGGCCCAGCCTAGTCGCCAGGCCCGTGCCATCCAGTGAAGATCAGCCGCCGGTCACGCCGGTCCGCGCCTGCCGCCAATGCGCCTGCCAAGCCTGGAACATCAGCACGTTCCACAGGTGGGTATGCCACTTGCGCTGCCCCCCCAGGAACTGCTGCCACAGCGGCTGCACCGCCGCCGCCGACAGCACGCCCTCACGCTCCAGCCGCGCCGGCTGCAGCAGGTCCTCGGCCCAGGGCCGCAGGTCGCCCTTCAACCAGTCACTGACCGGTGCGCCAAAACCGCGCTTGGGACGGTGCACCATTGAATGCGGCACGTAACGGCCCAGCACGCGCTTGAGCAGCACCTTGCTGGTCGTCTCACTGCGCTTGAAGCCCAGCGGCAGCGACCAGGCGAACTCGGCCACGCGCCAGTCCAGCAATGGGGCGCGCGCCTCCAGGCTGACCGCCATCGAGGTCCGGTCGACCTTGCACAACAGGTCATCGGGCAGGTAGGTCACGAAATCGGCCAGCATCATCGCGTCGGCCGGTGTCCCCGCGCCGTGCAGCGGATCGGCCAGGTCGTAGAAGCTGCCGGCCGCCTGCGCACCGGGTACCGCCGCGGCCGGGTCGCGCCAGCGCGAGATGCGGTTGCGGTAGACGTCGCCGATGCCACGTGCGCCTGTCTCGGCCAGCAGCGCCGCCAGGCCACCGGTCCGCGAGGCCTCGCCCTGCTGCTGCGAGCGTGCGCCCATCCAGCGCCGCAGCGGCCCCGGCACGCGTCCGAGCATCTGCCAGTTGCGCAGCGCGCGTACATAGCGGGTGTAGCCGAAGAACAGCTCATCGCCACCGTCGCCGGACAGCGCGACGGTCACGCCCTGCCGTGCCAGCCGTGCCACCAGCGCGGTCGGCACCTGCGACGCATCGGCAAAAGGTTCATCGAACATCGCCGGCAACTGCGGCACCACCGCCAGCGCGTCGGCGCCACTGACGTACAACTCGGTGTGATCACAGCCGAGATGAGCCGCCAGCTCCCTGGCCAGCGGAGCTTCGTCATGTCCCGAGTCGGTGAAGCCGATGCTGAAACTATGCACCGGCTGCCCGCTCTGCGCCTGCATCAGCGCTGCCACCAGCGATGAGTCCGTGCCGCCGGACAGGAACACGCCGACCGGCACGTCGGCCACCATGCGCAGCGCCACCGCATCGCGCAGCAGCGTATCCAGCTGTTCCTCGGCCTCCTCGATGCGGCCCTGGAACGGGGCGGCCAACGCCGCCTGCATGCGTGCGCGCGCATCCCAGTACGGGCGCTGCGCCTGCTCCGGGCGGTGTGCCGCGGCGCCTGCGGCCACAGCCGCTGCATCCAGCCGCAGCACCCGGCCCGGCATCAGCTTGTAGCAGCGCTGGTGGATGCTGTGCGGCGCCGGGATGTAATCCAGCCGCAGCAGCAAGGTGAGCGCATCGCGGTCGATGTCGTTGTCGAACGCCGGGTGTTGCCAGAGCGCCTTCAGTTCCGAACCGAACACCAGCGTGTCGCCGGCCCAGCCGTAGTACAGCGGCTTCTTGCCGACGCGGTCGCGGGCCAGCCACAGGCAGCGATCCTGGCGGTCCCACAGCGCGATGGCGAACATGCCATTGCAGCGCTGCAGGGTATCTTCCACGCCCCACTGCAGGATCGCCGCCAGCAGTACTTCGGTGTCGGAATGGCCGCGGAAGGTGTGCCCCAGCGGCTCCAGCTGTTCACGCAGGGCCGCGAAATTGTAGACCTCGCCGTTGTAGGCCATCACGTAGCGGCCGTCCGCCGAGGCCATCGGCTGGTGGCCCAGCGGGGACAGGTCAAGGATGCTCAGGCGCCGATGCGCCAGCGCGATGCCCGCCTCGGCATCGACCCAGCTGCCGCCATCATCCGGCCCGCGATGGTGCAGCGCCTGGCCCATGGCCAGCGCCTGCGCCTGCAGCGCCTCGGCCGACGCCAGCGGCGCCGGCAACAACATTCCCGCCAATCCACACATGCATCAGGGTTCCTGCGCCAGGTCGAGGGCGGCGCCAATCACCGCATTGTCGCTTGGAAGCCCGAACATTGCTGCCCCTGCCAGTGGCGTGTAGGTGTCGGCGCCACAGACGCGGCGCAGCGGCAGGTGACCAAAGCCGGCCTCGACCAGCGCCGTGACCACGCCCTCACCCACTCCGCCGCTGTGGCGGCCTTCGTCCAGCACCAGCACCCGCCGCGCGCTCGCGGCCTGGGCCGCGATGAAGCCGGCGTCCAACGGTACCAGCCAGCGCAGGTCGACCACCCGCACCTGCCAGCCCAGCTGCTGCTCGATCGCCCGCGCCGCGCGCAACGCCATCGGCACGCCATTGCCATAGGTGTAGATCACCAGGTCTCCGGCCTCCGGTGCATAGACCCGGCCCTCGCCCGGCACCAGCGCTTGGCCCTGTGCCGGGTAGTCGAACAGCCACTGGCCATCCCCCGCTTCGTGCAGGTCCTTGCTCATGTACAGCGCGATCGGCTCCAGGAACACCGCCACGCGCCCATCCACCCGCGCCAGTGCAGCCAGCGTGCGCAGCATCATCACCGCATCGTCGCCGCGCGAGGGGCAGCCGACCACCAGCCCGGGGATGTCGCGCAACGCGGTGATCGAGTTGTCGTTGTGGAAGTGCCCGCCGAAACCCTTCTGGTAGCCCAGCCCGGCCACCCGTACCAGCATCGGGTTGCGGTACTGGTCGTTGGAGAAGAACTGCAGCGAACAGGCTTCACCACGCAGCTGGTCGATGGCGTTGTGCAGGTAGGCTAGGTACTGGATCTCCGGAACCGGCAGCATGCCCAGGTTGGCCAGGCCCTGCGCCATGCCCAGGATCATGGTTTCATCCAGCAGCGTGTTGAACACCCGGCGTGGGCCGAAGCGGCGCAGCAGATCCTTGGTGACGGTGTACACACCGCCCTTCTGAGCCACGTCCTCGCCGAACAGCAGGCTCTGCGGATACTTCGCAAGCAGTTCCTGCAGGCCGTGGTTGATCTGGATCGCAAGATGCCGTGGCGCCTGTCGTTCCGGCAAGGCCTCGGCACCGCCATAGAGTGCCTCGCGCGCTCCGTCGGCGACCTCGCGCCGGGCTTCGGCCTGCACCGCCGCGGGCGTATAGGGTGCCAATGGCGCCATGACCTCCTGCAGCGACTGCAGCTTCGCACGGCCTTCGGCATCGGCAGCGGCGGCCATGCAGCGCGCGCGCATCGTCTCGTAGGCCACTTCGATGGCGGCTGCATCCATCCAGCCCGATTCCAGCGCGATCTGCGCCGAGCGCAACAGCGGATCCTGCGCCTCGGCCGCGCACAATTCCGGCAATGCACGCCATTCCACCTCGAAGTCGGTGCCGGCGTGGCCCATCAGGCGCGTGGTGTGCAGATGCAGGAAGGTCGGTCGCCGCGTCCGCCGGCAGTGGTCCGCTGCGGCCTGCACCTGGGCGTGCCCGGTGGCCAGGTCGAGGCCATCGGCAAAGAAGTAGTCCAGCCCTGGCTGGTGGCTGAAGCGCTCGGCAATCCAGCCGTCCGGCGTCTTCACCGAGATGCCCAGCCCGTTGTCCTCGCAGACGAACAGGATTGGCGCCGGCAGTTTCTGGTAGGCCGCCCACATCGCGGTGTTGAATGCGGTCTGCGCAGTGGCATGGTTGGCCGAGGCGTCGCCGAACGAGCACAGCACGATGCTGTCGGCCGGAATGGGAAGCGCATGGCCCAGCCGCTTGCCACTCTCGATGGCCAGCGCGGTGCCCAGCGCTTTCGGCAGGTGCGAAGCGATCGTCGAGGTCTGCGGCAATACCCACAATGGCTTGCTGCCCCACACCTTGTGCCGGCCGCCACTGGCCGGGTCATCGGCGCTGGCCGCGAATGAAAGCGCCGCATCGCGCAACGGGTCGATGCCCGGCACCTGGCGCGAGCGCTCGACCATGAAGGCGCCGGAGCGATAGTGCAGGAATGCGGGGTCGGTATGTCGGCAGGCCCGCGCCAGCAGCGCGTTGCCTTCATGGCCGGACGACCCGATGGTATAGAAGACCTTGTTCTGCACGCGCAATACGCGCGCCATCAGGTCCAGCTGGCGGCTGGCCAGCTGGGAATCGAACAGCTCACCGAAGGCCGCAGCGCTGAGCGTGCTGCCCGGCAGGATCGGCGCGTCCGGCGCAGGACGTGCGCGCGGTGCGCCTCGCCAGCCACGCACCGCGTCGAGGAAATTGGCGTCGCACACTTCGGCGCGGTTGAGCACGCGCATGCGCGCAGGAATCGGATCTGGAACCACAGCAAACATCGAACACCCTCCGTGTCGTTGTTGCATTCCACCCGGCAACGCCGGGCGCTACCCTGTGGGATCAGGCAGCCTCGAAGCGCGCGCGCACCTCGGCGGTCACCGCTGGCATCGCCACGAAGCGCGGCTGCGCGCGCACGCGCTGCAGCCAGGCGCGCACTTCCGGGAAGGGCGCCAGGCTGATGCCGCCCTCGCCTGCCACGTCGGTATAGGCGAACAGCGCAATGTCGGCGATACCGTATGCGCTGCCGGTGAACCACTGCGCTTCGCGCAGGTGCTGCTCCATCACTGCCAGCGCGGTGGCGGCACGCTCGTGCAGGCGTGGCAGTTCAGCACGGCGCGGTGAATCGGGCGGTGTCCAGCCGCGGATGAAGCGCGCTACCGCCACGCATGGCTCGTGCGTGTACTGCTCGAAGAACATCCAGCTCAATGCCTGCGCGCGTTCCCAACCGTCGGTAGGCAGGTAGGGCGTCCCTTCGGCCAACCAGAACAGGATCGCATTGGATTCAGTCAACACGCGGCCATCGTCGCGGACGATCAACGGCACCTTGGCGTTGGGATTGAGCGCGAGGAACTCGGCGGTGTGGGTCTGGCCATGGGCACTGTCCACTTCCACCCAGCGGTAGCGGCTGCCGAGCTGCTCCAGCAGCAGGCGGACCTTGTGGCAATTGCCGGACACCGACATGCCATGCACCGTCAACGGGACGCGCTCTTCCACCATTGCCTGATTCCTCGGATCCGGCCGGCGGCCAGCTGCACGCAGTCTGGCAAGCCCGC
>OKID01000196.1_pt1 | contig 14670 bp, 8 predicted proteins | sample 1610601 | NCBI WGS metagenome assembly OKID01 (sample SAMN04436667, study PRJEB24849) | human gut metagenome | biome: human gut; feature: NICU; material: stool | host: Homo sapiens | place: USA: Saint Louis, MO | collected 2010-06-09 | reverse complement strand
ATCGCCTGTTCATGAAGCGCGATAACCGCTGGCGCGAGCGCCCCGGCAGCGCTACAATTCGCACTCGCCGAATCACGAAAGCCGGACCGGTCCCAGACCGTACGTCCGCGCTTTTTTGCAACCGGATTTCCGTGAAGCGCAGGCGTGACTTCGGCAGCCCCCTCGGTAGCCAAAGTGAGATTCCCGTGACCCAAGCCGCAATCCTCGTCCTCGAAGACGGCACCGTATTCGAGGGCGAATCCGTAGGCGCGCCCGGCCTGTCCGTCGGTGAAGTGGTGTTCAACACCGCCATGACCGGCTATCAGGAAGTGTTGACCGACCCGTCCTACGCCCGGCAGATGGTCACGCTGACCTATCCGCATATCGGCAACACCGGCATGACCGACCAGGACGACGAAGCGTCCAAGGTGTGGTCGGCCGGCCTGATCGTGCGCGACGTTCCGCGCCGTCCCAGCAACTGGCGCAGCCAGGTGTCGCTGCAGGACTGGTTGATCCAGCGTGGCGTGGTCGCCATCGCCGGCATCGACACCCGGAAGCTGACCCGCATCCTGCGCGAGAAGGGCGCGCAGAACGGTGCGCTGATGGCCGGCGACATCGACGTGGAAAAGGCACTGGAAGCCGCCCGCAAGTTCCCGGGGCTGAAGGGCATGGATCTGGCCAAGGTCGTCACTACCGAGAAGACCTACACCTGGACCGAGGGCCAGCTGGACCTGGATGCCAACGCCTTCGTCAGCGTGCCGGCCCGGTTCAAGGTCGTGGCCTACGACTTCGGCGTGAAGACCAACATCCTGCGCATGCTGGCCGAGCGCGGCTGCGAAGTGACCGTGGTGCCGGCGCAGACCCCGGCCGCCGAGGTGCTGGCACTGAAGCCGGACGGCGTGTTCCTGTCCAACGGCCCAGGTGACCCGGAGCCGTGCGACTACGCCATCGAAGCGATCAAGACCTTCATCGACGTGAAGGTCCCGACCTTCGGCATCTGCCTGGGCCACCAGCTGCTCGGCCTGGCCTCGGGCGCGCAGACCATGAAGATGGGCCACGGCCACCACGGTGCCAACCACCCGGTGCAGGACCTGGACAGCGGCCGGGTGATGATCACCTCGCAGAACCACGGTTTCGCGATCGATGAAGCAACCCTGCCGCCGACCCTGCGCGTGACCCACCGTTCGCTGTTCGACGGCACCAACCAGGGCGTCGCCCGCACCGACGTGCCGGCGTTCTCGTTCCAGGGCCACCCGGAAGCATCGCCGGGCCCGCACGACGTCGGTCCGCTGTTCGACCGTTTCGTGGCGCTGATGGAGCAGGCCAAGGCGTGATCAGTACGCCGCCGGCCCCCCGGTGGCGTCGCGATGGACCGTAAACCCCGCATCGCTGCTGCCACTGGCGCGGCGCTGCGGATCAAGATTCCTGATCGACAGCGTGCGATCACTCCCCCTTGTCACGCTGTACTGACTTAGAGAAGAAAATGCCCAAGCGCACTGACCTCAAGACCATCCTCATCATCGGTGCTGGCCCGATCGTCATCGGCCAGGCCTGCGAGTTCGACTACTCCGGTGCCCAGGCCTGCAAGGCCCTGCGTGACGAGGGTTACCGCGTGGTGCTGGTCAACAGCAACCCGGCCACGATCATGACCGACCCGGAGATGGCCGACGCCGTCTACATCGAGCCGATCAACTGGCAGACGGTCGAGAAGATCATCGCCAAGGAAAAGCCCGATGCGCTGCTGCCGACCATGGGTGGCCAGACCGCGCTGAACTGCGCGCTGGACCTGGCCGACAACGGCGTGCTGGAGAAGTACAACGTCGAGCTGATCGGCGCCAAGCGCGAAGCGATCCGCATGGCCGAAGACCGCGAGCTGTTCCGCGTGGCCATGGGTGAGATCGGCCTGGAGTGCCCGACCGCCGCCGTCGCCCACACCCTGGACGAAGCGCTGGAAATCCAGACCCGCGTCGGCTATCCGACCATCATCCGCCCCAGCTTCACCCTGGGCGGCAGCGGTGGCGGCATCGCCTACAACCGCGAAGAGCTGGTCGAGATCGTCAGCCGCGGCCTGGAGCTGTCGCCGACCACCGAAGTGCTGGTGGAAGAGTCGGTGCTGGGCTGGAAGGAATTCGAGATGGAAGTGGTCCGCGATACCGCGGACAACTGCATCATCGTCTGCTCGATCGAGAACCTGGATCCGATGGGCGTGCACACCGGTGACTCGATCACCGTGGCGCCGGCGCAGACCCTGACCGACAAGGAGTATCAGCGCCTGCGCGATGCCTCCATCGCCGTGCTGCGCAAGATCGGCGTCGACACCGGCGGCTCGAACGTGCAGTTCGGCATCAACCCGAAGACCGGCCGCGTGGTCGTCATCGAGATGAACCCGCGTGTGTCGCGTTCCTCGGCGCTGGCCTCCAAGGCCACCGGCTTCCCGATCGCCAAGGTCGCCGCCAAGCTGGCCGTGGGTTACACCCTGGACGAACTGAAGAACGAAATCACCGGTGGCCTGACCCCGGCCTCGTTCGAGCCGTCGATCGACTACGTCGTCACCAAGATCCCGCGCTTCGCCTTCGAGAAGTTCCCGGCCGCCGATGCCCGCTTGACCACCCAGATGAAGTCGGTGGGCGAGGTGATGGCGATGGGCCGCACCTTCCAGGAGTCGGTGCAGAAGGCCCTGCGTGGCCTGGAAACCGGCAAGGTCGGCTTCGACCCGACCGGCCTGGACCTGGGCAACGAAGATGACCTGCAGACCCTGCGCCGCGAACTGAAGGCACCGGGTCCGGAGCGCCTGTTCTTCGTCGCCGACGCCTTCCGTGCCGGCATGAGCGTGGAAGAGATCTACGCGCTGTCCTTCATCGACCACTGGTTCCTGGACCAGATCGAGGAAATCATCGCGGCCGAAGGCGAAGTCGCCGCCGGTGGCATCGACGCACTGGACGCTGCGCGCCTGCGCAAGCTGAAGCGCGCCGGTTTCTCCGACGCGCGCCTGGCGCAGCTGACCGGCACCAACGAAGCCGCCATCCGCGCGCTGCGTCGTGCGCACAAGGTGCGCCCGGTCTACAAGCGCGTGGACTCCTGTGCCGGTGAATTCTCCACCGGTACCGCCTACCTGTACTCGACCTACGAGGACGAGTGCGAGGCCGCGCCGAGCAACCGCGACAAGATCATGATCCTGGGCGGTGGCCCGAACCGCATCGGCCAGGGCATCGAGTTCGACTACTGCTGCGTGCACGCGGCGCTGGCGCTGCGCGAGGATGGCTATGAAACCATCATGGTCAACTGCAACCCGGAAACCGTGTCGACCGACTACGACACCTCCGACCGCCTGTACTTCGAGCCGCTGACCCTGGAAGACGTGCTGGAGATCGTCGAACTGGAACAGCCGAAGGGCGTGATCGTGCAGTACGGCGGCCAGACCCCGCTGAAGCTGGCGCGCGCGCTGGAAGCCAACGGCGTGCCGGTGATCGGCACCAGCCCGGACTCGATCGACCTGGCCGAAGACCGCGAGCGCTTCCAGCAGCTGGTCGACACGCTGGGGCTGAAGCAGCCGCCGAACCGCATCGCCCGTAATGATCAGGAAGCCCTGCTGCTGGCCCGCGAGATCGGCTACCCGCTGGTGGTGCGCCCGAGCTACGTGCTGGGCGGCCGTGCCATGGAAATCGTCTACGGCGAAGCCGACCTGGCCCGCTACGTGCGCGACGCGGTGAAGGTGTCCAATGATTCGCCGGTGCTGCTGGACCGCTTCCTCGACAACGCCGTGGAGTGCGACGTCGACATCATCGCCGACAAGGATGGCAACGTCCTGATCGGTGGCGTGATGGAGCACATCGAAGAAGCCGGCGTGCACTCGGGCGATTCCTCCTGCTCGCTGCCGCCGTACTCGCTGTCGGCTGAAACCCAGGCCGAACTGCGCCGCCAGGTGGTGGAGCTGGCCAAGGCCCTGAACGTGGTCGGCCTGATGAACACCCAGTTCGCGATCCAGACCAGCGACGAAGGTGCCGACACCATCTACCTGCTGGAAGTGAACCCGCGTGCCTCGCGCACCGTGCCGTTCGTGTCCAAGGCCACCGGCATGCCGCTGGCCAAGATCGCCGCCCGCTGCATGGCTGGCAAGACGCTGGCCGAGCAGGGCGCGACCAAGGAAATCGTGCCGGACTACTACTCGGTGAAGGAAGCGATCTTCCCGTTCGCCAAGTTCCAGGGCGTCGACCCGATCCTCGGGCCGGAGATGCGCTCCACCGGCGAGGTGATGGGCGTGGGCCGCAGCTTCAACGCCGCCTTCGCGCGTGCGCAGGAAGCCGGCGGCATCAAGGCACCGCCGGTCGGCAAGGCCTTCGTTTCGGTCCGCGATCCGGACAAGAAGCGCGTGCTGCCGGTGGCCAAGGCGCTGCTGGCGCGTGGCTACAGTCTGGTCGCGACGCGTGGCACCGCCGCGTGGCTGCAGCAGCACGGCATGGACTGCGAGATCATCAACAAGGTGGTCGAAGGCCGTCCGCACATCGTCGACTCGATCAAGAACGGCGAGATCGTCTACATCGTCAACACGACCGAAGGTCGTTCGGCGATCAACGACTCGTTCTCGATCCGTCGCGAGGCGCTGCAGCATCGCGTCACCTACTCGACCACCATTGCCGGCGCCAAGGCGCTGGTGGATTCACTGGAATTCCGCGGCACCGGCCCCGTCTGGTCGCTGCAGGAGCTGCACAAGGAGTTGAATGCATGAGAGCCCCCATCACGATGAAGGGCGCGCAGAAGCTGCGCGACGAACTGGATCACCTGAAGTCGGTCAAGCGCCCGAAGGTGATCGCGGCCATCGCCGAAGCACGTGAGCATGGCGACCTGAAGGAGAACGCCGAGTACCACGCCGCGCGCGAGGAACAGGGCTTCATCGAAGGCCGCATCAAGCAGCTCGAAGGCGAGCTGTCGCACGCCGAGATCATCGACGTGAGCAAGCTCAATGCCGGCTCCAAGGTGGTGTTCGGTGCCAGCGTGACCCTGGCCGACGTGGAAACCGACGAAGAGAAGAAGTACCAGATCGTTGGTGACCTGGAGGCGGACATCAAGCAGGGCCTGATCGCGATTTCCTCGCCGGTGGCGCGCGCGATGATCGGCAAGCTGGAAGGTGATTCGATCGTGATCGACGCCCCGGCCGGCCAACGCGAGTACGAGATCGTCAGCGTCAGCTACGTGGACTGACCCGGTGGCAACGGCGACCCTGCTGTTGCCGGCACGCAGCCGCTTTGCCGCGGCTGCGCTGCCGGACGATGTGGCACGCGCGCTCGGTCGTGCCACGACGGTGCAGGTCGTCCCGGGCGAGCGCGCGCAGCTGACACGCCATTTCTCGGTTGCCGCGCCGCACTGGCCGGTGGCCGCGTTGACCCGCCAGCGCGACGTCGGCGATGCCGCCGGCGCCAGCTGGCTGCGTGCCGATCCGGCCTGCATGGTGCCGGACATGCACGGCGCGCGGATGATGGCCTACGGCGAAACACTGCGGCCGACGGTGGCCGACAGCCTCGCCCTGCTGCCAGTGCTGCAGCCGCTGTTTGCCGATGCCGGCTTCGTGCTCGACGCACCCGATCCCTCGCGCTGGTACCTGCGCCTGCCGATCGACCTGGCCCTGCCGGACTTCGACAGTCCGGACGAGGTGCTCGGCGATGACCTGTTCTCGCACCTGCCGGAAGGGCAGGACGGCCGTCGCTGGCGGGCGCTGATGACCGAGGCGCAGGTACTGCTGCACAACCATTCCTGGAACCAGCAGCGCGCCGCGCAAGGACAACAGCCGATCAATTCGCTGTGGTTCTGGGGCGGTGGCGTGATGCCGGTATCGGTCAGCACGCCGCACGCACAGGTGCGCAGCCGCGATGCCCTGCTGCAGGGCCTGGCCCTGGCGGCCGGTGTGGCCGTGGATGGCGAACAAGCGGTGGATGCACTCGTTGATCTGCGCCAGCTGCGTTCGCTGCAGCAGCTCGGCAACGATGCGATCCGGCCGCTGCTGGCCGCGCTCAAGCGTGGCGAACTGCAGCGGCTGGTACTGGACTTCGAGGATGGCCTGCAGTTCCAGCTGGACCGTGGCCAGCGCTGGCAGTTCTGGAAGAAGCCGCGCCAGCTTCACGACTGACCGGGGTCGGATCCGTTCTCCATCGGAAAACGGCTCTGACCCCCCAGGGTTTGTCGGGGTTGCCGGCCAGCGGCCGGCACTACCGCAGATAGCGGCGCCTCAACGGACCTCGCTCACCACCGTTGGCAGCGTCCAGTGCCCGCCCGCGACGCCCCGGCACTGCCCGGTAGTGAACTCGCTGCTCTTCACGAATCGCGCGCCATCCCAAGCCCAGTCGTGGCCGGAGAAGCAGTCACCGATGCCGCGCCCACGGAAGCGCCCGCGCAGCGTCGCGTCATCGCGATCAAAGTCCTCCGCGTTGGAGGTCACGAACTTCGCCTGGTACGGTGCTTTGTCCTGCACTACCCAGTAGCCGCTGCTGAAGTTGTAGGCACCCACGAAGCAGCTGGTGCTTGCCAGCACATGCTGGGCGTCCAGTCGCTGGATCTCGATCTCATCTGTCCCGCCATCGCTCAGGCGGCCGCACTCATCCGGCTTCGGTAGGCTGGCGATCAGTGCCTTGCGCAGGCCCGGTGCGATCGCCAGTGCCGCGTCGGAGGCGCGCGGTGCCACCAGCGTGCCGCGCATGATCACTGGCACCGGCAACGCCGCAGGCACGCTCGCTTCAGCCTTGTCGCCACGCCGCACCAGCGCACCGGGCGTGCCCAGCCGGCCTTGGGCCTCGTCCATCTTCAGCAGTACGGCCGCTGCACCGCTGTCGGAGATCGGCCACGCCTTGGCCTTGCCGTCGATAATCTCGATGCGTGCCTGGCGCGGCAGTGCGGCGACCAGTGCATCGGTCTGTGCCTGCTGCAACAACACTGTGTCCCCGTCGCCGGTGTCGCGCACCGGGCCCAGGTCCTTGCCGTTCAGGTGCAGGCGCAGCGCCCCGGTCGGCGTCGGGCTTTCGCCATCCTCGCCATTGCGCAGCCGCGCGAGCACCTTCGTACCCGGGCCGCCGGCGCGCTCCAGCATCAGGCTGAGCAGGTTGCCCGCAGCTTGCGGGCTGTAGCCAGCCGCGCGGCAGGTGCGGGTGTTGTCACAGGCCAGCGACCAGTCGTTGTGTTCGAATTCGACCCCGGGCCTGGGTTCAGGCGTCGCGGAGTGAGCGGCCGGGGCCACGGCGAGTGCCATCAGCGCGGTCAGCAGGGTGCGGGTCATGGATGGAAGTCCGTTCCAGGGCAGGCAAGCATGGAAGATGCGGTCGTGAAATCCAAATGCTGCTGGCCGAAGGGCCAAGGGGCCTCGTCAGCGGCGGCAGCCGACCGGGGGAGCGGTGCACGTTATGATGTGCGGGTCTTTTGTAACCGGCGATGCCGATGTCCCTTGCCGCCGATGCTGCGCAGCCGCCCTCTGATATACCGCTGATCCGCCGCCGCGATGCGGTCGTGCCCGGCAGCTGGCCAGAGGGCACGCTGCCATTGCTGGCGCGACTCTATGCCAGCCGCGGTGCGGGTACACCAGAGCTGGCGCTGCCCAAACTGGGCAGCCTCCACGCGCCCGAGCTGCTGACCGGCATCGATGATGCGGTGGGTCTGCTGATCGAGGCCATCGCCAACGACAAGCGCATCCTGGTGGTCGGTGATTTCGACTGCGATGGCGCGACCGCCTGTGCGGTCGGCGTGCGTGGCCTGCGCATGCTCGGCGCGCAACACGTCTTCCACGCGGTGCCGAACCGCATGGTGCATGGCTATGGCCTGTCACCGTCGCTGGTGGAAGAGCTGGCCGCGCTGCAGCCGGACCTGCTGGTGACCGTCGACCACGGCATTGCCTGCCATGCGGGCGTGACCGCGGCCAAGGCGCGCGGCTGGCAGGTGCTGGTCACCGACCATCACCTTCCCGGGCCGCAGTTGCCGCCGGCCGATGTCATCGTCGATCCCAATCTCGACGGTGATGCCTTCCCCAGCAAGTCACTGGCCGGCGTCGGCGTGATCTTCTACGTGCTGATGGCGCTGCGCCGGCAGATGCGCGAGGCCGGTGTCTTTGCCGATGGCAAGGGGCCAGACCTCACCACGCTGCTGGATCTGGTGGCGGTGGGCACCGTTGCGGACCTGGTAGCGCTGGACCCGAACAACCGTGCGCTGGTCAGCGCAGGCTTGCGCCGTCTGCGCGCAGGGCAGGGCTGTGTCGGCCTGCGTGCGCTGATCGAAGCCAGCGGCCGTGATGCCGCGCGGCTCACTGCCACCGACATCGGCTTCGCACTCGGCCCGCGCCTGAATGCCGCAGGCCGGCTGGAAGACATGGCGCTGGGCATCGCGCTGCTGTTGACCGAAGACCCGCGCCAGGCGCGCGAGATCGCGCAGACGCTGGAGCAGATCAATGCGGAACGTCGCGCGGTGCAGCAGTCGATGACCGATGACGCCGAGCAGGTGTTGACCCGCGTGGTGCTGGACACGGCCGGTCAACGGCCGGTGGCCGCCTGCCTGTTTGATGCCGACTGGCATCCCGGTGTGGTCGGCCTGGTCGCTTCGAAGATGAAGGATCGCCTGCATCGCCCGGTGATCGCCTTCGCCCCGGCCGAACCCGGCGCCGATACCCTGCGCGGGTCTGCGCGCTCGATTCCCGGGCTGCACATCCGTGACGCCCTGGCGCTGGTCGATGCGCGCCATCCGGGCCTGATCGAACGCTTCGGCGGCCACGCCATGGCGGCTGGGCTCAGCCTGCGGCGTGACCACGTTGATGACTTCAAGGCCGCCTTCGTCGCGGTGGTGCTGGAGATGCTCGATCCGGCGGCACTGCAGCAGCAGGTGCTAAGTGACGGCGAGCTGGCGGCGGACGAGCTGGACCATCGCCACGCCGATGCGTTGCGCCTGGCCGGCCCGTGGGGCCAGGGTTTCCCCGAGCCCCTGTTCGACGGCCACTTTGAAGTAGCCAACTGGCGCGTTTTGAAGGAGCGTCACCTGAAGCTGGAACTGCGCCTGCCCGGCGTACCCGGCACCATCAACGCCATCCATTTCGGCGGCTGGCACGGCAACGCGCCGAGTCGCCACGTGCATCTCGCCTATCGGCTCGCCTGCGACGACTATCGCGGCGGCAGCGCCATCCAGCTGATCGTCGAGCACTGCCTGCCCGCCTGAGAAAAAGGGGACGGAGGGGATTAAGTCGCTTGTGCCTTGTTTGCCAGTTGCGACTTAATCCCCTCCGTCCCCTTTTTGGGTCTCCCAACCCCGTTACGGCTGCTGGTGCGTTCAACGATCCACGATCCCACTGGAGTCCGGTCATGGTCTTCGCCCGTTGCTGCACTGTGTTGTTGCTGGCCCTTGCGGCCTGGCCCGCTGGCGCGCAGTTGCCGCCGATCTCCCGGCCGCAGGCCGCCACCCCGCTGCTGATCGCACCGGCGGCTGAGCAGGCGGTCCAACTGCAACACGCCCGCATCGAGGGCGAGATCCAGGCCGGCATCGCCCAGACCCGGATCACCCTGGAATTCCACAACCCGAACCGGCGCGTGCTGGAGGGCGAGCTGCAGTTCCCGCTGGCCGAGGGCCAGCAGATCAGCGGCTTCGCGCTGGATATCAACGGCGAGATGCGTGACGCGGTGCCGGTGCCGAAGGACCGCGGCCGCCAGGTGTTCGAGGAGATTGCCCGCCGCGGCGTTGACCCGGGCCTGCTGGAACAGACCGCCGGCAATCAGTTCCGGCTGCGCATCTACCCGCTGCCGGCCGGTGGTAGCCGGCGCGTGCAGCTGGTGATCCGCGAGCCATTGGCCTTCGCCGGCCAAGGCTGGCAGTGGACGCTGCCGCTGCAGTTTGCCGCCGGTGCAGCCTCGGTTGAACTGAAACTGCAGGCACCTGGCACGACCACCGCAGGTACGGCGCCATTCCGCATCAGCGCGGGCCAGCTGCAGTGGCAGGGCGAGGGGGCGCAGCTGCCGAAGCAGCTGCAGTGGGATCTGCCGGCGACCCGCCAGGCACAGGTGCAGGTGGCGCCCTGGCAGGATGGCCACTATCTACTGGCGCAGCTGCCGGTGGCGGCCAGCAGTACGCCGCGCACGTTGCCCAGCGAGATCGGCCTGCTGTGGGACGGCTCCGGTTCGGCGGGTCAGCGCGATCGCACGCGCGAGTTCGCACTGCTGGACCGTTACTTCGCAGCGCTGGGTGACGGCACCGTGGCGTTGACCGTGCTGCGCGACCGCGCCGAGCCGGTACGTCGGTTCCGCATCCGCGCCGGCAACTGGAGTGAACTGCGCGCAGCCCTGCAGGCCGTGCGCCCGGACGGTGCCAGCGCGCTGGCACAGTGGCAGCCGCAGCCGGGCGTGAAGGAATACCTGCTGGTCAGCGATGGCCTGCTGACCTATGGGCCGGAACAGCTGCCGGCGATGGCGTCGGATCAGCGCCTGTTTGCGATCAGCAGTGCCGGTGCGCGCACTGATGCCGTGCGGCTGCGTGGTTGGAGTGAGGCGCATGGCGGTCGCTTCGTTGCGCTGGGCAAGGATGTCGATTCGGCGGCGCGCGCGCTGCTGTCGTCGCCGCTGGATGTGCAGGTCGATGCGGGGCGCGGCGTGCAGGACGTGGTGATCGATCGTCGCAGTGAAGCCCAGGGCTGGCTGTGGCTGCATGCACGACTGGCGGCCGACGGTGTGCCGATGCGGGTGCGCGTGGGTGGCGGCGAATGGCAGGCGCTGCCCGCCACGCAGAAGAGCGACGACGGAGAGCTGCTGTCCGGCCTGTGGGCGCAGGCGCGCCTGCAGCAGCTGGCCGCCGACCGCCGTGGCAACCGCGAGGCGATGCAGCGCCTGTCCCAGCAGTTTGGCCTGGTGGGGCCGGATACCTCGCTGATCGTGCTGGAGACGTTGGAGGACTACCTGCGCTATGCGATCCGCCCTTCGGACACGCTGCGCGCGGAGTACGACGCCAGGTTTGCAGTGCAGGTCAGGGATCGCGCCGCTGCTGATCGCCAGCGCCTGGATGAAGTGGCCGCCCGCTGGAAGGAGCGCCAGCAGTGGTGGAACCGCAGCTGGCCGAAGGGTGCGCCGCCGCGGGCCAAGGAAGCAGCGCTGGACGTTGCTTCGGCCGACTATCCTGCCGAGTCAGCGCCGATGGCGATGCTCGTCGCACCGGCGCCCGCGGCACCGCCCGCGCCTGCACCGATGGCCGCGGCGGCAGAACAGCGCATGCAGGCCAGCAGCGCACGCGCGCGTCGTCCGGCGCCCGCGTCGGAGAATGCACTGGATTCGATTGTGGTCACCGGCGGCTCGGTCGATGCCGCTGCAGCCGCCAACGATGGCCAGCTCGGCATCCAGCTGGCGGCCTGGCAGCCGGACTCGGCCGTCGCCCGGCGCCTGCGCCAGGGGCCGCCATCGCAGCTTTATGACCGCTATCTGGCCGAGCGCGATGCCCACGCCGACAGCAGCGCCTTCTTCCTCGATGTGGCCGACCTGCTGCTGGAGCAGGGCCAGCGCGAGCTGGCACTGCGGGTGCTGTCGAACCTGGCCGAAATGGATCTGGACAACCGCCACCTGCTGCGCGTGCTCGGTTACCGACTGATGCAGGCCGATGCTCCCGCACTGGCGGTGCCGGTGTTCGAGCAGGTGCTGGCGATGGGCCAGGAAGAACCGCAGAGCTTCCGCGACCTGGGCTTGGCGCTGGCAGCGGCCGGCAAGCCACAGCAGGCACTGGCGCCGCTGTACCAGGTGGTGGTGCGGCCGTGGGACAGCCGCTTCGATGGCATCGCCCTGATCGCGCTGGATGAGCTGACCAACCTGGTGGCCGGCAGCACGCCCCGGCTGGATACCACCGGCATCGACCCGCGCCTGTTGCAGGCGATGCCGCTGGACCTGCGCGTGGTGCTGTCGTGGGACGCCGACAACAGCGACATGGACCTGTGGGTGACCGACCCGAACGGCGAGCGCGCCTACTACGGCAACCGGATGACCTACCAGGGCGGGCAGATGTCGCAGGACTTCACCGGCGGCTATGGCCCCGAGCAGTTCTCGCTGCGCAACGCCAAGCCGGGCAAGTACAAGGTGGAGGCGAACTACTTTGGCAGCCGCCAACAGCTGGTGACCGGTGCGACAACCCTGATGCTGCGGCTGACCACCCACTGGGGCACGCCGAAGCAGAAGGATCAGATGGTGACGATGCGGCTGAAGGACCGTGCTGAGACCGTGCTGGTGGGTGAGTTCGAGGTGAAGTAGTCAACTGCCCCAAGTGGCCGTCCGAGGGTGGGCCAAGGAAGACCCTCGTCGACGCCGCTCTGGGCAAGGAGGTCCTGTGTGGGGTCGGCCGCGGCCCGGCCGGCTCCCCGCGCCAAGGCGGGCATCGCCTGCCTGAATGCAGCGCCAGTGCATCATGCTGGAGCCCCGGCGCAGGCCCAGGCCCTCATTCCGGGCATCCCCGGCCTGCGGTATCATTCCCAGTCATCTTTTGAATGCATAACCGCCGACATGATCGAACTGAATCCTGTCCGCCAGCGCATCACCGATCTGACCGATCGCGTGCTGTCGCTTCGGGGGTATCTTTGACTACGACGCCAAGAAAGAGCGTCTTGAAGAAGTAACGCGGGAGCTGGAAAGCCCCGACGTCTGGAACAACGCCGAGTACGCCCAGAACCTGGGCCGCGAGCGTTCCAGCCTGGAAAAGACCGTGGGCGGCATCGCCTCGGTGCTCGATGGCCTGAACGACGCCACTGAACTGCTGGAGCTGGCCGAGTCCGAGCAGGACGAGGAGACCGCACTGGCGGTGGTCGCCGACCTCGACAAGCACCAGGCGCACGTGGAGAAGCTGGAGTTCCAGCGCATGTTCTCCGGCGAGATGGACAATGCGGCCGCGTTCGTCGACATCCAGGCCGGTGCCGGTGGCACCGAAGCCCAGGACTGGGCCGAGATCCTGCTGCGCATGTACCTGCGCTGGTGCGAGTCGCGCGGCTGGAAGACCGAACTGATGGAAGTCTCCGGTGGCGACGTCGCCGGCATCAAGTCGGCCACGCTGCGCGTGGAAGGCGACTATGCCTACGGCTGGCTGAAGACCGAGACCGGCGTCCACCGCCTGGTGCGCAAGTCGCCGTTCGACTCGGACAACCGCCGCCACACCAGCTTCACCTCGGTGTTCGTGTCGCCGGAAATCGATGACAACATCGACATCACCATCAACCCGGCCGACCTGCGTACCGACGTGTACCGTTCGTCCGGTGCCGGTGGTCAGCACGTGAACAAGACCGAGTCGGCGGTGCGTATCACCCACATCCCGACCAACATCGTTGTGGCCTGCCAGACCGGCCGCAGCCAGCACCAGAACCGCGACAACGCGATGAAGATGCTGGCCGCCAAGCTGTATGAACTGGAGATCCAGAAGCGCAACGCCGAGAAGGACGCGGTGGAAGCCACCAAGTCCGACATTGGCTGGGGCAGCCAGATCCGCAACTACGTGCTGGACCAGAGCCGTATCAAGGACCTGCGTACCGGCATCGAGCGTTCAGATACGCAGAAGGTGCTGGACGGCGACCTGGACGAGTTCGTCGAGGCCAGCCTGAAGGCCGGTTTGGCCGTGGGCTCCAAGCGCGCCGATGCCTGATCGACGCGCCTGCGCGTATTTCGTCACCCTCGTGCGCAACGCCGAGGGTGGCTGATCACGCTTCCGGTAGAGCCGAGCCCATGCTCGGCTGCTGTTGGCGCAGTAGCAGACGCGTCGAGCATGGCTCAACGCTACAACTACAAAGGGTAGGACGGGCCGATGATGCGCAGCGAAAGTGAACGCAAGGAACTCGGCGGCTTCCTCAAGGCCTGCCGCGCCCGTGTCGACCCTGCCACGCTCGGCCTCCCGGCCGGGCGCCGGCGCACCCCGGGCCTGAAGCGCGAGGAAGTGGCGCTGGCGATCGGGGTCAGCGTCAGCTGGTATACCTGGATCGAACAGGGCCGTGAAGTGCGCGCCTCGCCCGAAGTGCTTGAGCGCCTGGCACAGGTGCTGCGCATGAGTGACGACGAACGCGCCTACGCGTTCGCGCTGTCCGGCTACGGCGTGCCGCTGGAATCGCCGGACGAGAGCGTGACCGATGGCCTGCGCCAGCTGGTGGAGGCGATGCAGCCGATCCCGGCCTACGTACGCAATACCCGCTTCGACATCCTGGCCTGGAACCCGGCCATCGCCGATCTTTTCGTGGACTACAGCCAGCTGGCGCCGCATGAGCGCAACACGCTGCGGCTGATGTTCCTGTACCCGCCGTACCGCACGCTGATCCTCAACTGGGAAGAAATGACCCGCGGGCTGCTGGCGGGCTTCCGCGCGGCGATGGCGCAGGCCCCGGACAAGGCCCCGTTCCTGGCGCTGGTGGAAGACATCGCCGCGCACAGCGAAGAGTTTCGCCAATGGTGGCCGGAGCACGACGTGCGTCGGTTCGATGAAGGTGCGAAGAAGCTCAACCATCCCACGCGGGGGTTGCTGGACCTGCAGTACGTGGCGCTGGTGCCGGAGAGCCGGCACGACCTGTCCCTGGTGACCTACCTGCCGCGAGGGTAGGGGTTTACGGCAGGGCTTGCAGCCCTGCACCTGCTCAACGCAACGGCCAGAGCCAGAGCTGGATTCCGTGGTTTGGCGGGGCGGTGTCGGGGTGCGGGGACGCCGCAAGTACGTCCGTGTAGGCTTGGCAGCCGCATCCAT
>OKID01000195.1_pt1 | contig 14757 bp, 3 predicted proteins | sample 1610601 | NCBI WGS metagenome assembly OKID01 (sample SAMN04436667, study PRJEB24849) | human gut metagenome | biome: human gut; feature: NICU; material: stool | host: Homo sapiens | place: USA: Saint Louis, MO | collected 2010-06-09 | reverse complement strand
GGCCCCCACCACCCCGCCATCCCACGGGAACCCAGCTTTTGCTTGGGCCGTTGCTGTTGCCGTTGCCCTGGCCTCGGCAGGTGCCGGGCGCCGCCCGGCCAAAGCCATCCCCCTGCTTCCGGTACAATGTCGGGCCCGTTTCCCAACTACGGTTCCCCGGACATGATGGTCCTCGAGGGCGCGCCCGCCCTGTCGCCGTTCCGCCGCGAACGTCTTGAATCCCGCCTGCAGTCCATCGCTCCCTCCCTGCGCATCAGCGGTGCCTGGCACGTCTACTTTGTGCAGTCCGAAGGCAGCGCCGCCCCCGACCTGACCACGCTGTGCCGCATCCTCGAAGCGGCGCCGCAGGCCGAAGCCGTGGCCGAAGGCGCAGTCAGCCGCATCGTGGTGCCGCGCCTGGGCACGCTGTCGCCCTGGTCGAGCAAGGCCACCGAACTGGTCCGCGGTGCCGGCCAGCCGGTCAGCCGGGTCGAGCGTGGCCTGCGTATCGACGTGCAGGGCTGGCCGGCTGATGCCGCCGTGCAGCAGGCGCTGGTCAAGGCGCTGCACGACCCGATGACGCAGTCGGTGCTGGAGACCGTGGAGCAGGGCCAGGCGCTGTTCTCGGCGCCGGCCCGTGGCGAGCTGGAACGCGTGCCGGTGGACCAGCTGGAGGCCGCCAACCAGCGCCTCGGCCTGGCCATGGCCCAGGACGAGATCGACTACCTGCGTGAACGCTTCACCGCGCTGGGCCGCTCGCCGTCGGACGTGGAACTGATGATGTTCGCGCAGGCCAATTCCGAGCACTGCCGCCACAAGATCTTCAACGCCAGCTGGACCATCGACGGCCAGGAGCAGGACCGCTCGCTGTTCCGGATGATCAAGAACACCCACCAGCAGACCCCGCAGCACACGCTCAGCGCGTACAGCGACAACGCTGCAGTGATCGAAGGCCATCCGGCGTCGCGCTACCGTCCCGATCCGGCCAGTGGCGAATACCGCCGCGAAGCGCAGGTGCCCAGTGCCTTCCAGATCAAGGTGGAAACCCACAACCACCCGACCGCGATCGCACCGTTCCCGGGCGCTTCGACCGGCGCGGGTGGCGAGATCCGCGACGAAGGCGCGACCGGCCGTGGCGGCAAGCCCAAGGCAGGCCTGACCGGCTTCTCGGTCTCGCACCTGCGCATTCCGGAATTGCCGCAGCCGTGGGAGGCGCCGCGCGCGCTGAACCCGCGCATGGCACCGGCGCTGGAAATCATGACCGACGGCCCGCTCGGCGGCGCCGCGTTCAACAACGAGTTCGGCCGCCCGAACCTGCTCGGCTACTTCCGCAGCTTCGAGCTGCCGGAAGGCGCCGACCTGGTGCGCGCCTACGACAAGCCGATCATGCTGGCCGGTGGCCTCGGTGCGATCGATCGCGTGCAGGTCGACAAGATCCCGCTGCAGGCCGGTGATGCGGTGATCGTGCTGGGTGGCCCGGCGATGCTGATCGGCCTGGGCGGCGGTGCGGCCAGTTCGGTGGCCTCCGGTGAAAGCGCCGAGGACCTGGACTTCGCCAGCGTGCAGCGCGACAACCCGGAAATGGAGCGCCGCTGCCAGGAGGTCATCGACCGCTGCGTGGCGATGGGCGCCAACAACCCGATCAAGTTCTTCCACGACGTCGGCGCCGGTGGCCTGTCCAACGCCATCCCCGAACTGCTGCACGACTCGAACGTCGGTGGTGTCATCGACCTGGGCAAGGTGCCCACCGATGATCCGTCGCTGTCACCGATGCAGCTGTGGTGCAACGAGTCGCAGGAACGCTACGTGCTGGGCGTGGCCCAGGAGCGCCTGGCCGAGTTCGCCGCGCTGTGCGCCCGCGAACGCTGCCCCTTCGCGGCCGTCGGCGTGGCCACCGCCGAGGAACACCTGGTGGTGGCTTACGGCGCCGTGCCGGGCCACACCCCGGCCGATGCACCGATCGACCTGCCGATGGACGTGCTGTTCGGCAAGCCGCCGAAGATGCATCGCGACACCGCGCATCCGCCGGCACCGCGCTGGCCGGCGCTGAAGACCGGTGGCCTGGACCTGCAGGAAGCCGGCCTGCGCGTGCTCGCGCACCCGACGGTCGCTTCGAAGAACTTCCTGGTCACCATTGGTGACCGCAGCGTCGGCGGCCTGACCGCGCGCGAACAGATGGTCGGCCCGTGGCAGCTGCCGGTGGCCGACGTGGCGATCACCCTGGCCGACTTCGATGGCGTGGCTGGCGAAGCGATGTCGATCGGCGAGCGCACCCCGCTGGCCCTGCTCGATGCCGCTGCTTCGGCACGCATGGCGGTGGGCGAAGCGCTGACCAACCTGTGCGCGGCCCCGGTCGATGCGCTGGATGAGATCAAACTGTCGGCGAACTGGATGGCTGCAGCCGGTCACCCCGGCGAAGACGCGCTGCTGTACGACGCGGTGAAGGCGGTGGGCATGGAACTCTGCCCGCAGCTGGACATCAGCATCCCGGTGGGCAAGGACTCGCTGTCGATGCAGGCGCAGTGGCACGACCAGGGCGAAGCGCACAAGAGCGTGTCGCCGGTGTCGCTGGTGATCTCGGCGTTCGCGCCGGTCGCCGACGTGCGCCAGCAGTTGACCCCGCTGCTCGACCGGGAGGTGGACAGCGAGCTGTGGCTGATCGGCCTCGGTGCCGGCAAGCAGCGCCTGGGGGGGTCGATCCTGGCCCAGGTGCATGCCGACCACGGCGACCTGCCGGCCTTCGCCGGCGCCGCCCCGGACCTGGATGATCCGCAGCGCCTGCGGGGTTTCTTCGAACTGATCCGCGATGCACGCCAGTCCGGCCTGCTGCTGGCCTACCACGACCGCAGCGACGGTGGTGCCTTCGCCGCGCTGTGCGAAATGGCGTTTACCTCGCGCCTGGGCCTGGACATCACCCTCGATGCCTGGGGCGATGATCCGTTCCGCAGCCTGTTCAACGAAGAACTGGGTGCGGTGGTTCAGATCGCACGCGAAGACCGCGCCGCGTTTGCCGACCTGGTCGAACGCCATGCATTGACCGAATGCGCGCAGCGCATCGCCAAGCCGACCACGGCACCGGTGGTGCGCGTGTCGCTGGGCGGCGAGAACCTGGCCGAGTGGCGCTGGGAGGCCTTGTTCGACGCCTGGTGGTCGGTCACCCACGCGATGCAGAAGCGCCGCGACAACCCGGCCAACGCCGATGCCGAGCGCGAGGTCGCGCGTGCCTTCAACGCACCGGGCCTGAAGCCGAAGCTCAGCTTCGACCTCAACGAAGACGTGGCCGCACCGTTCATCAGCACCGGAGCGCGTCCGCGCGTGGCGGTGCTGCGCGAGCAGGGCGTCAACGGCCAGATCGAAATGGCCAACGCCTTCGAACGCGCCGGCTTCCGCGCCTTCGACGTGCACATGAGCGACCTGATTGAAGGCCGCGTGGCCCTGCAGGATTTCACCGGCCTGGTGGCCTGTGGTGGCTTCAGCTATGGCGACGTGCTCGGTGCCGGCCGTGGCTGGGCCACCTCGATCCTGGAGCGCAGCGCACTGCGTGATGCCTTCGCCGCGTTCTTCGCGCGCGAAGACAGCTTCGCGCTGGGCGTATGCAACGGCTGCCAGATGATGAGCCAGCTTAAGAACATCATTCCGGGTGCCGAGCACTGGCCGCAGTTCCGCCGCAATGCCAGCGAGCAGTTCGAAGCCCGTACCGCGCTGCTGGAAGTGGTGGAATCGCCGTCGATCCTGCTGCGTGGCATGGCCGGCTCGCGCCTGCCGGTGGCGGTGGCGCATGGTGAGGGCCAGGCCGTGTTCGACAATGCCGTCGACCAGGCTGCTGCACGTGTCTCGCTGCGCTACATCGATGGCAATGGCAAGGTGGCCAGCCAGTACCCGCTGAACCCGAACGGTTCGCCGGACGGCATCACCGGCCTGACCAGCAGCGACGGCCGCGTCACCATCATGATGCCGCACCCGGAGCGTACCCCGCGCGCGCTCAACCTGAGCTGGGCACCGGCGGAATGGCAGGGTGATTCGCCGTGGATGCGCATGTTCCGCAACGCGCGGGTGTGGTGCGGCTGATCGCATCGTTCCGCGCAGGCCGCAATGCCACCGCGTATGGAAAACCCGCCGCTTCGTCGGCGGGTTTTTTCTTTGCACGCGTGAAACCCTTGTCGCGCCCGCTAGTTACATCGGTTTTCATGCGCCAGCGGTCCGTCACGTGTACCTAACAGAATACTTTTATAAACACGCGAAATGGTGAACTGCTTCACGGCAACAGCATTTGTCGTGTCAAAGTCTTGACGATCTGCAAAGTTGCCGTTAACACTTGAACCCCGTTTCAGAACCATTCATTCCGCAGTAACCGCTCGGCGTACGCGCTCGGTTTTCTGTCGCTGCGCGCCGTTCGGCAATACCCCGCAGTAAATCACGCGAAAAAACGCCCCCAGGGGACGTTGGGCCAGAAGGCCCGGCGGTGGCGTTGCTTTGCCCAAAACCAGTCCAATCAGGAGCCGTACCGATGAATCGGATTTATCGCAAGGTCTGGAACAAAGCATTGGGTCAGTTGGTGGTGGCCTCGGAACTGGCCTCCTCCGACAGCAGCGGTGGTGTTGTCGACCAGCGCCGCGATACGACACCAGCCACGCCCGCGCTGTTGGCGGTGGCACTGGGCCTGGTATTGGGATTGGGCATGAGCGGTTACGCCGCTGCGCAGTCGGTGCAGATCGGCGGCAGCGCAACCTGCGTGGCATTCAGCGGCAAGCTGCTGGAAAAATGCCTGGTGGAAGGCTCCGCCAGTGCCAAGGGCAGCAACGCGGTGGCGATCGGCAGCAACAGCAGCGCCACTGCCGCCAACAGCGTGGCGCTGGGCGCAGGCTCCAGGGCCAACCGCGCCAACACGGTGTCCGTTGGCGATGCCGGCAAGGAACGGCAGATCACCAACGTGGCTGCAGGCACCCAGGCCACCGATGCGGTGAACAAGTCACAGCTGGATGCGCAGGCACGCGCCACGCAGGCCGCGCTGGCGGACGTCGCCGCAGATGGAAACCGCTATTTCAAGGCCGATGGCGCAGGTGATGACAGCGACGCGGCGAAGATCGACGGGCAGGGCGCGGTTGCAGCGGGCGCCGGTGCGCAGTCGTTGGCCAATGCCACCACCGCCATCGGTACCCAGGCGATTGCTGCCGGCCTGGGCGCCAGCGCGTTCGGCCAGGGCGCATTGGCAATCGGTGACGCCAGCGTGGTGGTCGGGCAGAGTGCTGCCGCGTTCGGTCTTGGTGACACCGCCGTCGGCGCCAGTGCCTATGCCGCAAGCGAGAATGGCGCGGCCACCGCCTTGGGCGCGTTGTCCGAAGCCACTGCCGATGGCGCCACTGCCGTGGGTGGCGGTGCCGTGGCGATGGGCCCGGGCAGTACCGCACTGGGCCGCGGCGCCACCGCCGCCAATGAAGCATCGATCGCGGTGGGTGCGTTCAGCACCGCCGTGGGTGAGTACAGCGCCGCGCTGGGGTCAAACTCGGCGGCGGTTGCCACGGGCAGCGTGGCGCTCGGCGCCGGCTCGCTGGCCGACCGCGTCGATACTGTCTCTGTCGGCGCCGCCGAATATGGCCTGACCCGGCAGATCACCAGCGTCGCGGCGGGTACTGAAGATACCGACGCGGTCAATGTCGGCCAGTTGAAGGACGTGGCCGCCGTGGCCGATGCCACCGCCAAGCACTTCCAGGCCACGGGCAGCCGCAACAGCGATGCGGGCGCGCTGGCCGAAGGTGACGAGGCACTGGCGGCCGGCGAGACGGCCAACGCCATCGGCAATGGCACCACCGCCGTGGGTGCCGGTGCCACGGCCGTTGCGCAGAACGCCACCGCCATCGGCAACAACGCGCTGGCGTCAGGCCAGAACAGCGCCGCGTTCGGCAACAACGCACAGGCGAACGGCCCGGGCAGCGTCGCCGTCGGTGGTGCTGCAGTGGATGCCGATGGCAATCCGCTGATCACCAGTGGTGGCGTGCCGGTCGAAACCGGCGCCACCAGCGCAGGCGTCGGTGGCACTGCAGTCGGTGCCAGTGCCGAAGCCAGTGGATTTGCGGCGTCGTCCTACGGCGTTGGCGCGTATGCCGCCGGTGCGCAGTCGTCCGCATTCGGTGCGGTCGCCAATGCCATCGGTGACTACTCCACCGCACTGGGTACGCAGAGCACCGCCACCGGTACCAGCAGCGTCGCCATCGGTGGCCCGGCCGACCTGATTCCGGGCCTGGGCTTCTTCGTGCAGACCCAGGCCAGCGGCGAAGCGGCGACGGCCGTCGGCGCCGGTGCCATCGCCAGCGGTGATCGTGCGGTGGCCAACGGCAGCCTGACCGAAGCGTCCGGTGCGGAATCCACCGCCGTCGGCTACTTCGCTTACGCCCCGGGTGAGAATGCCAGCGCGCTCGGTGCGCAGACCTGGGCCAGCGGCGCGCAGAGTACCGCCGTCGGTTATTACGCCACCGCTCGCGGTGCCAACAGCGTTGCACTGGGCGCGAACTCCGAAGCTGTCCGCGCCAACAGCGTAGCGGTCGGCAGCGCAGGCAACGAACGGCAGATCACCAGCGTTGCCGCGGGCAATGAAGCCACCGATGCGGTCAATCTGGCCCAGTTGAAGGGCGTCGCTGCCGTGGCTGACGCCACCGCCAAGCACTTCCAGGCCACCGGCAGCAGCAACAGCGAGGCCGGTGCGCTGGCCGAAGGCGAAGATGCGCTGGCCGCCGGCGAGGCGGCCAATGCGATCGGCAATGGCACCAGTGCACTGGGAGCGGGCGCCGTTGCCATCGCGCAGAGCGCCACTGCCGTCGGCAGCAACGCGCTGGCTTCGGGGCAGGGCAGCGCGGCCTTCGGCGCGGCGGCCACCGCCAGTGGCAGCAACGCTACCGCCCTGGGAACGCAGAGCAGCGCCACCGGCGCCGGCAGCGTCGCCATTGGTGGCCCGGCCGACATCGTGCCGGGCATGGGCCTGTATGTGCAGACGCGGGCCAGCGGTGTGTCCTCCACCGCGGTAGGCGGCGGTGCGGTCGCCAGTGGTGACCGCTCGTTGGCCAACGGCAGCTTCACAGAAGCGGTGGGCGCGGAATCCACCGCGCTGGGTTACTTCGCTTATGCCGCAGGCGACAACGCCAGTGCACTGGGCGCGCAGACCTGGGCCATCGGCAAGGACAGCACGGCCATCGGTTACTACGCCACCGCTGGCGCCGAAAACAGTGTCGCGCTGGGCGCCTATTCGGGCTCCAATCGGGCCAATACGGTGGCCGTGGGCACCAATGGCAATGAACGCCAGATCGTCAGCGTGGCCGCGGGTACGCAGGCGACGGATGCAGTGAACAAGGCGCAGCTGGACGCTGTGGCAAGCACCGCCGACGGCACCGCGCGCTTCTTCCAGGCACAGCCCGAAGCGGGCAGTGATGCCGGTGCGTTCGCCGAGGGCGAAGGCGCGGTCGCGGCCGGTTCGTCGAGCAATGCGATTGGCGCCGGCGCGGTTGCACATGGCGCTGCCGCGTCGGCGATCGGTGATGACAGCGTGGCGGTGGGTCGCAACAGCAGCGCCACCGGCAACGGCGGTGTTGCCATCGGTGGCCTCGGGCAGGCCTACGATGAGTACAACCAGCCGATCATCGGCGCCGACGGCAAGGCGCAGCAGGTGGGCACCACGGCGGCCGCCGATGCCACGGCGGTCGGCAGCGGTGCACAGGCCACCGGGGCTGCCAGCGGCGCGTTCGGCAATGCCGCGAAGGCCAGTGGCGACAACAGCTTCGCGGCAGGCGGCAAGTCGCGCGCCACCGGCAGCTATGCGGTCGCGGTCGGTGACAGCGCCTTCGCCAGCAGCGATGACAGCACCGCTGTCGGTGGTTACAGCTGGGCGACGGCCAGTGGCGCAGCAGCGTTCGGTTCGGGTGCGTGGGCCACCGCCACCAATGCCTCGGCATTCGGCAACGCAGCCTGGGCCAGTGGCAGTGGCGCAACCTCCATCGGCTACAACAGCTGGGCCAATGGTGCCAGCTCCACCGCCGTCGGTCGCGGCGCATTCGGTTATGGCGACAACAGCGTGGCACTGGGCTTCCAGGCGTTGGGCAACAGCCTCAACAGCATTGCCATCGGCACCAACACGGTGGCCGGCGGTGAAAGTGCGATTGCGTTGGGCGCCGGCAGCAACGCCAGCGCCAGCAATGCTGTCGCGCTCGGTGCCGGTTCGGTTGCCAGCCGTGCACGCACGGTGTCGGTGGGCAGCAGTGGCAACGAGCGGCAGATCACCAACGTCGCTGCCGGTACCCAAGCCACGGACGCGGTGAACAAGGCACAGCTGGATGCGGTCGCGAGTACCGCCACCACCACCAGCCGCTTCTTCCAGGCCAGTGGCAGCGGCGACGACGTAGCCGGTGCGCTGGTGGAGGGTGACAACGCGCTGGCCGCCGGTGATGCGGCCAACGCCATCGGCAACGGCGCCACCGCGCTCGGCAGTGGTGCCAACGCGCTGGCCAACAACGCGCAGGCGATCGGTTTCAACGCGCTGGCCAGCGCCGCCAACGCCAGCGCCGTCGGTGCCAACGCCCAGGCGACCGGTGAGTACGCCACCGCGCAGGGTGCGGAAAGCGAAGCCAGCGGCGAGCAGAGCGCGGCGTTCGGTGCCGCCAGCATCGCCAGTGGTGCCGGCAGTACCGCCAACGGTGTGTTGTCCGAAGCCTCCGGCGAGGAAGCCGTGGCGGTGGGCTACTTCAGCAATGCCAGCGGCAGCGGCGCCACCGCGGTCGGCAGCGAGAGCGTCGCCAGCGGCACCGCGTCGGCAGCGTTCGGCATCGGCGCAGAAGCGACCGGTGGCTACAGCACCGCCATCGGTGGCTATGCGCAGGCCTCGGCGTTCAATGCCACCGCCTTCGGCAACTTCGCCAATGCCTCCGGTTCCAACAGCGTGGCGCTGGGCGGCGACTCCGAGGCGTCGGGTGCCTACAGCACCGCCACCGGGCAGGGCAGCCTGGCCACCGGCACCAACAGCGTCGCCGTCGGCGGTTCGCTGTTCGGCGTGCTGGCCACCGAAGCATCGGGCAATTACTCCACCGCCGTCGGTGGTGGCGCCTGGTCCGGTGGCATCAACAGCACCGCACTGGGCAACGCCGCCGAATCGCGCGCGGCCAACAGCGTGGCGCTGGGCGCCGATTCGATCGCGGACCGCGACAACACCGTGTCGGTGGGCGGTGGTGGCAATACCCGCCAGATCACCAATGTGGCCGCTGGCACGCAGGGCACTGATGCGGTCAACAAGAACCAGCTCGACGCCGTAGCGGCTGCAGCGGAAAAGACCAGCAGGCAGTTCCAGGCCAGTGGCAACGCCGATGGTGAAACCGGCGCCCTGGTCGAGGGCGATAACGCGCTGGCGGCCGGTGATGCGGCCAACGCCATCGGCAACGGTGCCACCGCACTCGGCAGCGGCGCCAATGCACTGGCGGCCAACGCCACGGCGGTCGGCATCGATGCGCTGGCCACCGGCAACAACGCCGCAGCACTCGGCAGTACCGCACAGGCCACCGGCGAAGACAGCCTTGCGCTCGGTACCGGCGCCAGCGCCAGCGAGCTGGGTGCCAGCGCCGCGGGTGCGCGTGCACAGGCCAGTGGTGCGTACAGCACCGCGACCGGCACCGAATCCAACGCCAGCGGCACGCAGGCACTGGCCAGTGGCTTCCGCAGTGCCGCCTCCGCCGATGGCACCACCGCGGTCGGTGGCTATGCTGAAGCCAGCGGTCGCCTCGGGACCGCGTTGGGCTATGGCTCGGCGGCCAGCGGTGCCAACACCACGGCAGTGGGCTTCGGCGCCGCCGCGGCCGGTAGCGGTGCCGTTGCGGTCGGCCAGTCCAGCGAAGCCAGTGGCGCTGAGAGCGTGGCCATCGGTGGCAGCACCTTCTTCGGCCTGATCCCGTCGCGTGCCAGCGGCACCGGTGCAGCGGCATTCGGTGCGGGTGCGTGGGCGACCGAAGATTACGCCACCGCGATCGGCTGGAATTCGTGGGCGGATGCGGCAGATGCCACGGCACTGGGCGCCAGTGCCACCGCCAGTGGGTTGAACAGCGTGGCGCTGGGCGCCGGCTCCAAGGCCGAGCGCGACAATACCGTGGCCGTGGGCACCGCGGGCGGCGAACGCCAGGTGACCCATGTCGCAGCCGGCACCGAGGCCACCGACGCGGTGAACAAGGGCCAGCTGGACGCGGTTGCCAGCGTTGCCGACAGGACTGCCCGGCAGTTCCAGGCCAGCGGCAACGCCGATGGCGAAGCCGGTGCCCTGGTCGACGGCGACAACGCACTGGCCGCCGGCAACGCGGCCAACGCCGTCGGCAACGGCGCCACCGCGCTGGGCAGCGGAGCCAACGCCATGGCCGTCAACGCCACCGCCATCGGCGTCGATGCCCTGGCCACCGGCAACAACGCCGCGGCTCTGGGCAACAACGCACAGGCCAGTGGTGTCGACAGCGTGGCGGTGGGCAGCGGCGCCAGCGCCAGCGAACTCGGTGCCAGCGCCAGCGGCACCGGTGCCCAGGCCAAGGGTGCCTACAGCACCGCCAGTGGTGCGCAGGCCACGGCCAGCGGCACGCAGTCGCAGGCCAGCGGCTTCCGCGCCAACGCCTCGGCTGACGGTGCCTCCGCGCTGGGCAGCTATGCCGAAGCCAGTGGCCGGCTTGGTACGGCGGTCGGCTACGGCAGCAAGGCCACCGGCGCGAATGCCACCGCAGTGGGTGTCAGCGCCAATGCGTCGGCAGCCGGCAGCATCGCACTGGGTGCCGGCTCGGTGGCTGATCGTGCCAATACCGTGTCAGTGGGCAGCAGCACCAGTGATCGTCAGATCACCCGTGTCGCCGCCGGTACCGAGCGCACCGATGCAGTCAATCGTGGCCAGCTCGATGCGGTCGCGGCGACCGCCGATGGCACCGCACGCTACGTCAAGGCCACTGGTGCGGGTACCGCCAGTGCCAGCGGCAGCGATGCCGCTGCGGTCGGTTCGGCCGCCAGTGCCAGTGGTGCACGCAGCAATGCGCTGGGTGCCAACGCGATGGCCATTGGCAATGGTGCGCTTGCACTGGGCAACAGCGCCGGCGCGTCCGGTGCGAACTCGGTGGCGCTGGGGGCGGGCTCGCGTGCGCTCGATGCCAACGTGGTGTCGGTCGGCGGTGGCAATGGCACCGATGGCCCGGCCACGCGGCGGATCGTCAATGTGGCCGACGGCCGCATCGCTGCCGGCAGCAGCGATGCGGTCACCGGTTCGCAGCTCAACGTCACCAACCAGCGCGTGGGCGCAGTGGAAACCCGCGTGGGCGATTTCGATTCGCGCATCGCGACGGTCGAGACCACGGCGGCCAGTGCAGTCGGCTATGACGACGCCAGCCGTGACCGCCTGACCCTGTCCGGCTTCCAGGGCACCACCATCGACAACGTCGGTGCCGGCAGCATCGCCGCCGGCAGCCGCCAGGCGATCAATGGCGGGCAGTTGTTCCAGTCGCTCAGTGATGCCGCCAGCTTCCTCGGCGGTGGCGCCAGCGTCGGCATGCAGGGTGTGTTCGTGGCGCCGAACTACGTGATCCAGGGCGCGACGTACAGCAACGTCGGCGATGCGCTCGGTGCGCTGGACCGCAAGGTCAGCGAGATCGATCGCCGCACCGCCGGAGGCACGCGTTCGGGAACGGCAAGCCTGCGTTCGATGAGTGCCTCGCTGGATGAAAGCGCACTGGCCAGCGTCGCCGACGCACCGGCCACCGCCGACGCGGCACCGGCCAGCACCGCACGCGTGCAGGGCACGCCGACGGCCGCCGCCGCCGGTGCCGGGATTCCGGTTGGCACCCCGGCCACGGGCTTCAATGCCGTCGCCATGGGTGAGGGCGCAGTGGCCAGTGGCGCCTCGTCCACCGCCATCGGCCAGGGTGCCAGTGCCACGGCTGCCAACGCGGTGGCTTTGGGCCAGGGCTCGGTTGCCGATCGTGCCAACACCGTGTCGGTCGGTAGCGAAGGCAACGAACGCCAGGTCACCAACGTCGCCGCCGGCACCACCGCCACCGACGCCGTCAACAAGGGCCAGCTGGACCGTGGCATGGCCACTGCCAACAGCTACACCGACAGCCGCGTGCAGGCCGTCGCCGACAGCTTCGATGTGTTCAAGGGCGAGATCGACGGGCGCCTGCGCCACATGGATCGCCGCATCGACCGCCAGGGCGCCATGAGCGCGGCGATGCTCAACATGGCCACCAGTGCCGCCGGTATCCGCACCCAGAACCGGGTCGGCGTCGGCATCGGTTTCCAGGGCGGCGAGTCGGCGTTGTCGCTGGGCTACCAGCGTGCGATCAGCGATCGCGCCACGGTCACCTTCGGCGGTGCCTTCAGCAGCGACGACAGCTCGGTTGGCGTCGGTGCTGGTTTCGGCTGGTAAGCCAAACCACTGCGCCGGCGGCCACCCACGCCGGCGCATCACCTGCAACGAGGGCCTGGGGGGAGGTCACGGCAATCCCGGCTGGGCCGGCCGGGAGTCGTCAAGGAATGATGGCCGCAGTGTTGGTTCGATCCATGACCCAGAAGAGGAATTTCGACGTGATCAAGAAGCAGAACCTTCGCATCAATGTGCTTGCCGCCGCCGTGCTGTCGATGACCGCGGTGGGTGCCGTCCACGCCGCCGGGTTGCCGACCCGTGAACCGGTGCGCCAGGCCAGCACCGCCGAGCCGGGCGCCGAGCGCATCATCGTCAAGTATCGTGCCGGCACCGCTGCGGCGGGCGACCGTTCGGCCAAGCTGTCCACCGTGCAGTCCGCGCTGACCCGCGCCAGCCTGTCCGGTGGCACCGCCCGCGCCAGCACGCTGGGCCCGCAGGTCGTGCGCAGGCTCGGCGTCGGTGCCGACCTGATCCGCCTGCAGGGGCGCCTGGCGCCTGCGGAACTGCAGCGCGTGCTGAAGGAACTGAAGGCCGACCCCGCCGTGCAGTACGCCGAAGCCGACGTGAAGCTGCGCCGCACCGAGCTGCGCGCCGGTGACGTGCAGCCGGCGCTGGCGCCGAACGATCCGTACTACCAGCAGTACCAGTGGCACCTGCACAACGCCACCGGTGGCATCAACGCACCGTCGGCGTGGGATGTATCGCAGGGCGAGGGCGTGGTGGTGGCCGTGCTCGACACCGGCATCCTGCCGCAGCACCCGGACCTGGTCGGCAACCTGCTGGAAGGCTACGACTTCATCAGCGACGCCGAGACGTCGCGCCGTGCCACCAACGATCGCGTGCCGGGCGCGCAGGACTATGGCGACTGGGTCGAGAACGACAATGAGTGCTACACCGGCTCCGTCGCGGAGGACAGCTCCTGGCACGGTACCCATGTGGCCGGCACCGTGGCCGAGCAGACCAACAACGGCGTCGGCATGGCCGGTGTCGCGCACAAGGCCAAGGTGCTGCCGGTCCGCGTGCTCGGCAAGTGCGGTGGCTACCTTTCCGATATCGCCGACGCCATCACCTGGGCCTCCGGCGGCACCGTGGCGGGCGTGCCCGCCAATGCCAACCCGGCCGAGATCATCAACATGAGCCTGGGTGGAAGCGGCAGCTGTGACGGAACCTACCAGGATGCGATCAATGGCGCGATCTCGCGTGGCACCACCGTGGTCGTGGCGGCCGGCAACGAGACCGACAACGCATCCAAGTACCGTCCGGCCAGTTGCGACGGCGTGGTGACCGTCGGCGCCACCCGCATCACCGGCGGCATCACCTACTACTCCAACTACGGCACCCGCGTGGACCTGTCCGGTCCGGGTGGTGGCGGCAGCGTCGATGGCAATCCGGGCGGCTACGTCTGGCAGTCCGGTTCCGATGCGGCCACCACGCCGGAGTCAGGCAGCTACAGCTACATGGGCATGGGTGGCACGTCGATGGCCTCGCCGCACGTGGCTGCCGTCGCTGCACTGGTGCAGAGCGCGCTGATCGCCAAGGGCAAGGATCCGCTGGCCCCCGCCGCGATGCGCGCGCTGCTGAAGGAAACCGCGCGCCCGTTCCCGGTCAGCATCCCGACCGCCACCCCGATCGGCACCGGCATCGTCGATGCCAAGGCGGCGCTGGCCAAGGCACTGGAAGAGCCGTGCACCGAGAACTGCGGGCCGGTGGCGACGCCGCTGACCAACAAGGCCGCCGTGGGGGGCCTGAACGGTACGGCCGGCAGCAGCCGCCTGTACAGCTTCGAGGCAGCCGCTGGCAAGCAGCTCAGCGTGATCACCTACGGTGGCACCGGCAACGTGTCGGTCTACATCGCCCAGGGACGCGAGCCGAGCGCCAGCGACAACGATGGCAAGTCGACCCGTCCCGGCACGTCCGAAACGGTACGGGTGAACAAGCCGGTGGCAGGCACCTACTACATCAAGGTGGTGGGCGAAGCGGCCTACAACGGCGTGAGCATCCTCGCCACGCAGTAAGCCTGACGTGTCGTAGTTGAACGACCGAGGCCCGTCATCCTGTGTGACGGGCTTCGTCTTTTTACGAAAGCTGGCCGCAGGGCGGCGGAAATCATGGCTTAACTGCTAAAGTCGGTCCGATTGACAGGAGAGTCACGTGAACGCGCTCGCTGCAACCGTTACCGACGATGCCGAAGGCCGCATCCTGGATGCGCTGCTGGCACGCGGCCGGCTCAAGGAAGGAGACCTGGCGCGCGCGCGGCCGCTGCACGCCGAGGCCGGCGGCAGCCTGCTGGGCCTGCTGGTGCGCCTGGGCCTGGTGTCTGAACGCGACCAGGCACAGGCCAGCGCCGAGGTGCTGGGCCTGCGGCT
>OKID01000194.1_pt1 | contig 14791 bp, 11 predicted proteins | sample 1610601 | NCBI WGS metagenome assembly OKID01 (sample SAMN04436667, study PRJEB24849) | human gut metagenome | biome: human gut; feature: NICU; material: stool | host: Homo sapiens | place: USA: Saint Louis, MO | collected 2010-06-09 | reverse complement strand
CTGTTGCGGTTGCCGGCCAGCGGCCGGCACTACCGCGGGTGCCGGGCGGCAGCCCGGCTCAGACGCCGAATCGCTCGTCGTCCATCGCCATCAGCGGGGCGGCGCCGGACTGGATCGCGGCGGCGTGGCTGAGGGTGCGCGGCAGCACGCGGGCGAAGTAGAACCGCGCGGTCTCGCGCTTGCCTTGGGCGAAGGCGGCGCCGTGCGCGCTGGCATCGGCGGCGGCCACGCTGCGGGCCCACCAGTAGGCCAGCACCACGTAACCCGAATAGAACAGGTAGTCGTAGCTGGCCGCGCCCAGTTCGTCCGGATTGCCGGCCGCGCGCTGGAGCACATCCATCGTCAGCTTGCCCCATTCGGCGGCCTTGGCGCGCAGCGGGCCAATGAACTCGGCCAGCGCTTCGTTGCCCTCGTGTTCCTTGGCGAAGGCTTCGATCTCGGCCAGCATCAGCTTCAGGCCGGCGCCCTGGCTGGACGCGGTCTTGCGGCCGATCAGGTCCAGCGCCTGGATGCCGGTGGTGCCTTCATACAGCGTGGTGATTCGGGCATCGCGGGCCAGCTGTTCCATGCCGTGTTCGCGGATGTAGCCGTGGCCACCGAAGCACTGCAGGGCGTTGTAGGTGTTCTCGATGCCCCATTCGGTCTGGCAGGCCTTGGAGATCGGGGTCAGGAAGCTCACCAGGGTGTCGGCGCGCTCGCGCTCGGCCGCATCTTCGGCATGGTGGGCGACGTCGATCAGGGTTGCGGCGTGCAGCGCCAGCAGGCGGCTGCCTTCGACCAGCGACTTCACCGTCAGCAGCATGCGACGCACATCCGGGTGGACCAGGATCGGGTCGGCCGGCTTGTCAGGGAACCTTGCACCACTCAGGGCGCGCGACTGCAGGCGCTCACGGCTGTACTTCAGCGCGTTCTGGTAGGCGCGCTCGGACAGGCCGATGCCCTGCAGGCCGACCCCCAGGCGCGCGGTGTTCATCATGGTGAACATCGCCTGCAGGCCCTTGTGCGGCTGGCCGACCAGGTAGCCCTGCGCGCCATCGAAGTTCATCACGCAGGTGACCGACCCCTTGATGCCCATCTTGTGCTCGATCGAGCCGCAGCGCAGTGCGTTGCGCTCGCCGACGTTGCCGTCGCGGTCGACCTTGAACTTCGGGGTGACGAACAGCGAGATGCCCTTGGCACCCGGGGGAGCGTCGGGCAGCTTGGCCAGCACCAGGTGCACGATGTTCCCGGTCAGGTCATGCTCGCCGGCGGTGATGAAGATCTTGGTGCCGGTGATCGAATAGCTCCCATCGGCGTTCGGCTCGGCCTTGGTCTTTAGCAGGCCGAGGTCGGTACCGCAGTGCGGTTCGGTCAGGCACATCGTGCCGGTCCAGCGGCCCTCGATCAGCGGCTTGAGGAAAGCCTCGTGCTGCCAGGCCTCGCCGTGCTGCTTCAATGCTTCGATCGCGCCGTGCGAGAGCAGCGGGAAGTTGCCCCACGCCAGGTTGGCGGCGTTGATCATTTCGTTCAGCGGCACGCCCAGGGTGTGCGGCAGGCCCTGGCCGCCCAGCTCCGGCGAGGCGGTCAGGCCGGTCCAGCCGCCATCGACGAACTGGTCGTAGGCCTGCTTGAAGCCGGGCGGGGTGGTCACTTCACCGGTGGCCTGGTCGAGCACGCAGCCGATCTCGTCGCCGACGCTGTTGAGCGGGGCCAGCACGGTGGCGCTGAAGCGGCCGGCTTCCTCCAGCACGGCATCGACCACGTCGGCGGTGGCGTCGGTGAAGCCCAGGCGGGCGAACAGGGGTTCGACCTTGAGCACGTCGTGCAGGGCGAAACGGAGGTCGGAAAGCGGGGCGGTGTAGCTGCTCATCGGTACGTCTCGATTTGATCAGGGCAGGGGAGAGCGGCGCCGGGCGCCGCCACGAAAGGCGGGTTCAGCGCAGCACGCCGGGCAGGCCGGGGGCCTGGTTGAGGGTGCTGCGGCTGCTGATGTCGAAGCTGCGCTGCTTCTTCTCCTGCGGCGTGGCCGCCACCGTTCCCTTCAGGCCATAGGCCAGGGTGCGGTTGCTGGCCAGCGCATCGGCCACCACCAGGCGCGCGGCCGAGCTGGGCACGAGGTCGACATTGATGACGTCGGCGGAGGTGCCGCCGATGGAGATTCCGGGCTTGGCCTGCAGGGTGCCGGCTTCGTTGTCGCCGACGGTCAGCGCCAGCGAGACGTCATCGAAGGTCATCGGCATCGAGCTGAAGTTCTGCAGGCGCAGGGCCACGGTCCAGTTGCCGTCGGCACGCACGGTCAGCTGCTGCAGGCTGGCCGCCGGTTCCGAAACACGCTTGACGATGCCGTTGTTGCAGGCAACAAGGGCGAGGGTGCACAGGACAATCAAGGCGATACGGAAACGGTGGAGCATGGGCGCAAGTCCTCTGGAGGGGTGCGTTTGAATAAGCATACTACGGCGTATGGTCGTTTGGATCGCCTGTGGCGACCCGTCGCAGAGGGTAGCGCGTGAAGATGGTGGCCGGGCGTGCGCGGCGCCGCGGTTGCGACGCGGTTCAATCGGCGGGCGTATCGCGAAGCGGGGCCATCAGGCGCAGCGGGCGCAGGTCGTAGCCCATGGCCTCGGCTTTTTCTTTCAGCGCTTCGAAGCGTGCGCGATCCATTTCCGGCAGGCGCGAGAGGATCCACAGGTACTTCCGGTCCGGTTCACCGACCAGCGCCCACTGATAGTCCGGATCCAGCGCCAGCACCCAGTAGTCGGCCCAGACCAGCGGGACCCAGCTCAGCCAGTCCGGCGCGAAGCGCACTTGCAACTGGCCGGGATGGCCGGCCACCGCGCGAGCCACGCCTTCGGCGACCACGCGCTCACCGTCGCCGTTGCGGCAGGCGTTGGTGACACTGATGCGGCCATCGCTGCGCAGTCCGTAGTTGGCGGTGATCTCGCCCACGCACTGCTTCTGGAACGAGACCGGAAGATGCGCAATCTCGTGCCACTGGCCGGCGTAGCGATCGATGTCCAGGCGCTCGACCGCGCGCACAGGTTCAGTGGCGATCACCGGGAAAGCGGCCAGCAGCAGGCAGGCGAACAGGGCGGGGCGCAGAGGCATCGTCAGGCTCCAGGCAGGAGTCTGGAGCGTAGGTGCCGCCGCGCATGCCGGTGTAAATGTTTCGTCAACCGGGCGTGTGCGCAGGCGCCGCATCCGCCATTCGTGCAGTGCGCGAAGCACGGACAAAAAAAAGACCTGCATCTCTGCAGGTCTCGAAAGATGGTGGCCGAAGACGGAATCGAACCGCCGACACGGGGATTTTCAATCCCCTGCTCTACCAACTGAGCTACTCGGCCAAACTGTGTGGCAATCACGATCAACTGCGATTCCCGAAAAAAAGACCTGCATTTCTGCAGGCTGTCGAACGTGGTGGCCGAGGACGGAATCGAACCGCCGACACGGGGATTTTCAATCCCCTGCTCTACCAACTGAGCTACTCGGCCACGTAGTTCATTGCAGCGAGGTCGCTGCCAAGGACGCGCATATTACGGAGGTCAGCCGCCTACGGCAAGCATTTTGGCAAAAAACCTTCACATTGCCGTCTGCGCAGGCGCAAGTACTTGATCCGCCGTCGCGGAGCGGGGGGCGCGCTGGATGCCGATTCAACCGGGCGCGGCGGCGCGGTGATCATCGCGTGCGGCGGAATTCAGCGGGCCACGGTGATCGACAAACGCGGCGTGGCGCGGCCTGCGCGTGGACGGCACCGATACCGGACATGGAACGCTGTTTTCGTGACCGCCATGGGGGAACGCTGCGGCGTAGTGTCGGCGTTCCTTTCCTGATGCTGGCAACAGCAGAGACCGTCGTCATGTCCGACTCATCGACCACCACCCGCATCGTGCTGGCGTCGCGTCCGCAGGGGGCGCCCGCCGCAGCCAATTTCCGCCTGGAGCAGGCCGCGCTGCCGCCCTTGGGCGACGGCGAGGTGCTGCTGCGCAATCGCTATCTCTCACTGGACCCGTACATGCGTGGACGCATGGATGAGGGACCGTCGTATGCCGCGCCGGTGGCAGTGGGGGCTGTGATGGAAGGCCAGACCGTGGCCGAGGTGGTGCAATCCAGGGCTGAGGGGGTCGCAGTGGGCGAACGGGTGCTGGCGCCGGGCGGGTGGCAGACCCACGCCGTGCTGCCAGCCAAGGCGCTGGGCCGCCGCCTGGACCCGGCCGGGCTGCCGTTGAGTACGGCGCTGGGGGTGTATGGCATGCCGGGCTTCACCGCCTATTCCAGCCTTCATGAAATCGCCCGCCTGCAGCCGGGAGAGACGCTGGTGGTGGCCGCCGCAACGGGGCCGGTCGGCGCGACCGTGGCGCAGTTGGCCAAGCTGCAGGGCGCGCGCGTAGTTGCCATCGCCGGTGGCGAGGCCAAGCGTGCCTATCTGCGAACGCTGGGCGTGGATGTGGCGCTGGATCATCGCGCGGCTGATTTTGCCGAGCAGCTGCGCGCGGCGGTACCTGCGGGTATCGACGTGTACTTCGAGAACGTCGGGGGCCATGTACTGGACGCGGTGCTGCCGTTGCTCAACGACTTCGCCCGCATTCCGGTGTGCGGCACCATCGCCACCTACAACAATCGTGGTGTCGCGCAGCCTGGCCCGGACCGCCTGCCGGCGCTGTTCAGCCAGATCCTGCGCCAGCGCCTGACCGTGCGCGGTTTCATCGTGCACGACTTCAAGCACCTGTGGCCGGACTTCGAGCGCGAGATGGCGCAGTGGCTGCGTGAGGGCCGCATCCAGTACCGCGAGGATGTAGTGGAAGGGCTGGAAAATGCACCGGAGGCGTTCTTCGGGCTGCTGCTGGGGCACAACTTCGGCAAGCTGGTGGTGAAGCTGGACTGAGGGCTTGGCCGGTGCCGGACAAGGTCGGCGGCTTGCGGGTCGCGTCAGCCGTTGGCGACCTTTTCCCGGCGCAGCAGTTCGCGCTTGCGTGCCACGCCCCAGGCATAGCCGGACAGGTCGCCGTCGCGGCGCACCACCCGGTGGCAGGGCACCGCCACAGCCAGCGGATTGCTTGCGCAGGCGCGTGCCACCGCGCGGCTCGATCGCGGCGCGCCGATACGCGCGGCGATCTCCGCATATGAGGCCGTCTGTCCACGCGGAATCTGCTGCAGCGCCTGCCATACACGTTGCTGGAACGCCGTGCCGCGGATGTCCAGCGGCAGCGTGGCGCCTCGCGAGGGATCCTCGACCAGGCCCACCACCTGTGCCACCAGTTGCTCATAGCCGCTGTCGGCCCCGACCAGTTCGGCCTGGCGGAAGCGCTGCTGCAGTGACTGCAGCAGCGCTTCCGGATCGTCGCCGAGCAGGATCGCGACGACGCCGGTGGCACTGCTGGCCACCAGCACGCTGCCCAACGAACTTTCGGCAAGCGCGAAGTGGATGACTTCGCCGCGACCACCGGCACGCCATTGCTTCGGCGTCATGCCCAGCAGCTTCGGCGCGTTCTCGTAGAAGCGTCCGCTGGAGCCGAAGCCGGCATCGTGGAAGGCGTCGGTGATGCGTTCCTTCTGCTGAAGTCCGCTGCGCAGGCGATCGGCGCGCAGCGCTGCAGCGTACTGCTTCGGGGTCAACCCGGTGGCCTGCTTGAACAGGCGATGCAGCCGGGTCGGGCTGCAGCCAGCGATGGCGGCCAACGCCTGCAGCGAGGGCTCGTCGAGGCTGGCCTGCAGATGGCGGCAGACCCGTTCGACACGGGCATCGGGAGCGGTGGTGGCGGCGCTTTCCATGGATGGATTCTGGCACGTGCCGGTTCTACGGAAACTCCGTTTCCTGCACCGGGTCGGGAGGCCCGGAAACGGAGTGTCGGCAGGCGAGAGGCGCGGCATCGTGGTGGCCACTCCACAACCGGTACCACCCTCATGCGCCTGAACAACAAGATCGCCCTCATCACCGGTGCCAGTGCTGGCATCGGCCGCGCCAGCGCGCTGCGCTTTGCTGCCGAAGGGGCAAAGCTGGTGCTCAATGCACGACGCCCACAGCCGCTGCTGGTGCTGGCCGAGCAGATCCGCGCCGCCGGTGGCGAGGTGGTGGTGCATGCCGCGGACGTGGCTGATCCGGCCACGGCACCGGCGCTGGTGGAACTGGCCCAGCAGTCATTCGGTGGGTTGGACATCGCGCTCAACAATGCCGGCATGCTCGGCCCCGGTGCACCGGCAGCAGAGTTCCCGGTGGATGCGTGGCGCGAGGTGATGGCCACCAATCTCGATGCCGCCTTCCACGCCGCACGCGCCCAGTTGCCGGCGTTGCTGGCACGCGGCGGTGGCTCGCTGGTGTTTGTCGGCACCTTCGTCGGCCACACCGTCGGCTTCCCGGGCATGGCGGCCTATGCGTCGAGCAAGGCCGGCTTGATAGGCCTGAGCCAGGTGATTGCCGCCGAATACGGCGCGCGCGGCGTGCGCAGCAACGTGCTGTTGCCCGGTGGCACCGATACCGAAATGGGCCGGCAGGCCGCACCGACCGGCGATGCCCGCGACTTCGTGCGCTCGCTGCATGCACTCAAGCGCATGGCCGAGCCGGAAGAGATCGCCAATGCGGCGTTGTTCCTGGCCAGCGATGAAAGCAGCTTCGTTACCGGTACCGCAATGCGCGTTGAAGGCGGCGTGTCGATCACCCGAACCTGAGCGCCGTCACGCGCGAGGCGAGTAGCGGATGCCGCTGCTGGCCATGAATCCCTTCGGGTCGAACCGGGCCCAGGCCTCGCCCCAGCTGAAGCGGGCGTGGCCGCCTGCCAGTTTGCGCCCCAGTGCCGTGGCCAAGGTGCGCCGCATGAAAGCGACTTCGGCATCGATCGCGGCCTGGGTCGGCCAGCCGTCTTCCAGTGTTGCACCGGGCAGATCGACGCTCATTGTCACCATGTCGAGCCGTTGCCCGTGGAAGCCCAGGCTGATGCCAGCGGGCGCACCGCCCAGGCTGAGCCGGTGCAGGCTGAGCCAGTGATAGCCGGTGCCGACATCGCGCTCCCCTCGCACCAGAGGGGCAAAGGCGACGCGCGCTTCGTCCAGTGACAGGGTGGGGCCGATCAATGCGGGCAGGTTGCCGAGCTGGATCCTGCCGTCGGTCGCATTGAGGAGCATCGGCAACGCGTGAGCTGCGTGCTGGGCAGGGGAGGGCATGGAACACAGGTGAGCGTGGTGCCCCGGATTCTGGCCGCGTGGGGCGCTGTCGGCAAGCCGCTTCCTGCACACGATGTTGGCATGGGACTGACCCGCGGCTCACCCGGCAACCTCTAGCGTGGTGGCAACGTTGGCCTGCTGCCGGCGAGGGAGTTTTCGATGAACGAGCAAAGCAGGGATCAGGACCCGAAGCAGGGTATCCAGGAAAGCCGCCAGGACAGGAAGCAGGACGATGTGGCCAAGCAGCGGCCGGGGCAGCGCGATCAACAGGTGCGCGATGCGCACTCGCGCGGCCCGCAACGCAAGGATGGTGACCAGGAGCCGGCCTGAGCCGGAGGCGCTGAAAAGAAAAAACCCGCAGATCATGGCGATCTGCGGGTTCTTCTGAAGAGTGGTGGAGCCAAGGAGGATCGAACTCCTGACCTCGTCATTGCGAACGACGCGCTCTCCCAGCTGAGCTATGGCCCCACGGCAGGCCTTCAGTGTAGCGCCGCCCGCCGCGCTTGCCAAGCGCCCGGCCGGGACGGGGCGGGGACGGGATCCACCGCCGTCCCGGACCGTTTCAGGCCAGGGCCTGCCGCAGCAGGGCGAATTCGACAGAGACCAGGCGTTGCGCAAGGCAATGCCGGGGGCGGCAGCAATGAGCAGTCGTTCCGCGAAGCCGCGACGCCGTAGCGCGAAGCCGCGGCGCCGTAGAAGTAAAGGCGAGAGTTGGTTTCGCAGCGCGCACGCGGGCGACTTGCGAGGGTCGATGTCGCGCTGACCCGGCTGCCAGGAGCTTCGGGATCAGATCCGTTTTCCTTGGGTGGTGCCGGCGGACTGTGCCGAAACCGCTTGTTTCGCCGGGTTCGGGTGCCGCGCAACGAAATCGTAACAATTTGGGGGATAATGGCCGCTTGCGCAGTTTCCCCCCTTTTTGCCGCCCGGCTCGCGCAGGCCGCACGGACGCCTCCTCAGAGCATTCCATGCCCTCCCATTCCGATTCCCGCCGCCTGTCGGGTCTGTCGTCTTCCTTCGTTTCCTTCCGCCGCCATCCGCTGGCCCTGGCCTGTGCCGGCCTGGCCCTGGTCGGCAGCTTCGGTGCCGCCGCGCAGGACAGCGCGCCGACCCCGACCGGCCTGGACACGATCACCGTGACCGCCGAACACCGTGAGCAGAACCTGCAGGAAGTGCCGGTTTCGGTGGGGGTGGTGCAGGGCGAGCGCATGCGCGACTTCACCGCCGGCGGCGACGACACCCTGCTGGCACTGTCCGGCCGCGTGCCGAGCCTGTATGCGGAAACCACCACCGGCCGCATCTTCCCGCGCTTCTATATCCGTGGCCTGGGCAATATCGACTTCTATCTGGGTGCCTCGCAGCCGGTGTCGATCATCCAGGACGATGTGGTGCTGGAGCACGTGGTGCTGAAGTCCAACCCGGTCTATGACGTGGACCAGGTGGAAGTGCTGCGTGGCCCGCAGGGCTCGCTGTTCGGCCGCAACACCACCGCCGGCATCGTCAAGTTCGACACCCTGAAGCCGACCCAGGACTACACCGGCCGGGTCAGCGCCAGCTACGCGACCTACAACAGCGTGTCGATCGACGGCGGCTTCGGCGGTCCGATCAATGACATCGCCTCGTTCCGCGTGTCGGCGCTGTACCAGCACCGCGATGACTACGTCGACAACACCTACAAGGGCCCGAGTGCCGACGGCACGGTCAGCCCGAAGAAGAACGCGATGGGCGGCTTCGATGACCGCAACGTACGCGCGCAGCTGCTGCTGACCCCGAGCGACCAGTTCTCGATCCTGGCCTCGGCCCACGCCCGTGACTACGAAGGCACCTCGACCTTGTTCCTGCGCGGTGCGCTGACCAAGGGCTCGAACAAGACCGACGTGCCGCGCGACCAGGTCGCCTACGACGAAGCCGACAACAACCCGCAGGCCTACAAGACCTACGGCGGCTCGGTGAAGGCGCGCTACGACTTCGGCGCGATCGACTTCACCTCGATCACCGCCTACGAGACCACCTCCGGTTACAGCCGTGGCGACACCGACGGCGGCGCTGCGGTGAACTTCCCGGTGAACGGCGTACCGAACGGCTACGGCCAGTCGATGGGCCGCATCCGTGACCTGGACCAGTGGACCCAGGAATTCCGCCTGGCCAGCCATGACGACAGCGCGCTGCAGTGGCAGGCCGGTGCCTTCTACTTCAACGGCAGCGACACCACCGACTTCTACCAGCGCGCCTGGTTCCTGCAGGGCGCGGCCCGCAACCCGAACAACTGGGTGCGCCTGCGCAACAAGAACACCTCGTGGGCCGGTTTCGGCCAGCTGAGCTATGCCTTCACCGACAAGTTCACCGTCACGGCCGGCCTGCGCCAGACCCGGGACGAGAAGCACACCCGCCTGCTGAAGACGGCTGACACTGCCGCTGGCGTGGTCACCTACAAGGGCCGCACCGACGTCAAGATGTCCGACACCACTCCGAGCTGGGATCTGAGCGCGATGTATCAGATCACGCCGGACGTGAGCGTCTATGCCAAGGTCGCCCGCGGCTTCCGCGGCCCGACCATCCAGGGCCGCTCGGCCGTGTTCAATGCCGACTTCACCACCGCCGATTCCGAGACCATCCTGTCCTGGGAAGCAGGCGTGAAGAGCAGCCTGTGGGACAACCGCCTGCGCTTGAACGCCACCGCGTTCACCTACACCGTCAACGACATCCAGCTCAACGGCAACGATTCGGACGGCAACGGCGTGCTGTTCAACGCCGACAAGGCCAAGGCCTATGGTTTCGAAGCGGACATGGAGCTGCGCCCGATCCCGAACCTGACCCTGAGCGCCGGCCTGAGCCTGCTGCACAGCGAAATCAAGGACAAGCGCGTCTACGCGCAGGTCTGCGGCCTCAACGGCCAGGTGGTGTGCACGGTGAATGACCCGACCATCAAGGTCGGTGCCAACACCTTCGCGCAGATCGACGGCAACCCGCTGCCGAACGCGCCGAAGTACAACGTCAACCTGGCCGCCCGCTACGACTTCCCGGTCAGCGACGCCGGCACCATGTTCGTCTCCACCGACTGGAACAAGCAGGGCTACACCAGCTTCGTGCTGTACGACAGCAAGGAGTTCAACTCCAAGGGTGATTTCGAAGGCGGCCTGAAGATCGGCTACTCGGGCAACTACGGTGCCTACGAAGTGGCGCTGTTCGCGCGCAACATCACCAACGAGAAGAACCTCAAGGGTGTGATCGAGAACTACATGGCTGCGGTCTACAACGAACCGCGCACCGTCGGTGTCTCGCTGAACATGAACTGGTAAGGCGTTGCCACGGTGGCTGGACTTCCCGCCATCGCACTGCTGGAATGCAAAGGGCGGCCCGGTGATCCGGGTCGCCCTTTTTCATGGCCCTCCACGGTAGCCGGACCGCAATCCGGCGCCGTGCTCGGCGCTTCAACGTGCCGGCAGCAGCGCCTGCAGCCGCGACTCCAGCTCCTGCTGGCGCCAGCCGGCCAGTGCGGCCGGCCATTGGCGGCGCTCCAGGTAGCTTTCCAGATGCTTGCGCGAGGCCAGCACGCCATCCGGCAGGCCCAGCTCGCGGCTGCGCTCGGCAACGGCGTCCTGCAGCCTCTTCAGTGCCTGCTTGTTGGTGTCGTTGGCGGGCAATGCCAGCGGTGCCTCGGCCTCATCGGCCAGCGGCGTGTCCAGCGCCTGCCACACCGCGCCGGCGAGCTTGCGCGGTGCCTTCGGGAACTGTTCAAACAGCGTGGCCAGCGCGGCGGCATCGGCCGGTGGCGTGCGTGCCAGCGTGGCGGCCAGTTCGTTGTCCAGGATCCAGCTGCGCGGCCGGTCGCTGCTGCGTGCCTGCACATCACGCCAGCGCAGCAGGCGCAGCAGGCGGCGCTGCGCGGGAGCATCGAGAAACTGCGCTGAGCGCATCGCCAGATGCGGCCAGCGGTCCTCGTCATTGGCGACGCTGGCCAGCAGGCGCTCGCCGTCGTCGTGCAGCCACTGCTGGCGGCCCAGCGCCTGCAGCTTGGCATCAATCGCGTCATGCAGCGCGAACAGATGCTCGACGTCGTCGGCGGCGTATTGCAGTTGCGACTCCGAGAGCGGACGGCGCATCCAGTCCGAGCGCGTTTCGCCCTTGGCCAGCGCCACGCCGGTGATTTCCGCGACCAGCTTCTGGTAGCCCATGCCGCCACCAATGCCGGCCAGCGAGGCGCCGATCTGTGTGTCGAACAGCGGTCGCGGCAACACGCCGCAGGTCCACTTGAAGGCAACCAGGTCTTCGCTGGCGCTGTGCATCACCTTGGTGATCGATTCATCGGCCAGCCAGGGCGCCAGTGCCTCGGTCATGCCGGGAATCAGCGGATCGATCAGCAGGATGTCCTGCCCGACCGCCATCTGCACCAGAGCCAACTGCGGCCAGAATGTGCGTTCACGGATGAATTCGGTGTCCAGGCCGATGCGGGCCGGACGCTGCTGGAAGTACGCATCCAGCTCGGCGGGGGTGGTGATCCAGGTTGCCACGGGTCAGGGCCTACTACTCGGGTTTGCTCAGGCAGGGGAGAATAGCCTAACGTCGGTCCGCGTCCGTGCCGAAGGAGATCCTGCTTGCGTTTTCCGCTGTCGTCCGTGCTGTGCACCGCTCTGGCCGTGGCCCTGGCCGGTTGCACACCGTCGCCCTCGGCGACACCGGAGCCGGGGCCGGCTGCCGGCGAAGACGCGCGGCCGCAGGAAGGTTCACTGGCGGAGCCGACACCGGGGGCCGGGCAGGGCAGCGTCACCATTGCCGGTGAGGATGCCACCGAGGACGTGCAGCGGTGGACACCGCCACGGGTCGACCGGCAGGGCCGCAGCGTCGCCCAGCTGCGTCGCGCAGCCGAAAAGGCGTTCAGCGAAGGGCACCTGTACGAGGACGCCGACGCGGCGGTTCCGCTGTGGCTGGCGGTACAGGAGGAAGACCCGGATGACCGCCTGGCCCGCAGCGGCCTGCAGCGTGCTCGCCAGCGCCTGCAGCAGCAGGCCGATGCCCTGCTGGTTCGGCCACTGCGGCAGCGCGAGGCGCTGGCCGAGGCGAGTCGCCAGGCGCTGGTGCTGCTGACCCTGGCGCCGAAGGATGAGAAGGTGCGCGCGCTGCAGGGCCGGGTGGAGCTCGCCCAGCGCGTGGTGGCCTATAACCGTGCTGGCGAGGAAGACCTGCGGTCGGGGCGGATCGGTGAGGACGGTGACGGTGCGATCGGCAACTTCCGTGAAGCGCTGGCTCTGGACGAACACAACAGCCGGGCGCGGCAGGGCGTGGCGGCGGCCGAAAGTGGCCTGATCCGCCGGGCCGAGGACGCCGCGCGCGTACGCGACTTTGCCAGTGCGGGCACCTGGCTGGCCGAAGCCAGCAAGGTCCGTGACTCGTCACCGACCATTGCCGATGCCTTTGAGCGCATCGAGCAGATCCGCGCCGCCGCGCTGCTGCAGCTGCGTGATGAGGGCCTGCGCGAGCTGGCGACGCCGCAGGGGCTGAAGCCGGCGCGCGAAAAGCTGGCCGAGGCCCTGCGCATCGCCTTGCCGGGGGATGCGGTGGTGGCCCAGCTGCGCGAACGCATCGATCTAGCCACCCATTACGGCAGCTTCCGCCCGGGCCAGGTGTTCAGCGACGCGATGCGTGATGGTGGGCGCGGTCCGCAGATGGTGGTGGTGCCGCATGGCGGCTTCCAGATGGGCGCGGGTGATGCCGAGCCCGGTTCCACCGACGCCGAGCGCCCCTCCCATTACGTTCGCTTTGACCGCGGCTTCGCGATGGCGATCACCGAGGTTACCGTCGGCGATTTCGAGCGCTATGTGAGGTCGACCAATGCACGACCACGTGCGACCCGGCGCGGCCACTCGGTGGTCTATGACGAGCGCAGCGGCAATTTCATCCGCCGCAGCGGCGTCGACTGGCGTTCGGATTACGATGGCGCGCGCGCACTGGGCAACTCGCCGGTGATGCATGTCAGCGTGCGGGATGCCGAGAACTACGCGGCATGGCTGTCCGAGCAGACCGGACGCAGCTACCGGCTGCCGAGCGAGGCCGAATTCGAATATGCGCTGCGCGCCGGGAACAGTGGCCGCTACCCCTGGGGAGACGCCGGTACGCCGCCGCCGGGCAGCGGCAACTTCACCGGCAGCAAGGACGTCTCGCCTTCGGGTCGGCACTGGCACAACGCTTTCATCGGCTATGGCGATGGCTGGTGGGGACCGGCGCCGGTGGCCAGTTTCCAGGCCAATGCTTTCGGCCTGCACGACATGGCCGGGAATCTGAGCGAATGGGTGGCCGACTGCTGGCACGCCAGCTACCGGCGTGCGCCGTCCGACGGTGTCGCCTGGTTCAACCCGGGCTGCCGGTCACGGGTGATCCGGGGCGGCAATTGGGCCAATGCGCCCGAGCAGACTCGTGCGGCCTGGCGGCAATCGCAGGATTCGGACACCACCAATGCGCGCATCGGCTTCCGTCTGGTGCGCGGCATCTGAGCGGCATCGGGCTTCACCCGCTGCTGGCGTCCGCGCACTAAGATTGCGCCGTGCCCGCCAGCCGGCGGGGTCTGCTGGAAGACCACCGATGCGCAACGATCCCTTTTCCCGCTCGCCCCAAGGCCCGCAGCGACGCGGCCTGTTCGGCAACATCCGCTGGTGGGTGCTGCTGCTGGCGGCGGGCTATGCGGTGTTCTACTGGTTCTCCAATCGCACCGTCGATCCCTACACCGGCGAGAAGGTGATGATCGACAGCAGCCTGGATGCGCGCCAGGAGACCGCGCTCGGTCTGCAGGCCTACCAGCAGATCCTCGCGCAGGAACGGCCGATGGATCCGAATGCGCCGATCGCGCGCGATGTGCGCGACATCGCGCAGCGCCTGATCGCCAAGGTGGATGTGGTGGAGACCGCGCTGGCACAGGAGCACGGCGTGCAGCCGGCGCATTTCGCGCGGGATTTCCAGTGGGAAGTGAATGTGATCCCGTCCGAGCAGGCCAATGCGTTCTGCCTGCCGGGCGGCAAGATGGCGGTCTACACCGGCCTGGTGCCGGTGGCGCGTACGCGTGATGCGATGGCGGTGGTGATGGGCCATGAGATCGCCCACGCGCTGCTGCGCCATGGTGCGCAGCGGATGGCGCAGCAGAAGCTGACCCAGATCGGGCAGATGGCCGGTGCCGCCAGCGGCATGGATGCGCAGCAGCAACAGATGATGATGTCGGCGATGGGCTACGGGTATCTGCTGCCCTATGCACGCAGCCACGAGACGCAGGCCGATGAAGTGGGGCTGATGCTGGCCGCAGCGGCGTGCTTCGATCCCCGCGAGGCGGTGCCGCTGTGGCAGCGCATGGGCCAGGCCAGTGGCGGCCAGGCGCCGCCGGAGTTCGCTTCCACCCACCCGAATCCGGGCACCCGCATCCAGAACCTGCAGGCACTGATGCCGAAGGCGCTCGAGTACCGGCAGAAGTTCTGCGAGCAGGCAAAGTAGGGGGTTGTTCGTCAGGGCTGCGCCCTGCACCTGCCGAAGCCAGAGCAACAGCAACAGCAACAGCCGAAGCAAAAGCTGGCTATCCGTGGGATGGCGGGGTGGGTCCGGTGGCGGGAGACGCCGTAAACCCGTCCATGAAGTGACCCCCGGGAGTTGGACATCAGATCCGACCCCGAGGGATACATGAACA